>Ga0310344_10003207_pt1 | contig 12227 bp, 11 predicted proteins | sample HC15DNA20200_MG_FD_203801 | JGI IMG/M metagenome (GOLD analysis project Ga0310344, IMG submission 203801) | Marine microbial communities from station ALOHA, North Pacific Subtropical Gyre - HC15-DNA-20-200_MG | ecosystem: Environmental > Aquatic > Marine > Oceanic | place: Pacific Ocean: North... | reverse complement strand
ACTAGTGTTATACACGGGGGGCTAAATTTTGGCTACTAAAAAAAATATCATTCTCGTTCCTGATCATGTATATTCGCCAAAACATGAAATCATGACCAAGAAAGATGCCCAAGAAGTTTTACAAAAATTCAATTGTAAGGCTACAGAATTACCATTAATCTTTGTAGATGATCCGGCAATAATTGGACTTGGTATAAAACCAGGTGACATGATCAAAATAACAAGAAAAAGTGGAACGTCTGGTGAAAGTCTGTATTACAGATACGTGGTGGAAAGATAATGACACAAAAATATAATCACCGTTGGCCAATTATTCAGAATATTTTAGACAAAGAAGGAATTGCAAAACAACATCTTGATTCTTTTGATGAATTCCTAGAAAATGGTCTACAGCAAATAATACGTGAAGTTAATCAAATCGATATTGAAAATGCAGAATATCCATATAAAATACAACTAGAAAAAATAAAACTGCAACAACCAAGAATGATGGAGCTTGATGGTTCCATTACGCACGTAACACCAGCTGAAGCAAGATTACGAAACATTTCTTATGTCGCACCAATAATGATGGAAGTTAGTGTAATTGAAGATAATAAAATGCTTGAAAAAAGGTACATTCACGTTGGTGATATGCCAGTCATGGTTAAATCACGTGGATGCATATTACGAAGTTATGGAGAACAAAAGCTAATTGATCATCAAGAAGATCCAAGAGATCCCGGTGGATATTTCATCATCAATGGCTCAGAAAGAGTAATAGTCGGCCTTGAAGATTTATCATATAATAAAATAATCGTTGATAATGAAAAGGTTGGCGGCAAAATAATACATAAGGCAAAAGTGTATTCATCAATAATTGGTTATCGTGCAAAATTAGAATTAATTATGAAAGATGATGGAATGATTGTTGCAAAAATTCCCGGTTCACCAGTTGACATTCCAATTGTAACATTGATGCGTGCACTTGGTTTAGAATCTGATAAAGATATTGCAGGTTCAGTTTCTCTTGTTGATGAGATTAACAATCAATTGGAAGGATCTTTTGAGAAAGCAGGAGATGTTACATCAGCAAAAGACGCAATTGTCTATATCAGTAAAAGAATTGCTCCTGGAATGTTAGAAGAATTTCAAATTAAAAGAGCTGAGACCTTATTGGACTGGGGATTACTTCCACATCTTGGAAAGCATCCTGAAAATAGAAAAGAGAAGGCTCACTTTTTGGGTGAAGCAGTATGCAAACTAATCGAACTCAAACTAGGTTGGCTTGAACCTGATGACAAAGATCACTATGGAAATAAAGTAATCAAATTTGCAGGCCAAATGCTTGCTGATTTATTCAGGACCGCGTTCCGAAATTTGGTAAGAGACATGAAGTATCAATTAGAAAGATCTGGACAAAAACGTGGAATTAATGCAGTTGCAGCAGCAATTAGACCAGGAATTATTTCTGACAAACTAAACAATGCCATTGCTACTGGTAACTGGGGAAGAGGTCGTGTCGGAGTAACGCAATTACTTGACCGAACAAATTATCTTTCAACTATAAGTCATCTTAGACGTGTGCAATCACCATTAAGCCGAACACAACCAAATTTTGAGGCACGAGATCTACACTCCACACACTTTGGAAGAATCTGCCCTAGTGAAACTCCTGAGGGTTCTAATTGTGGATTAGTAAAAAATCTAGCATTATCTGCTATAATTTCTAAAAACATTCCAAATGAGGAAATTACAGAGAAACTATTTGATCTTGGAGTTTCTGATTTAGTAAATGCAAATAACCTAATCAAAAAAGATGGTACAAGAATATTCGTTGATGGAAAATTAATTGGATTCCATAAAGATGGAGAGAAACTAGTACAAGAACTACGTACTTTGCGAAGAAGTTATAAAATAAATCCACATATTGGAATATCTATTCATAAACCTGAACAAGAAGGCGCAACAAAGAGACTATATGTTAATTGTAATGCTGGCAGAGTTTTACGTCCATTAATTATAGTCAATGATGGCAAGGCAATCTTAACTGATGAAATTTTAGAAAAAATAACAAAAAAACTAATTTCATGGGAGGATCTAATACGAATGGGCATAATTGAATTAATTGACGCAAATGAAGAAGAAAATTGCAATATTACTTTTGAGGAAAAGAATTTAAAGAAAATTACGCATTTAGAAATTTTCCCATCTGCAATTTTGGGTGCTGGTGCATCAATCATACCCTATCCTGAGCACAATCAATCACCAAGGAATACTTACGAATCTGCAATGGCTAAACAGAGTTTAGGGTTCTCAACACCAATGATGAACACAAGTACATACGTTCGTCAACATTTCATGCTTTATCCTCAAACTCCAATTGTAACTACAAGAGCACTGAATCTATTAGGCATGGAAGAACGACCTGCAGGACAAAATTGTGTCGTCGCTGTTCTTCCATTTGATGGTTACAATATTGAAGACGCAATTGTCTTAAGTAAATCCTCTGTGGATAGAGGATTAGCAAGAACATTCTTTTATAGAATCTATGAGGCAGAAGCGAAACAATATCCTGGTGGAATGAGAGATAATTTTGAAATTCCAAACGCTGATGATAATGTTAGAGGATACAAAGGTGAAAAATCCTATAGAATGTTAGAAGACGATGGGGTTGTTGCAACCGAGTCGAATGTTTTAGGTGGCGACATTCTCATTGGTAAAACAAGTCCTCCAAGATTCATGGAAGAGTATAAAGAATTTGAAACTAGTGGACCATATAGAAGGGATACATCTGTTGGTGTGAGACCATCTGAAATTGGTACTGTTGATACTGTTGTCATGACACAATCGAGTGAAGGTGGCAAAATGTATAAGATTCGAGTTCGTGATATGAGAATTCCAGAAATTGGTGACAAGTTTGCATCTCGTCATGGCCAGAAAGGTGTTTTAGGTGTTTTAGCTAAGAATGAAGATTTACCTTACACTGAAGATGGAATTTCACCTGATGTTTTGATTAATCCACACGCATTCCCATCTAGAATGACCGTTGGAATGATGATGGAGTCGGTAACTGGTAAAGCTGCTGCTATGCGTGGAAAACAGTTTGATGGATCCGCCTTTGTAGGAGAGAAGATGGATGTTGTAAAAGAAATTCTTGATAAAGCTGGTTACAAATATTCAGGAAAAGAAAAAATGTATGACGGTAGAACTGGCAAATCTTTTGAAGTTGATGTGTTTATAGGCGTAGTATATTATCAGAAGCTTCATCATATGGTATCTGATAAAATACATGCAAGAGCACGTGGCCAAGTTCAGATGCTAACAAAACAACCCACTGAAGGTCGTGCTCGTGGTGGAGGTTTAAGGTTTGGAGAGATGGAACGTGACTGTCTAATTGCTTACGGTGCTTCAATGCTTCTAAAAGATCGATTACTAGACGAGTCTGATAAGACTGATATCTTGATTTGTGAGAAATGTGGTTTAACTGGATATCATGATGCAAAGAAACGAAAATTTGTGTGTGCTCAATGCGGTGATACAGCTCCTATTTCAACTGTATCTGTTGCATATGCTTTCAAATTACTATTACAAGAAATTCTTAGTCTAAACATAGCCCCAAGATTACATCTAAAGGAGAGAGTATAATGTCAGTGAGTACAAAGACTATCAGTGAAATAACATTTGCAGTCTGGTCACCTAGAGAAATACGAAAATACTCTGTCTGTGAAATTACACAACCTGAAACATACGATGAAGATGGTATGGCAGTTCAGGGTGGTTTGATGGATGGAAGATTGGGTGTTTTAGAACCGGGTCAAAAATGTCTTACAGATGGTAATACAGCTGCGCGTAGTCCTGGACATTTTGGTCATATTGAGTTGTCAGAACCTGTTTTGCATATAGCATTTGTTGATAATATTTACAAGCTTTTACAATCAACATGTAGAACTTGTGGACGAATTAAGATTCCTAGTGAGGATTTGAATGAGTTTAAAAGAGTTAAAGATAAAGCTTCATCATACACAGTAGTTTCCCAAAAGAAAATTCCCGATCAAATTCAGGAGAAAGCAAAAAAACATAAAGATTGCCCACTCTGCGGCAAATCTCAATACGAGCTAATCTTTACCAAGCCAACCACATTTATTGAAAAAACTGAGATTGGTGAAAACAGACTTTTACCAATCACAATCAGAGAGAGATTGGCAAATATTCAAGACGATGATTTGTCATTATTAGGTTATGATCCAAAAACGGCAAGACCAGAATGGTTTGTACTACAAGCACTTCCTGTACCTCCAGTTACTGTAAGACCATCAATTATACTTGAAACTGGAATCAGATCAGAAGATGATCTAACTCATAAACTAGTGGACATTATACGAGTTAATCAGAGATTAAAAGAAAGTAAAGAAGCTGGAACACCTCCTTTAATTGTTCAGGATCTTGTAGATTTACTTCAATACCATGTTACCACATATTTTGATAATGAAGTTTCTGGAATTCCACAAGCTCATCATCGTTCTGGTAGACCACTAAAGACGTTAACACAAAGACTGAAAGGAAAAGAAGGAAGGTTTAGAGGTTCATTATCAGGTAAGCGTGTTGACTTTTCCAGCAGAACTGTAATCTCTCCTGATCCTAATCTCGATCTTTCAGAGGTAGGAGTTCCTGAAACCGTAGCAATGAAACTCACAATTCCTGAAATTGTTACTGATTGGAATATTGAAAAATTAAAAAAATTGGTAATTAATGGACCATCACAATTTCCAGGTGTAAATTACATTACACGTCCTGATGGTGTAAAAATTAGACTGGATTTTGTAGAAGATCGTTCAATCATAGCTGAATCACTAGAGATTGGATTTTTAGTTGAACGACATCTTATGGACGGAGACGTTGTTCTATTTAACAGACAACCATCACTTCATCAAATGTCCATAATGGCTCATTATGTTAGAGTTCTTCCAGGCAAGACATTCAGACTCCATCCATCTGTTTGTCCACCATATAATGCTGATTTTGACGGTGATGAGATGAATCTCCATGTTCCTCAAAGTGAAGAGGCTAGATCAGAAGCAATTCTTTTGATGAGAGTTCAGGATCAATTAATCTCACCTAGATTTGGTGGACCAATTATTGGTGGTCTACGTGACTTTATCACAGGAGCATATCTTATGACAAAAGATGACACAGTTATGACCAGTCAAGAATTTGCAAATCTTGCTATGCTAGGAGATTACACTGGAACTCTTCCAGAACCTGAAAACAAGAAGGATAATTTGTATACTGGTAAACAGTTATTTTCCTTATTTTTGCCTGATGATTTTAATTATGTTATGACATCAAAATGGTCAAAGGGTACATCTGGAGCTCAAAAAGATGTTGTTATTAAAAATGGTCAATTGATTAGTGGCGTTATTGATAAATCATCTATTGGTGCAGAAGAACCAGAAAGTGTCTTACATAGAATTGCAAAAGACTATGGTAACGCAAAGGCAAAGACATTCCTTAACTCTGAATTAATCATGATAAAACAATTCATTACACATTATGGATTTAGTTATGGTTATGGTGACTTAGAGCTTTCAGACAAAGATAGAGAAGCAATTCATAATGATATTCAGAAAACATATGATAAGGTATATGATCTCATTGACCAAGAAAAGAAAGGAATATTGAAAGGTACAAGAGGTATGACAACTAAAGAAACACTTGAGGCATATATTGTGAATGATTTAGGTAAAGCCAGAGATAGGGCAGCAACAACCGCAAATAGTTCTCTTGAAGACAATAACGCTGGTAAAATTATGGCTACAACTGGGGCCAGAGGTTCATCTCTCAATGTAGGCCAGATGGCAGGTGCCCTAGGCCAACAGGCAAGACGTGGAAATCGTCTAAACAAAGGTTACAATAATAGAGTTTTACCTCACTTTGAAGAACATGATAATGATCCTGACGCTCATGGATTTGTGAAATCAAACTATCGTGATGGCCTTTCTACCTTGGAATTTTTCTTCCATGCAATGGGAGGACGAGAAGGACTAGTAGACACTGCAGTTAGGACACAACAAAGTGGTTACATGCAAAGGAGATTGATTAACGCACTTGAGCATATTAGGTTAGAATATGATGGAACAGTAAGAGATCCTCATGGACATATAATTCAGTTTTTGTATGGTGAAGATGGAGTAGACGTTGCAAAAAGTGATCATGGTGAGGCATTTAACGTAAAGAGGTTGATTGAGGCACAACATGTTGTAGAATCTGGTAAACCTGCAACAAAAGATGAAATCTTACCTATTACCAAAAAATACACTAAAACTTTCAATCCAAGACTTGCAAATATTGTTTCTCAAGCACTGGAACAATCAAAACTTAGCAAAGACGGTGTTGAGAAAGTAGCTAAAAAAGGTCTTGAACTATATAATAAAGCAAAGGCAGAGCCAGGACAAGCAGTTGGAATTGTAACTGCTCAATCAATTGGCGAACCAGGTACTCAGATGACACTTAGAACATTCCACTTTGCAGGAATTGCCGAAAGAAACGTTACACTTGGTCTCCCAAGATTAATTGAGCTTGTAGATGCACGTAAAAAACCAGTTACACCAACAATGGATATTTATCTTGAAGGTGAGGCAAAAACTGATCAAAAAACTGCGATTGAAGTTGCAAAAAATATACTACAGACAACTGTGAATGATCTACTTCTTGAAACTGACACTGATTATGCTACAAAAATTACTCTTAATTTTAATAGAAAAAAAATAGAAGATAGAGGATGTACAATGGATGATGCAATTAAAGCACTAGAATCAAATAAGAAATTTAAAATTGAGGAAATGGGCGATACGCTGGTCTTACAATTAGTAGATGAAGAATCTGATGCACCAACTGTAATCACGATTAGAAACAAAGTTCTCAAAACAACTGTAAAAGGTGTTCCAGATATTCAGCGTGTAACAATTGTCAAAAAAGATAATGAATGGGTAATTGAGACAACTGGTTCAAACCTTTCCAAAGTTTTAGAAGTTCATGGCATTGACAAGAATAATGTTAGAACGAATAATGTTGCAGAAATTGCAGAAACTCTTGGAATTGAGGCTGCACGAAGTGCTTTGATTAATGAATTAAGTTCCACACTAGAAGATCAGGGACTAGAAGTTGATCAACGATATCTAATGTTGGTATCTGATTTGATGTGTCATCGTGGTGAGATGCAACAGATTGGTCGTCATGGGATTGCCGGTAAAAAGGACAGTGTTCTTGCACGCGCAGCATTTGAGATTACAGTTCCAACAATTGCCTCTGCTGCTAGAACTGGAGAAACTGAAAAATTAAAAGGAATTACAGAAAATGTCATAGTTGGAAGTCAGATTCCAATTGGAAGTGGAACAGTTGATCTCTACATGCAAGTTGCAAAGAAAAGAGATTAGAACTAATCTTTTTCAAAATTAATTTTTGAAGACTTTTAATTAGAATAAAAAAATATGATATAATTGGCAAAGAAAAAATTTAACAATGAAAAAAAGTCTGAGGATCCTAAGAGTTTTTCTGGATTCCTGAAAAAACGAGCTCCAATTTATCTTGGCATAATAGGACTGTTCATGATTTTTGCCTACCCAGCACTCACTGAAAAAAATCTAGAATCACTCTTACCGGATTATTTTGAAGGTGACGAAAAAAAAGCGATTGAGTTAATTAAATCATATAATGGTGCAAACGAGCAAGGTATGACTATTCTCCAAGTAATTGAAAAAACAATACTTGAAAAATATCCTGACGAAAAGATTTTTGATGATGAAGAAACCTCAGCAGATTGGATTATAACTAATTTAGTAGATAAAGAATCTGAATTTACACATGAAATAGTTTTTGTTTTTGATGCAAATGGAGATACTATGTCATATGGCTGGTACATTAATGTGGACACGTCAGAATTATCTCCAATTGACACAGATTCCAGAAAGGTTCAACAGACAGTTGACTATTTTGACTAGTCAATCATCTACGTTTTAATTATCAATCGCTACTGTAACATTATGAAAACAAAACTAGGTGTAGAGTTTGAAATTGATTTTGCCCATACATTACGTGGACATCCAAAATGTGGAAAGCCGCATGGTCATACATCTAGAATTATAGTTGAAGTTGAAGGTGACGTAAGGCAGGGTGATTCCTATCAAGACAATATGGTAATTGAGTTTGATCAAATGAAGAAAACATGTTGGGAGACGATATCAGAGTTAGATCACAGAGACTTAAACGAACTTTTTGATTTTCCTACATCAGAAAATATTGCTGCATGGATTTTTGAGAAATTAAAGGAAAAGGTTCCTGTTAGTTCCATTAAATTTTTTGAGGGAACTAACAAGTATTGTGAAATAACAAAAGAATAGTAACTTTGTAATTTGACTAGAATCCTTCTGGTGGATTTTGAATAAATACATTACAGACCAAGGCATCAGTTTTGTCATCTCGGTACTGAACATTGCAAGAAACAAATTTTCCCTTTAATGTACGCTCTAGTTCTGACAGTGTGGTTTCTCTATATTCTGGATTCTCTGGGTTGTCAATTTTGGCTATAATGATTTTTTCAACTTTACTGTATTGTTCTTGATTATCTTTTCTATAATGTGTCACATCAAGCTCAAACGCATTTCCAGCTATGCACCTTACTACTGGACCTCCTATTCCATCTCCCATCCAAATTTTATTTTTTTTGTTTTATTAAATCTATTTTGAACTAGATGCTGTTCTTCCAATCTAGTTGTTTCTTATCATATTCCTGTCTGGAATACATTGGTTTTGCGGGAGAACCAATGACAACAGTATCTGGTGGTACATCTTTTGTCACTACTGCACCCATAGCAACAACACTATTTTTCCCAATTCGAATTCCTGCTTTGATTACCGCCCTACTTCCGATAATGACATTATCATTGATAGTTACTCCAATTAGTTTTCCACTTGGAGGATATGGATCATTTGTTAATACTGCTCCAGGACCAACGAAAACATTTTTTCCAATTCTAGATAGCGGTGGAATGTATACCAAGCCTTCAATCATAGTATTTTCTCCAACCCTTACATCATAGTCTACATGGGATAGTGAACCAATCTTCACATTATCACCAATCTGAGAATCATCACCTACATATGCAAAGTGCCAAATTTTGACATCCTTGCCAATTTTTGCTTTTTCAGATATGTAATTGTCTACCATTTCTCTCACAGATGCCATGGTTTACCATTCTTTACAATCTTTTCTGGAAGTGATTCAGAATTCCTTCTCAAAAATTCTAAATCGTCTTCTTTTTTTCGTAGTTCATCAGGTAGCATAATTGGAATTTCATCAATAATTGGATAGAATCTAGAACACTCAGTACAAAATAATACCCCTTCAACAACATCATCATCTTTTACATTGATATCTAATTCTTCCAGTGGATGATGTTTACAAATTGGACATGCTAGTATGTCGAGCATTTTCTTATTCATTTTATATCCAGATAAATTGGAACTCCTTTTTGACTAGATAAAAGAGCTGCTTCTGCTATCTTTGTGACGTTTACAGCTTGTTCTGGTTTCACAGTTAATTCATTTTTACCTTCAATTGAATCTAAAAAATTCTTTATTTCTAATGAAAGTGGTTCTACTTTTTGAGCTTCAGGACTTTCTGAACCATTTTCCGTCTCAATACGAATCTCTTGCGTTATAAAATCAGAAAAAATTCGTGCATCTGTACATACTGCATTAAAATTACGAACACGTGTTGGGGTAATCCAGTTTGATGAAATTGTGGCAATCTTATTATTTTGAAAACCAAGCATTATTGTTGCAAAATCTTCATGTTCATGGTTTATTTTTCCTGATTTTGCAAATACTAGTTCTGGTGCCTCATCAAAAAGCCACATTGCAGTGTCTATATCATGCACGGAAGTGTCGTAAATTATACCCACATCTTTTATGTGTGGAGGCATTCTATGTTCACGATAAAATTCTAGCCTAATCAGATCACCAAATTTTTTTGATCTGATAAAATCCTTTACACGTGCAACTGCTGGGTTAAATCTTTCAATGTATCCACATGTCAAAACAACCTTGTTTCTTTTTGCTTTCTCAACAAGACTTTCTCCATCTTCAGAAAGGTATGTCATTGGTTTTTCAACAAACACGTGTTTTTTATTTTCTATGAGTTTGGTTGCAATATCTGAGTGTGTTGAGGTTGGTGTACAAACGAAAGCACCGTCAAACTCTTCATTATCCATTGCATCATCTAGTGTTTGATAATAATTGACATCATATTTTTCCCCAAATTCTTTCGCTCTATTTTCATCCATGTCACATATTGCTGATAAAACACCATATTCTGAAAGTACTCGAGCATGATTTTTGCCCCAACCTCCAGTTCCAATTTGTATAATCTTCAATCTAGTACACCGCAGTTAACCACTTGGCATATTTTTTGTTTTTATTCATTACTATGTTACTATATGAATTCATAATTTTTATGGTGATTGGACCAGGCTCCCCACTTCCAATTTTTTCTCGCTCAATTTTTGTAACAGGTGTAACTTCGGCCGCGGTTCCAGACAAGAAAATTTCATCAGCATTTAATAATTCAGCTTTTGAAATTTTTCTTATCTTTGCTTTCAATTTAATTTCTTTAGAAAAAGAAATTATTGAGTTTCTTGTAATTCCATCCAATGCTGATGAACTAAGCGGTGGTGTGATTAGGTTGTTATTTTTTACAACGAAGATGTTTTCTCCTGGCGCTTCACTTACATCACCAAATCTATCAAGAAGAATTGCCTCATCAAAACCTCTACTTTTTGCATCTTGAGTGGCTAAAATCGAATTTAGGTAATTTCCACCCATCTTTGCTTGTGTTGGAGTTGAAATATCACTGAATTTTTTCCATTTAGAAATACACGTACTTATGCCGTTTTTATTAAACAAATCACCAAAAGGAAATGAGAACATTGCAGCGTGTGTTGGAGCTTTTTTTGTAACATGTAAATTAATTCCATATTGCCCAACGAAATAAAATGGTCTAATATAGCATGATTTTTTAATTTTGTTTTTCTTGCATAGATTAATTACAGCATTTTTTATTTCAGCATCAGAAAATCTCAATAAAATATTATAATACTTTCCTGAATTTCGGAAGCGCTTTATATGCTCATTTAATCTAAAAACAAATAGATTCTCAGAATTCCAATACGCACGAATTCCTTCAAAGATTGATGTTCCGTAATGAATTGCATGAGTTGTTACAGGAACTTTTGCTTTATCTTCTGAAACAAATTTTCCATCAAACCAAATATACTTTGAAATTGACTTCACAACAATTTTGAGAGATGCGTATAATTTAATCTATTTTTAATTATAACCTTCTTTTGGAAACTTCATTCCTGCTACTCTCATTGTAGAATCATCTACTGATGAAAAATCAGTAGCGATTTGCCAGTTATTTTTTATTATCTCAGCTACTTGTTTTGGAACATTTTCTTCCCACTTGGAGTCTTTTCCAGAAGCGGCATCATACATATCATTTTTTACAGATGTTGCTGATAGTTCTCTTCTTTCACCAATTTTTGGCTTTAATCTGTATAATTTTAGCATTAAACCCTCAGCTTTATCACCAGTGTAAGTGTAGTAATCATCGCCGATGTCTTGAAGAATTTCTTTTCGTAAACTCCATGATTTACGGGAAATTAATGGTGGAAAATATTTCTTAAATGGGGCATGAAATGTATAGTTTGAAGAAATCTTAACAGAGTCACCAAAAACAGATTCTAGCATTTCTTTCCTAATTTCAAAAGTAAATGGAAAGCTTTTACTGTTAATCTCTGTGTCATCTTTAAGAAAACGAACAGGCATCACAACTACTTGATCAGTATTTAGTAAATCATTGATTATCTCGACATGTGCGTTGGTCAGTGGATTCAAGTGTGCCAGATAGATTGCGATTGTCATATTCGATCCTCATACTATGAAGTATTTCAATGATTGAATGTTGTCAATGAATAGATCTAATCATCGTTATCATTTTGGGTGCCAATCTTAAAATTCAAGGAATTTTGAGGTAGTTTAATGCCTGAGGATGAAAAAGAGGAAAAAGTGGAAGAGCCAACATCAGTTTCTGAAGCTGAGGCAGAGGCTGCTAGAGCCAAAGCAGAATTAGATGCAGCAAAAGAAAAAGCATCAAAACCAAAATCTAAGAAAGCACCAAAAACAGTATC
>Ga0310344_10003206_pt1 | contig 12228 bp, 18 predicted proteins | sample HC15DNA20200_MG_FD_203801 | JGI IMG/M metagenome (GOLD analysis project Ga0310344, IMG submission 203801) | Marine microbial communities from station ALOHA, North Pacific Subtropical Gyre - HC15-DNA-20-200_MG | ecosystem: Environmental > Aquatic > Marine > Oceanic | place: Pacific Ocean: North... | reverse complement strand
GCAGGCTCAGAAAAAGGGAATAACATTCTATGATATGGTATTTGAGGTTCTGTACAATCACGACATTAATTCAAAAGCTAAAACCTGGTTAAAAACAAGAAACTGATTATCTTTTTTCGATTGGAATAAATTTACAACCTTGTGGACCATCATATTTACCAACGTATGTGGCCTTTGGTCTATAGAGCATTGGTTTTGGTGCTGCTTCAGCAAATCTCTCTTCAATTACATGTGCAGACCAGCCAGCAACACGTGATATAGCAAATATTGGAGTATTAAGATCCATTGGAATTCCTAGCATATAGTAGACGGATGCACTATAAAGATCAACATTTGGAAAAATATCTGAACCTTTTTGCTTCTTCATTAAATTAGAAGTTACATTTTCAACTTGTTCAGTAATATCAAACCACGGCATTGAAGTTTTCTTGGATAGTTTTTTTGATAATTCTTTTAAAATCATTGATCTAGGATCAACAGTTTTGTAAACTGCATGGCCCATTCCCATTATTCTTTTACCAGCACCAATTCTTTTCTTAATCCAATCTTCAACATTACTAATGCTTTCAATATCTAGTAGCATCTTCATTACTTCAAAATTTGCACCTCCATGTAATTCACCACTTAATGCACCAACTGCTGCACTCACTGCCGAATACATATGTGCACGTGTAGATGCAACTTCTCTGGCTGCAAAGGTTGATGCATTAAATGTGTGATCAGCGTGTAAAATTAAACAAACATCAAAAATTCTTTCTAATTCACTATCTGGCTTTTCACCCTTTAGCATATACAGGAAATTTGCTGAATGACTTAGATCAGGATCAGGCTCAATTGAATCATAACCATTCCTTGTACGTTCCCAGCACGCTACAATGGTTGGCACTTTAGCGATTAAATTTACAGCTCTTTGATAGCTAACTTCTTTTTCGGTTCCCTCTTCATTATAATATCCTGCAAGTGCAGCAACAAATGCTTGTAAAACATCCATAGGTTCTGCCTCCTTCCTCCAATTTTTCATGTTTTTTTGCATTTGAATTGCAATAGAGCGTGAATCTCTCAGATTTTTTTTGAACTCACTAAATTCTTTCTGTGTTGGTAGATGATCATGTAATAATAAGAAACATGTTTCTTCAAAATTGGAATTTTTTGTAAGATCTAAAATATCATATCCACGATAGATTAGTTTACCTTTCTCACCATCAATATACGATATTTTTGTATCAGCAATTGGAATATTTCTAAGACCAATATTTTTTGTTTCCATAATGTTACAATTTTTCAAATACTATTAAATTTTCAAGTGTGCGTAAGATTTACCAATAATTCACTAATTAGTCTAATCTATTAACTATCTTGCATAAAGCATCATTTTTCATTAAATTTTATGTCACAGTCAGAAAGAGAAGTAATGAAGTATGTAGATGCAGAGATTCTTAATGCAACACCTGAATTTTTACAATTGATTCAAAAATGTGATTTAGAAAATCAATTGACTGGAAATACTATATATGATATCTATACGACAATTTTGAAAAAACAACGTGAGAAAAACAAAGTTATCCCAAAAACTAAGTGAACATTATTTTTGGTTTAAATGAGGGATAAGACAACATGATTAAGTTATGACCAAATCTGTTAAAACAAAAATTGTATGCGTATCTCATGAAGAAGATACTGATGGCATAAGTTCTGCAGCATTAATAAAACAAGTTTTTGGCGGTGAAACAATATTAGTAGATTATCCTGGAATGATGGACGCAATGGAGCCATTAAGAAATGATGAAAAGATCAAACATCTTTTTATCTGTGATCTTGGATTAAATAAAAAAAACGAATTAGAGTTTGTTGAGTTACTCTTAGTATTAAGAGAACGTAAGGTAAAAATTACTTACATTGATCATCACGATCTTGATAAAAAAATCATAACACAGTTAGAAAAAAACAATGTGAAAGTTATTCATGATACTAATGAATGTACAACTGTGCAAGTTTATAACGAATATAAGAATAAATTAAATGATCATGCAGCATTTGTAGCAGCTTGTGCGGCAATTACTGATTATATGGAGGATAGACCGATAGGCTCTAAATTACTACAAATTTTTGACAGACAGTTTGCATTAATCAGCGCCACTGTGCTTACATACAATATAGTTGGTCATCAAAACGATCCTGATTATTTGTTACATCTCGTAGATGAATTAAGTGAATCAAAATATCCACATGAAATTCCAAATACATATGAGTTTGCACAGATTCAGGTTGGAAAATTAGCAGAAGTGATTTCCAAAGTAAAGAAATCAATGAAAGTAAAGAAAAATCTTGGTTATATGGAAATTACTGATTCAGGAGCAAGTGGTGCAGTAAATTTTGTTTTAGGTTTATCAGGAAAAGATGTTGGTGTAGCATACAAAGAGCGTGTTGATTATGGAATTTATGCAGTTTCCGTGAGAGGTTCAAAACAATGTAAAACACATCTTGGTAAACTTGTGAGTAAAATCTCGAATACTTTTGGTGGATCAGGTGGCGGGCATGACAAGGCATGCGGTGCGTCTGTTCCTAAATCAAACATTATGAAATTCATTAATGAACTAAATAAACAACTCGAAAAATAAGACACGTATGTGATGGCACATTATGGTTTCATCAATATTTTTCCAAACAGATCTTTTCCTGAAAGCATTTTTTGATGTGCAGTAGATGCCTCTTCAATTTGGAATACAGAATCAATAATAGATTTTATCTTACCATTAGCCATCCAACATAACCCAGATTCTAATTCTGAGCGTGTACCTTGGGTTGATCCAACTATGTTAATACCTTTGAAGAAAATATGCCGAAGATCCGTCATAACGTCATAACCGGTTGTTGCACCTGTGGTCACAAGAGTTTTACCATATTTCAGTAATGAGAGTTCTTTATTCCAGTGTTGTCCACCTATATGTTCATATATTATATCAATTTCTGAACTCTTTGATTTTTGCCTAGAAATTTCTTTGGAGATTTTTTTTACTTCTTTATGCCAATCTTCTTTTCTATGATCTACGGCATAATCTGCACCTAGCTCAATACATTTCTCTAATTTACCTTTACTAGATGTTGCTATAACATCACATCCATACAACTTTGCAATTTGTATTCCAAATATTCCCATACCAGAACTCCCTCCCATAATTACCACTGTTTGTCCAGGTTGTATTTTTGCTCTGCTGACCAACATATGCCACGAAGTCATCATTGTCATTGATGCTGCCGCTGCCTCATCAAAAGTAATACCATCAGGTATCTTTACAGCATTAAATTCAGGTAAATGAGTAAATTCACAATATCCTCCCCACAATGGTCCTGTTTGAAATCCCCAAACTTTCCTACGTCTACAATCATACTCACGTCCGGAAGTACACATCTTACAAACCCTACAGGACAGATTACCATGAGAAACAACTCGATCACCGACTTTGAGATTTTTTACATCATCACCAACATCTATGACCACTCCAGATGCATCAGTTCCCGAAATATGTGGTAATGGAACATCAATCGGTTTTCCTCTCATAGCCCATATATCATCATAATTAAGTGCCGCAGATTCTACTTTGATAATGACTTCATTCGGTTTTATGATAGGTTCCGGAATCTCCTTAATATTCAAAATAGATTCAAAATTATCATCTTTCGTATATTCATCAAAAACAAGTGCTTTCATAAATTGCTGAAGTCACAAATGATTATTACCCTTTCTAAATCTATTAGGTGCCCTCATAGGCACAGCTTTACGAGAATTAACAAACCACGTAAATCAATTTTGACTTGGGTCTTTAATCTAAATCTCAACAGCAAATCCCATGTATACATGGAATAACTCTGAATCTGGGGAACCAAAATTATTGCGATTTTCAACTCTCATGATTTTTGGAATTGCAGCTGCATCAGCATTGATTATGGCAGTATTACTTCATACATACTTCAATGATTTTATGTCAGATAATCCTATAATTAATTATATTTTATTCGGTCCTGCATTTGGAATAGGTTTTTTATATGGTTTGAAAATTTCTGAAAAAGCATTACAACCATCTGAAACGAGAAGTGCGTTAAAACGAAAAATCATTAAAACATTTCTTTTTTTTCTAGTAATTGGTGGGTTATTTAGTTCTGTAAATTTTGCATTACATGGTGGTGCACTAATGCCAGAAACATCTCCAATTGATGATGGTGTATTGATTTGGGTTACAGATATGTTGACTGCTAATGGTGGTACCACATTCTTAATTGCGTCAAGCTTTACGCTAATGGCAGCTGCCACAAGGCGTATAGTTGGACTTAATGCTGGCATGTTGAGTAAGATTATTACATTTGCTGGGACATTCATCTTCTTTTCAATGATTAGTATGAGTATTACTCAAACTGATCCTACACACTCTCAAATTTACCTCTACACATTTTATCATGCAGGAATTATTTGTGGTGCAATGTATCAGATGAATCGTTTTACAACTAATCTAAACAAATGGGAAGACTACATGAATGATCAGTGACTATTCTACAGTCACTGTTCCAACCATCCATGGATGGACTATACAATAATACTGAAACTCTCCACTATCAGTAAATTCGTATTCGAATGTATTACCAGCCAAAATCATTCCGGAATCAAATAAACCATCTGGTCCACCGTCAGGTGTTCCACTAGTTGCTAGATGAGCAGCACTGTCTTCATTCTGCCAAACTACTATGGTATTTGTTCCAATGGTTAATGATGAAGGAAGATAACATTCACTAGTTTCTTCACAGCCTGGAATACCCACACCAACAGGAATAGTTACAACTTCTGACATTGTCTGTGCAACAGGTTCTATAACAGTTGATTCCATGACTTCTTCTTCTTGTACCATGTCTATAGGCAATCTTTCAATTGCATACAATGTGTTACCAGGCTTGTCGAATTTTTGACATTCTTCAGTTGCATAGAATATTGCCTTACATTCCTCAAAAAATGCCGTTTTATCTCGTTGTATCTGATCACCATAAAGTACATTTTCGCCAATTGCTAGATGTAATAGACCTATTGCAGTAAGTGATGCAGCAACTAAAATCATGGAGTAACCTACTTTTCTATAATTATGTGGGTTTTCCATCTCTGACATTTAGATTGAAGAATTTTTGGGCAAATTTAATACTTTAGAACCTAGTAATAATGTGATTGGCAATACAAATTTTGCACTATGAATTTCTTGGTCCAATTAAGATCTCAGAATGGGGACCCCCAATGGGACAGCTGATCTATATTCTGTTCAGTAAAGCAAAAAATGGATTCAACATGTTATACGTATCTCAAGTAGAAAAAACAGAGAAATCTGATTTTTTTGTTCAAAATGAGAAATTCAAATGTTGGATACAACATGCTGGTTCAGAAGAACTACTTCACTTGGCGATTTTCCCAATGTCAGATTCTGAAGACAGTGAACGTGAGAGAATTGTTCAGAAAATAATTACGAAGTATAAGCCACCATGTAATACGGAATAAGGCTATGACTTATTTTTGACATCAAATAATTGTAGTGTTAAAAGATCAATTGCTTTTTTTAGATGATCAAATTCATTTATTGAGTGAATTTGACCCTCTGTTAACATTCTAAGTACTTTCACCATATTTCTCTGATAGTCATCCTTTGCAGAGACTTCCAAAGCATTAATCTTAGCTAGAAGATTTTCAAAATTCTTTATCATGTCATCTTTTGATGCATGTTTTTCCATATTCAGTTTCGTTCAATCTCACATATATGAATTAGAGTTGTTCATCATCAATTTCTTCAAATGCGTCTAGAAATTGATTGCATGTGCAGTCTGGAATCTCACATTTAGCCCTTCTTAGCATAGACTCATTTGAATCAGTATTGGTATGAGCCTCATCCGTATGATGACATCGTCTACAATTCATAATTCCATAAATTAATTTCTGTATTTAAGGAATGAGAACAGCTCTAGCTTCAATATCAGAAGTTTTGAGTTTTTGTAATGCCTGATTTGCCTGTTCTAATGGAAATGTCTCAGTCACAACTTCAAAATTATTTTCTGCAGATATTTTAATCACATCTTGCATATCTTTTCTGGAACCAATGAGTGTACCACGAATGGTTTTTTCTTCAAATGCTAGAAAGTTAGGAATTTTACCCACTGTTGCAATCACTATAGTGCCACCTTTTTTCACTGATTTTATTGCAGTATCAGTAACTTCATCAACAGGAGCAAAGACAATTGCTGCATCAAACAAGCCATAATTTTCCTTTACATCATTAAGAAATTTTTCTTGATCTGATGAATAGACAAATGTATTATCTGCACCAAGTTTTTTTGCAACCTTAAGATGTTTTTCTTTTCTTGAAACACCACTAACTTCACAGCCCTCTACTTTCGAAAATTGTATTGCCATATGCCCTACTCCACCAATACCAAATATTGCAATTTTTTTATTTTTCTGTGGTTCAGATGCCTTTACGGCTTTATATGCAGTAATTCCTGCACAAAAAAGTGGAGCTGCATAGTCTGGCGACATTGTATCAGGAACTTTTGTTGCAAAATCTTCTGAAACTGTAATGTACTCAGAATAACCACCCTTGAGTGACTCGCCTGTAACTTCCATATTTTCACATAGGTACTCTTTGCCTTCATTACAATATTGACAATCAAGACATGAACTCATCAAAGGGGTAATTCCAACTCTATCACCAATCTTAAACTTTACAACATCATCACCAATTTTTTCAATTCTTCCTACAACCTCGTGTCCTGGTACAGTTGGGAGAGTGGGTGGAAGACCAATTTCTTTCCAGTCACCTTCAATTGAATGTAATTGTGAATGGCATACACCACACGCTTCAATTTTTATTAAAACCTCATTTTGCTTTTGTATTTGGTGTTTGTCAATCTCTCGGAATTTTAGCGGATTTGACTCAACAGGACCCAAGTTCTCAAGAACCATAGCTCGCATTTTTTCAGACATATTTTACCTAATTTTCTCTATTCTTAAGATTGTTACGGATAATAAGAAATAAAATCCATTTAGTTATGCCTTAACTATGGATTATAGACTTACTCCTGAAGATAAAGAGAGAATAAAACTTCTAGATGAGGTCGCAAAAAATAAATTTTTGAATTTCAGCCTTGAGCAATTAATAAGACTCCAGGAATTAATTGAAAAGAAAGATTATGGCAATGAAAAAAAGGCTCAAAAATCTAAACGTAATCTGCTCAAACAAATCAATGTTGAGATCTACAAGCGCGATGATTCTGCAATATGGAAATAATCAGGTTACGTACAAATAATCAGGATTTGCAATATATCCATGTCAAACAACCTCGCTAACGAATCAAGTCCATATCTTTTACAGCATAAAGATAATCCGGTTAATTGGTATTCATGGAATGACGATTCGTTACAAAAGGCAAAATCTGAAAACAAACCAATTTTTCTATCTATTGGATATAGTTCTTGTCATTGGTGTCATGTAATGGCACATGAGTCATTTGAAAATGATGATGTTGCCAAGATCATGAATGAGAATTTTATTAACATAAAAGTTGACAGAGAGGAACGACCAGACTTGGATGACATATATCAAAAAGTATGTCAAATGTCAACTGGACAAGGTGGATGGCCACTTAGTGTATTTCTAACTCCTGATCAAAGACCATTTTATGTAGGAACTTATTTTCCTGTACTTGATTCCTATGGGCGACCAGGTTTTGGAAGTTTGTGTAGACAACTTGCACAATCATGGAAAGAGAAACCAAAAGAAATTGAATCTGCGGCTGGTAATTTTATGACAAATCTATCTAGACTAGAACAAATCACAGAACCATCGCAAATTAACAAGTCAATACTTGATGAAGCGGCAGTAAATCTTTTACAAATAGCTGATACCAATTATGGTGGCTTTGGGCAAGCACCAAAATTTCCTAATGCATCAAATCTTTCATTTATGTTTAGATATTCAAAATTATCTGGAATTTCAAAATTCAAAGATTTTGCATTATTGACTTTGAAAAAAATGGCAAAAGGTGGAATCTTTGATCAAATAGGTGGAGGATTTCATAGATACTCAACTGATGCAAGATGGCTTGTACCACATTTTGAGAAAATGTTGTATGATAATGCATTACTACCAATTGTATATTGCGAGGCATACCAAATCACAAAAGATAATTTCTTCTTAGATGTAGTTATAAAAACACTTGATTATGTAATTCGTGAAATGACTTCGCCAGAGGGAGTTTTTTACTCAGCACAAGATGCTGATACTAATGGTGAAGAAGGTCAAACATTTGTTTGGAAAAAAAGAGAAATACAAGAAATTCTAGGTAATGATTCAGAAATATTTTGTATTTACTTTGATGTGACAGATGGTGGAAATTTTGAAGGAAGGACAATTCTTGCAAATAATATTAAAACATCTGCACTTGCATTCAAATTTAATAAAACAGAAGACGAAGTAAATAGAATAATTTCGGATGGATCGTCTAAACTACTTGAGGCCAGAAACAAGCGTATTCAGCCAGGAAAAGATGACAAAGTCTTAACCGCATGGAATGGATTAATGATTTCAGCATTTGTTAAAGGGCATAAAACATCTGGAAAATCTAAATATCTTGATGTTGCATTGACTGCAACTGATTTCTACCAAGAGCAATTTGAAAAGCATGGAGTTTTACAGCGAGTTTTCAAAGATGGTAAATCAAAGCTTAATGCATACTTGGATGATTATGCATATCTTGCAAATGCAGTAGTTGATATGTTTGAAATTACAGGAAAGCAAAACTACCTAAATTTTGCAATAAAACTAAGTGATCATTTAATCGAGCATTTTTGGGATGATAAGAAAAGTAACTTTTTCTTTACTGCAGACGATCATGAAAAATTAATCATCAGACCCAAAAGTAATTATGATTTGTCAATGCCATCAGGAAATTCAGTTGCAGCAAACACGTTTTTACGACTGTACCATATAACACAAGAAGAAAAATTCCATAAAATTAGCCAAAAAATACTTGAATCACAAGCAACTCTGGCAGCGGAGAATCCATTTGCATTTGGCTATATGCTAAATGTACTATATCTTGAAATACAAAAACCAACTGAGATTACAATCCTTAATACACAAAATTCACAAATTATATCTACTTTAAACAAAAAATTTCTGCCTGAATCAATAATGGTAATAATAAGTGATAATGATGAACTTGATACTTTATCCAAATTTTCCTTTTTTGCTGGAAAAGAATTCCCAACAGATCAGACAAATGTGTTTGTCTGTAAGAACTTCAGTTGTTCATTACCATTAACCAGTATATCAGACGTGGAAGAGAATCTTTAACACTTTTTTAAATCAACTTGTAGTCTTTCGCCTACCTGTGGTCTACCCATCTTATCATATCTATTTTTTGGCATAGTGATTGCAACAGTTGTTTGTGCATAGCTTTTCAATTTTATTGTTGGCTGTGCTTGAAGAATTGCTTCTAAAAGTGGCATGACTTGTTCTTTGGTTTCAGAATCTAATTTTTTCCCAACATTTTCCATTATCAATTGTTTTTGTGATAACGGTTCTGTTTGTACATCTTCAACTAATGTGATCTGTACAGCTTGACCATTATCATTAATCTGTTGAATTCTATAAGGAACTATTTCCGACATACTACACATGTATTTTTTTTAGATTTATCTGTACCTATTTACCTTCTTTTTTTTCTAGTGATTCTTTAATTTGATCAGCATTTGATTTAATGAATTCATGAAATTCCTGCATATCATCTAAGCCTACTTCAAGCTGTTGATTTGCATATGTTTGTAGGAATGTAGAGTACATAGTTCCAACGATCAATCCAAACGCAACATCCATTTCTGATTTACAGAATTCTTTATACTCAGTAGCAAATTGTTTGTACGATTCTGATTCATCAATGTAGTATTGAACTAAATCATCCAAAAATTTTTTATTATCATCAGAAATTGCCATAATTCACCATTTTATTAAAATGAGATAAGTTTTGAAATTCTTGAAATTGAATTTATTAGTTTTTCTGGATTTCTTGATAATATGATATATGATGACACCGATGCAATTAGTAGTGCACCTGAACCTAATGGAAATTCTGGCACGACTGTGTATTCATCTGATTCTGCACTTAATGTATAATCCACTACTTGTGCAGATTGAGTTTTTTCATGTATTGGTATAATGAAAAAACTACTATCACCAGCTCTTAGAAAATCAGGTTGTAGTTGAGCACTAGATATTGTAGCAACAGTTCCATCACGGTCATACAATGTTACAATTACATTGATCATGTTTGCTGTAATCTCACCTTTATTTTCTATTATTCCTGAAATCGCAAGGTTACCTTGATTATCTTGCTTTAGATCAGAGGAAATTATTTCAATAACTTGATTTTTTGGCTCTGCAATTTTGTAATCAAATTCCAAATTATAATCTGTTGTAATGTATGAATCAGCGCCGGTTATAACAATGTCAAAGGCACCACTCATACCAGGCATTACAACATTATTTACTGGACTTGCAAGAACTTGGCCAATTTGAAAACCATCCTCATCAAGTAGTTTTGCAGTAATTTTGATTTGATTTAATGGAACATTAGAACTATTTTCAATTTCACCTACAATATGCAACGAACCATCATCACCCATATACTGCTGATCATTTTGTATGAAAACATCAGCAAATGCTGGTTGTATTAAGAGGATGAATGGAATAATTGCTAAAATAAGTTTTTTCATACTATTGATTATCAATTCACTGCTTAAAGATTTTATGGATTTGGATTTCTTTTTGCCTTTTCAAATGAAGCAAGTGCTTGCTGCTCATACTCAAACGATGCCTGAAGTAGTTCACCGGCACGTATCTTTTCACTCTTATCATCATTTTTAATCCAATTTATCAAGTGTTGATCACTTTCAAGTTGAGTTTCCGTGGATAATTTAAAAAATTTCACTGAGCCAGAAAATACATCTGGCATCTGCAGATCAGCATATTTTGTAATAATATCATTCATTCTTATTATATGAATATCAGCAAATTCCAAGATCTTTTCTTTTGATATACTACCTTCTTTCCACATTGTTACTTTGGAAGAAAAATCTGATTGCTCTTCATACAGTTCGTTTTGAATTGTTTGAAGTTGATTTCCAAAATTATATCCACGAATTTGTGCTTGCTCTGCAGAATAAAAATAGTAAATGGAAGCACCAATTATCAGAATACCAATTATAGCTAGTGAGTATTTTTTTAATCCTGATTTTTTAGGCTTGCGAGATTTTTTCAATATTAATCAATATAGGTTCCTGATTCATCACTCTTTAATTCGATCGTAAATTCGGTTCCACTTATGAAGGATTCTCCACGTATAGTTCGAATTCTTGCAATCACTAATTCATGAGGCCAAATTTGAACAACTATCTCACCAACTTGGGGGTGGTTTGGGGCATCAACAATTTTAATATCTTCTTTTTTTACACCACATTCTTGAATTTTCTTTATTGAGTGTTCTACTAGTGGTTCAGGATCATTATGACTTAACGCCCAAACTGTTCCTGAATATTCAATCTGCTGCATTATTTTTCACATTTTCAGTTCGTATAAATGTCATTCACTTTTTGAAACAACATTTAATGTCATTGTGCTAACAACTCTTGAAAGCTGTCTTATGTTCATTGAGACTGTCTTCTCAAATTCCTCTTGTGTTTGTGCATGAATTTCTGCTATTATATCGTATGCACCAAACGTAACATATGCATTTTTAATTTGCGGAACTTGTTTTAGCTCATCCAAAATATACTCTTCAGCACCTAAATCACAATTTAATAATACAAATCCAACATGCATGTTTTTCTTATAACTTGATATAATTACTGCCGTTTAAGTGTTAATTTTAACGATTACCATTTTTTTCGATTAGATGATCTGGTCACATTTGAAAAGCGTCCAGATTTTTTTCTTTTGTATTGATCTCTTGCAGGAACATCACGTTTGTATGCATTTGTTCTGTAACCACCAGATCTTCCTCTATAATTTCTACCATAACCAGAGTGCAATTGTGGTGCAATTCTTCTCCGCTGATCTCGTTTTAATGGGTCAGGGATGTTAATTTCAATTCCAAGTTTTTTATTTAGATCAGTCAAGTCTGATTTAATTTGTTTTTTAATAATATTCC
>Ga0310344_10003205_pt1 | contig 12228 bp, 7 predicted proteins | sample HC15DNA20200_MG_FD_203801 | JGI IMG/M metagenome (GOLD analysis project Ga0310344, IMG submission 203801) | Marine microbial communities from station ALOHA, North Pacific Subtropical Gyre - HC15-DNA-20-200_MG | ecosystem: Environmental > Aquatic > Marine > Oceanic | place: Pacific Ocean: North... | reverse complement strand
CTTTGTATTATATCATCAATAGAAACGCTTTTTGTTCCTGACCGCCCCAAGGTTTCCCTTAAGGCACGTTTAGCCAAGGACATAGTTATATCTGTATGTGAAAGTGAGGAATATGCTAACAGCTTTATTAAAGCCCCTTCCATTTCTCGAATGTTCCCCCGAACATTTGTAGCTATCAGCTCTGTAATCTCAAAGGGTATCTCTAGGCTATCATCCTCTGCTTTTTTCTGAAGAATGGCTATCCTAGTCTCAAGGTTTGGTGCTTGAATATCTACAATAAGCCCTGATTGAAACCGTGATAATAAACGATCTTTAAGACCATATAATTCACTTGGATGTCTATCCATAGTAAGTATTACCTGCTTCCCTCGTTGGTATAAATCATTAAATGTGTGAAAAAATTGTTCCTGTGTTTGTTCCTTCTTTTGTAAAAACTGAATGTCATCAACCAATAAGACATCAACGTTTCGATATCTTGTTGAAAAGTTTGAGCTATTGTTATTTTGTATGGCGGATATAAAATCCAATGTGAATTTTTCGCTGGTTGTATAATGTACTTTAGGCGAGGGTGTCATTGCCAAAACCTTATTACCTATTGCTTGCAGTAAATGTGTTTTCCCCAGTCCTACACCACCGTATATGACCAGCGGATTAAAGGAGGTTTGGCCAGGTGAACCTGCTACAGAAACACTAGCAGCTTTTGCAAGCTGATTATTTGATCCTTCAACAAAACTAGTAAATGTGTAACGTTTGTTTAGACGACTTCCACTATCATAAAATCGCTGCTCCACAGGACTTACATTGGTGTCTAGGAGATTGTCTCCTGTTATCTCTTTTGATTCTGGTTCACCAAGAACTACACTATATCGAACAAGTAATTTTTTCCCATAAGCAACTTCAATTTTGGATAAAAGCATTTTTCTATAATGGCGGTCTATCCATTCATAATAAAACTTACTTGGGACCTCCAGCGTTACTGACTTGTCATCTAAGCCAACTGCATTAATTGGTTCAAACCAAGTTGCATAGGTTTGTTCATTAAGAACTGAGCGGATTTCAGAAGAAACATTTTTCCAAAGATCCGAGGCTGTCAATACTCTTTTATCCACAATTTATCCACATCATGATAGGCCTTTTAATTTATTCTTTACTCTCCTCTCATATCAAGCCCTATATTATGTTTTTTTACATTAAAAGCGCACATTGTGCTTATTTAAAGGAATCGTTGCTGTGAGTTTTTGGCTTAGTTAAGTTTACTAGCTTAAAATTGGTAGATTATGAAAAGAACTTATCAACCCAGCAAGAGAAAACGAAAAAACAAGCATGGTTTCCGTGCACGATCATCCTCACCTGGCGGAAGGCGTGTTATGCGTCGCAGGCGTAGCAAGGGTCGCAAAGAAATTTCAGCTTAATTCCCAATACCTTTTTCCTATACAAACAATGATTGGCACAAAGCGGACAAAGTTCCCGTCAATTGGAGGGTTTTTTCAATTTTCTTTATCAACAATATTTGTTTCAATTATTCGATTGTATCAACAATTAATTTCCCCCTTGTTTCTCCCAAGCTGTCGCTTCGATCCTTCTTGCTCTGAATATGCTCTTAAAGCTTTCAAAAAGTTTTCTGTTATCAGGGCCCTTTATCTCATTCTGAAGCGAATTGCTAAATGCCATCCTTGGGGTAGCTCTGGCTCAGACCCCCTTCCAAGATAATGGACAGAAAAACTATTGCAGCCTTTTTCCTAATAGCCTTAATACTTATGGCAATGCCATATTATTATGAATTCCTTGGATTGGCGCCCTCTAGTTCAGAAAATATTACTGAGCCTACAATAATAGAAAGCCCTTCATTTCCTGAAAACGATGGGCTTTCAAAAAGCCTCCAATATGATTCTATTCCTCAAAGCTCCATGAGTTCTGACTTAGAAGAGGTTATTATTGTTCTAGATAGCCCAATTTATATTGCTAGTATATCTTCTCGAAACGGAGGGTCAATAAAAAGTTTTTTACTTAAAGATTATTTGCTTAACGATACAAGCTTTGTCAATCTTGTTGATACAGATTATAATAGTGATAATCTTCTGCTTGAGTTTAGAGATGTTAATGGCAACCAAATAAGCCTTTCAGAGTTTTGGTCCATTGAAAACTCATATAACAATAAAGACACTATCAGCATAGACTCCCCTTTTAAGCTCACTTTTTCTTCGTCAATAATGGGTCAACAAGCCAAAAAAAGCCTTACTTTTTACCCTAATAATTACACGATTAAAGTATCTGTTGATCTTCAAAAAATTAGTGATAAATATATTTCTCAGGAACAGTTTACACTTAATTGGAAGGGCGGAATAACTTCTACTGAGCCGAACAAAAAAGATGAGGCGAGTTTTTTTGCTGCGAATCTTTCACAGGGCAAAGAGATTTCCAAGCATGGGGGAAAGCTTGGTAAAGTAGTTTCGTCAACTGGCAGAACAGATTGGGCGACTGTAAGATCTAAATACTTCGCAGTTGCAATTATTCCTATGTCTACCAGCAATTATGGGGAAATAAGAGCTAAAAAGAATACACAATCTAAAACTACAATTAACCAAGAAGTTCCTATTTATAATTTTGGTGTTGGGTTTTCGTCTGCTGCACCAGCTGAGGCTCTTATATATCTTGGCCCTCTTCAATATGACAACATAAAAGCTCTTGGCGTGGGCCTTGAAAATACGCTTAGCCTTGGTCTTGCTCCTATTCGATTCATTGGAAGAGCTGTGCTACTATTGCTGGTCAACCTACACAAGGCCATACCCAACTATGGAGTGGTCCTGATTATCTTTTCAATAATAATAAAAATTCTTGTCTATCCTTTGACTAAAAAGAGCTATCAGTCAATGAAAGAAATTCAAACTATCCAACCTGAGGTAACAAAACTACGAGAAAAGTTTAAAAACGACCCGCAAAAACTTAATCAGGCCACCATGAACTTATATAAAGAACATGGGGTGAATCCTCTTGGCGGGTGTCTTCCTATGTTGTTACAGATGCCCCTTTTGTTCGCCTTGTTTATTGTGTTTAGATCTACAATAGAATTGCGTGGGGCTCCCTTTGTTTTTTGGATTTCTGATCTATCGCAACCTGATGCATTAATTCCCCTTCCATTTTCTCTGCCATTATATGGTGATCAAATTAGCCTCTTACCTCTATTAATGGGAGTTTCTATGTTTGTTCAACAAAAGATGACTACCAGCCAAGCAAACCCCCAACAAAAAATGATGACACAATTTATGTCTGTATTTTTTATAATTCTTTTTAATCAATTTCCTTCAGGTTTGAATCTATATTATACTCTTTTCAATGTTCTCACTATACTGCAGCAGAAATATCTTGTTCAACCCAAAGAGATTAAAACAGCCCCTTAGAAAGCATGACATCTTCTGGTGTCTATAACAGGTCTTCGTCTACCATTGCCGCTCTTGCCACAGCCCCTGGTGTAGCCGGCATATCTGTTGTTCGTATAAGCGGCCCCCTTTCTCTTAAAGTAGCACAAATGCTTGCTGGTAAAAAAAATATAAAACTGCCTGCTAGACATGCAACATATACGCCTATTGTATCCATAAATAACAGTGAAATTGATTCTGCAATAATTACTTTTTTTCCTTCACCTAATTCATTTACCGGAGAAGACGTAATTGAAATTTCTTGTCATGGTGGCGAGGTTATCTCTAGCCAAATTCTAGGGGCTTGCTATGATTTCGGGTGTCATCCTGCTGAGCCTGGTGAGTTCACTAAGAGAGCCTTCATAAATGGAAAAATGGATCTTTGTCAGGCCGAGGCTGTTGCCGATGTAATTATGGCTAGCTCTATAATATGTAAAGAAGCTAATTATAGAATTTTATCGGGTCAGCTTTCAAAAATGATTGAGGACCTAAGGTCGTCTCTAACTACTTTAGTTTTGACAATCGAGGCAGAGCTGGATTTTGAAGACGATGAAATCACCCCAACCGAACTAACCCAAAAGATTGATCTTGTTTCAAAAGTATTAACCTCTACAAAAAACTTGCTTTCTACTTATCAAACAGGCAAGATGTTAAGCAGTGGCGCACTTGTAGTTTTGGTTGGGAAACCAAACGCTGGAAAGTCTAGTTTATTGAATGCTATCGTTGGAGAAGAAAGAGCTATCGTTGCTTCTAGCCCTGGGACTACACGTGACGCCATTGAAGTTCCTTATGTAATTAACAGTTTTCCTGTCCGCTTTGTTGATACGGCTGGAATTAGAGAAACATCCAGCCCAATAGAAGAGAAGGGTCTTGGGTTTACCCAAAACTATTTAAACAAAGCTGATTTAATTCTTAATATAATTGATGCTTCTAAGGATCAAACCCTTCATAGACCTTTTCTTTCATTGCAAAACAAAAATCCTATTCCTTCTATTGATGTGTTAAACAAGGCTGATTTAATAAAAACCAAAAAACTCTCAGAAGCAAAAAACTGTGTGTTCACCTCTGCTTTGTTGGGGAACGGTGTTAATCTTCTTCTGGAGACAATCTATGAAAGATTGTGTGGTCAAAATACTGTTAGCTCAGAGGTTGTTTTAACTAATCAGCGTCACCGAAATTCTCTTTTAAAATTTGAGGCTCGCTTGTCATCGCTATTGGATGATATGACCTCAGCCTTACCTACTGATGTAATAGCATCTGAGTTGCGAGTTGCTATTTCTTTTCTTGATGAACTATTAGGCGTTACCACCGCAGATGATATTCTAGAAAACATCTTTGCTAATTTTTGTATTGGAAAATAATGGTTGTTTCACGTGAAACACTTAATTAAGTGAGCTCATTTGACGTTATAATCGTTGGGGGGGGCCATGCTGGTGTCGAAGCTAGCCTTGCGACAGCTGGGTTGGGTTTAAAAACAGCCCTTGTAACCTTAGACAAGACAGCTATTGGGCGAATGTCTTGTAATCCTGCTATAGGAGGGTTGGCAAAAGGGCATTTAGTTAGAGAAATAGATGCTTTAGGCGGTAACATGGGTTTGTTGGCTGACTGCGCTGGGATTCAGTTTAAGATGCTTAATCGATCAAAAGGGAAAGCGGTTTGGTCCCCCCGTGCTCAAATTGACAAAAAAGAGTATGAAAAGCTGGTTCAAAAAATTGTTTTTAAAAAGGCTGGTCTTTCTATTATAGAGTCTGAAGCTAGAAAAATTGTGTGTTCTGGTGGTTGTGTTGTAGGTTTAGAAATTGATGGTTCTGTTATAATTAGAGCAACAGCGATTATTTTGACTTGTGGAACATTTCTAAATGGTCTTATTCATATTGGCAGACGAAAAATACGCGCAGGAAGGATGGGTGAAGAAGCTTCTGATGGAATTACTGAATCTCTCATGTCGCTTGGTTTTTTAAGTGGTCGTCTTAAAACAGGCACGCCTCCTAGGTTGCGTTTTGACTCTATTGATTGGGATAAAATTGGTGCTGTGTTAGGGGACGAAAACCCCCGGCCATTTTCCTTTAAAACCTCTAATTTCAATCCCCCTAATATTCCTTGTCATTTTGTTAACACAAACTCTCTAACCCATGAAATTATTTCTGAGCATTTACATGAATCGCCAATGTATTGCAACGAAATAGTTGGTGTAGGGCCCAGATATTGTCCTTCTATAGAAGATAAGGTTGTTAGGTTCTCTACTAGAACATCTCACCACCTTTTTCTAGAGCCTGAGTGGCGTGGTTCTAATCAAATATATACAAATGGCTTTTCTACTAGTCTTCCTGAAAAAACTCAACTTAAAGCACTCCGTACCGTAAAAGGCTTGGAAAACGTGTCGTTTTTCAGGCCTGGTTATGCTATAGAGTATGATTTTTTTCTTCCTTCTCAATTAAAATCTTCTTTAGAGACAAAAGATGTGGCTGGTTTGTTTTTCGCAGGGCAGCTAAACGGAACATCTGGATATGAAGAAGCTGCCGCTCAAGGTTTGTTGGCGGGTATTAACGCTAGTCGGTTTGTTCAGAACAAGCCGGCAATTGTTCTTGGAAGAGACGATGCCTACATGGGTGTGTTAATCGATGATCTTGTAACAAAAGACACGCTTGAGCCCTACAGAATGTTTACTTCACATGCAGAATATCGCTTATTACTGCGACATACCAATGCGGATCTTCGGCTCTCAAAGATAGGAAGGTCGATTGGCTTGCTTGATGACAAAGATTTTGAGAGTGTTGAGCAAAAACGGTCTTTCATTAAGCGTTTTAAGTCCGCTTCGTTGCATATTAGGCCTTCTATCAAAGATGCAAATTCCTTGCTCTTAAAATCAGGGGAAAAAGAAACGAGAATAAAACTTTCTATTGCTGAAATGTTGCGAAGGCCCTCCGTTTCAATTAATGATGTTCTTGGCTTATCTATAATTAACGTGGATCTCTCTTCTTTTACTAAAGAGCAGTGTTGGGATTTGCTAGATGAAATGGAAACAATCATCAAATATGATGGATATATTGAAAGGCAAAACTCTCTCATAAAGCGTTTAGAGCAAAATGAGTTGTCTCCTATTCCCTACAATTTCAATTATAATAATTGTGGTGCTATTTCTTTGGAAGCGCGCGAAAAACTTTCGTTGGTTCGACCTCAAACCATTGGACAGGCTTCACGTATTTCAGGAGTTTCTCCAGCTGACGTAGCTGCCCTGTCTGTTCTCCTTGTTTCATAGTGGACCCTGTTTCACGTGAAACATCTTCGCCGTTGTCTTTGCAAGAACTGTTAATAAGGCTTGGTCGATCTATAGAGGAAAGTTTTTGTTTCCCTTCAAATTCTTTACCTTCGTTTGTAAACGTGCATTCTTCTCTTGTTCCGTTTTTGCTATTATGGCTCTCTCATTTGAAATCTTTCCGTTGTGTCGTGTCTGTAGAGGGTTTTCGTGACCGCCAAAGGCTTTTTGAGGAGCTGTCAATAATTGAGCCGGGGTCGGCTTTTAATGTCTCTCGATCTTCTGCCAGTGAATTGTCGGGGGCTGATCTTCACAATATAAACTCTTTTTCAGCTGGTGTAGGCTCTTTTCTTCTGGTGTCACCAGAGATTGTTGATAATATTGGGTCTATTATACAGAGGGGTGGTTCTGAGCCCTTACGATTATGTTCAATAAAAACCAGGTCTCAACTTATCTCTCTTTTTAATGAGTGGGGTCTTGATGTGGTTCGGCAGGTGGATTCTCCTGGAACCTATGCTGTTAGAGGTTCAATTATAGATTGTTTCCTTTTGGGTTCTTCGGTGCCTTTGAGGTTAGAGTTTTATGGTGAAAAGCTTGTTACGGTTAGGTCTTTTGATTTGTCTACACAAAAAATGGTTGAGGTTTTGGATTTTGAAAAGGTAGAGGTTGTTCCTCCTTTAAAAATTTTTGAAGGGGGCGGTGGAAAAAACATGTCGGAACAATTTGCTTTAGCTATTTTTTCCTTGGTACCTGTTGGGCCTTCTAAAATTTATGATCTTGCTCCTCTTCTACATTCCTTTAACCAACCTTTTGATCTCGCTTGTGTAACACACCCTAGTTTCATTAATAACCCGGTTGTTTTAAAGCCTTTAATTAAAAAATTTGAGGCCTCATCTTTTGGTTGTCTGCTTTTTTGTGGGAAAGCTCACAATGTAGTTGTCGACAAAAATCCTTCTCTTGACCCTTTTCTTATAACCAACCTGCCTTTTGGCGCGTCTTTTTCTTCTGGTGTGTTGGGTGTATTTTGGGTTTCTTTATATTCAATATTTGCTATCAAACAAAAACCAGTTTTATCTTCTGTTCCAAATAAAAAGGATGTGCCTTCTGATCATTTGTTGGTCTTTCCGTGGAAAAAACCTGTTGTTCACGAAAATTTGGGTGTTGGTTTATATCTTGGGTTGTCTACGGTTTCTAAGGATGGGGTTTTGCGAGAATGTGTTGCTCTTGAGTTTAAGCGTGGTGATTTGGTTCATGTTCCCCTAGATAGTTTGGGTCTTATTTCTAATTATATTTCTAACGACGACAATGTTGTTTTGACTGACTTGCGCTCTAGTCGCTGGTCTAAAACAAAAAAAGGGGTTTTAAAGGCTGCGGGAGAAATGTTAGACCGTTTTGTAGAAATTTATGGTGACAGAGAGGAGGTTGAGGGTTTCTCTTTTTCTTCTGATGGTATAGACATGGATGGGTTGGTTGAGTCTTTTCCTTATTCTGAAACAGAAGATCAAATAAGGTGTCTTGAAGAAGTACAAAAGGATATGAAAAGTAAAAAACCTATGGATAGGTTGATTTGTGGGGATGTTGGTGTTGGAAAAACTGAGGTGGCTATTCGTGCGACTTACAGGGCTTTAGTGGCTGGTAAGCAGGTTCTTGTGTTGGCTCCAACAACAATTCTTGCAAATCAACTGTTCAATAGTTTTTCAAAAAGGTTTGCTCTATTAGGGGTAGAGGTTAAGCAATTTTCTAGATTAACAGAATCAAAAGAGGTGAAAAACATCCTTCATTCTCTAGCTTCTGGTAAGGTTTGTGTGGTGGTGGGAACCCACCGATTGCTTTCAAAGGCTGTTTCGGTTCCTAATTTAGGGTTGGTTGTTATCGATGAGGAGCATCGCTTTGGTGCTAAACAAAAAGAATTTCTCAGAGATTTTTGTTTGGGTGCTGATGTTTTAAGTATGAGCGCTACACCGATTCCTAGAACGCTTCAGTTTTCTCTTTCTGGGATACGTGACATTTCTACTATAAAGACCCCTCCCCCTGGAAGACTTCCAATAATAACTTCTGTTGAAGAGTTTCAGCCAGAATTTTTAAAAAGTGCGATATTATATGAAGTTGGTCGTGGTGGCCAAATATTCTTTGTAAATAGCAACATTTCTGAGATTCCCGAGTTAAAAAGGGGGTTGCACCAGCTTTTGCCTGACCTAAAAATTGGTTTAGCTCATGGTAGATTAAAGCCTGAAGAGTTAGAGGGTGTTATGTTAAAAATGGTAAATGGTGAGTTCGATTTGCTTCTTTCTACAACAATAATAGAAGCTGGGATTGATCTTCCAAATGTTAACACCATCTTTATAAACAATGCTCACCTGTATGGTCTTGCTCAGCTTTATCAAATGCGAGGAAGGGTTGGTAGGTCGTCTGTTCAGGCATATTGTTATTTGGTTTTACCTCAATCTGATATTGGTGTTAATGCTAGAGAACGCCTTCGAACGATTCAATATAATTCGGAGTTAGGATCTGGTTTTGCTGTTGCTATGCGTGATCTAGAAATGAGAGGTGGTGGAAATTTGTTTGGTGTAGAGCAAAGCGGTCATTTGGCGGCTGTTGGTTTTCACCTTTACACAAAAATTGTGCGAGAGGCAGCTGCAATAAGGGGTGGGGCCTCAAAAAACACATCTCTTTTAAGTGAAAAAAAGGTGGGGGTTTCTGTTGTTGGTGACGCCCTTATACCTTCTGAGTATATTGAAGAACAAGATGATCGTTTGTATTTTTACCAACTTTTATCGTCGGCAGATAAAGTTGAAAAGGTGGTGCTAATAGAAGAAGAAATGTGTGATCGTTTTGGCCCCCCCCCAAAAGAAGTGATGGGTCTGCTTTCGATAAAAAGAATACGGTTGTCCTGTGTTGGTTTTTCTGTAGAATCAATTGAAGTTTCCGAACAAGGTGCTGTGATTTTGTTTTCAAAAGATTGTAATCTTGTAGACTCTATAGGAAAGGTGTTGGGTTCTGTATCAACAATAGGTCTGCCGTATTCAGTAATAAATAAGTCTGGTGGCAACGGAGGTCTTTTTCTTTCATTAAATTCAATTGTTGACTGTCTGTTTACGCTAGAATACACGTTTGAATCCAGCCGTTCAAGCGGTTAACTTCCAAGAATGTTAATGTCGAATACAAAGATTGTTTTTAGGGTTGGTTGTGTCGCCTGTTTCTTGTTGTTTTTTTTGGGTTGCACCCCCGAAAAAAAGAGCGGGGAAAAGCATGTTTCTGATGAAAAACCAAACAGCGTTCAAGGTTCTACTAATACCAACAAACTGCTCTATGCGGCCTATCAAAAAAGCGGTGGGGGTTATAATGAAAAAACAGAGTTGTTGGTGGAACAATATCGGGAGGCTTTGTTGGGTCGTCTTTTTTGGGAGGAATACCAGTCTTCAAGAATAACGGTAAGTATGGATGAGATTCGGTCTCACTATATTAAAAATAAACACAGGTTTAAAAGGGCTACAAACCAGTTGCGTGTTTTATCGTTTCTGCTAAACACTTTGGAGGAGGCTGTTGCGACCAAAGAAGCTCTTTCCCTATACAACCCAACAATCCGCGCAACGACAATAAAAAAGCACAAAGCGTCGCCCAGAACTATTTCTCCAGGCTCTCTTCCACAAGAGGTAGATGCGCTATTATTTAGTAAGAATAAAAGCAATATAATTGTAGGTCCAGTTGAATCTAAGTTTGGTTTTCACGTTTTTGAGGTGTTAGATTTTTTTCCAGCTGATTCTTTTGTTGGTTTAGATGAGGTGTATGATGATGTTTCACAAGAAATATATAGAAAGAAGCGCGGGTCTTTGTTTTCCAGCCTGTTAGACAGCCTAACAAAAGAACACAAAACGCTAGGGGTTAATGATAAAACCAAAGAGGAAGAAGAATGAAAAGTATTAGTTTTTTATTGAGAAGGTTTTTGTTTGTTTGTTCTTTTTTGTTTGTTTTAACAGGACAAAACCTGGTTGATGGGGTTGCTGCGATTGTTGGAGAGCATGTAATTTTAAAAAGCGATGTTGCTCAATTGGTACAAATGACAGCAATGGAACAACGTTTAGACCCTCGGACCAACACCAAAGAACTAGAACAATTACAATCTAGGGTAATAGAATCTTTAATAAACCAAAAGCTTATATTAGAAATTGCGGAAGTAGAAAGTATTGAGGTTGAAGACCGGGAGGTTGACCAAGCTGTTGAACAGTATATTGCTCAGTCAATTGCCCAAGCAGGGTCCGAGGAGCGACTAGAAGGAATGCTTGGCAAGCGTTTAAGTGAGCTTCGCAGAGAGTGGTGGCCAGACATGAGAGAACAACTAATTGCTGAGCGATATCAAGGACAATTGTTTGGTGATGTTGTTGTAACAAGAGATGAAACAGTTGTGTTTTACAACAAGTTTAAAGATTCTTTGAGAACGGTTCCTACTGCTTACAACACTAGTCATATTTATTTGCCGATCGAGCCCGGAGAAGAGAGCCTTGGTTTGGCTTTTTCGTTAGCTGATTCTTTAAGGGGTGAAATTGTCGGGGGTTCTGACTTTTCCCGCCTCGCTGAGCTTTATTCAGAGGATCCTGGTTCGGCAAAACAGGGTGGTGTGCTCGGCTTTGTGGGCCGAGGAACGCTGGTTCCGGCCTATGAGCGCATAGCCTATTCGCTTCAGCCGGGTGAAATCAGCCCTGTGGTAAAAACTGAATTTGGTTATCATGTTATTGAGACTGTTGAGCTTTTAGGCGACAAAATTAATACTAGACACATTTTAATAACCCCAAAATCGGGTCCAAAAGATGAAGACAGGACGTATTCCAAAGCTTTGGCTCTTAAAGATAGTATTAAAACAATAAAAGACTTCTCTCTGTTTGCAAAAAAATATTCAGGGGATGCTAGCACAAAAGATTCGGGGGGGCGTCTTGGCTGGATTGATTCCGATCGTTTTCCGGTAGAGGCTATACGGTTGGTTTTACCGGAACTAGATGTTTCGGTTTGCTCGACACCAATAACAGCTGAAGAAGGGTTTCATCTCTTGTTTGTAAGTGAGGTTCGAGTGGGTGGAAAACCATCTTTAGAAACACATTGGGCTGAAATTGAGGGCTTAGCTGTGGCGGAAAAGAAAAACGATCGATTTCAGGATTGGTTAATGAATGCTTCTTCAGCTATTTATGTAGAAAACTTGTTAACAAAAGATTAGTTTCCTCTTATTAAAAACTTCACATTTTATAATAAGAATGTTAACAACTATGTTATTCATCAATCAAAAAAATTTATTGTTTGGGAAACAAGCTTTTTCAACATTTTATACACATAAACTATTTTATTAGGTGACTCTTTCAATAAATTAAAAAAGGGGGGACTTAAGGAGTTTCTTTTTTTTTTTTTAAGTAATAAACAGCTTATATAATAAATACTTATTTATTATAAATAAATATTAATAAATATGAAGATGGTTTTTTCAACAAAAAAATGTTGTAAGACATTAAAAATTTGACTAATCTAAAATCAGGATTTAACCCTATGCTACCAAACCTAAATTTTCAAAAC
>Ga0310344_10003204_pt1 | contig 12229 bp, 9 predicted proteins | sample HC15DNA20200_MG_FD_203801 | JGI IMG/M metagenome (GOLD analysis project Ga0310344, IMG submission 203801) | Marine microbial communities from station ALOHA, North Pacific Subtropical Gyre - HC15-DNA-20-200_MG | ecosystem: Environmental > Aquatic > Marine > Oceanic | place: Pacific Ocean: North... | reverse complement strand
TCAAGAAACGTAAAGCGCTTCAGCATGGGTCGCTCATAAGGCTACGGGCTCCAGGCTTCAGGCGCTCGAAACGCTACGCGTTCTCCTCAGGGCTCTCGGGTCCCACGGCGAGGAAGTGGACCAGGGCTGACACGACGCCGAAACCGAGGAGGTACGAGCCGACCCGCTGGAGGATGTTCAGGCCGCGCAGCTGACCGGGGCTGGCCGTGGGATGTGCCGGCAGGCTGTAGTCGGTCAGCCGATCCCCATGCGGCACGACATACATCATGTGCGTGCCGCCGACGCCACCCGGGTTATAGATAGCAGCGTGTTCATAGCCGCGTTCCTTGAGCCGCTCAACCTTCTTCTCGGCCTGGGCCAACATGTCGTCTTTGATGCCCCACTCGATGGCGTTGGTGGGACAGGTCTTCACGCAGGCGGGCTCGAGACCGGACTCGACCCGGTCGATGCACATGTTGCACTTGGCAACCGTCTTCGTTTCCTGGTCGAACCGGGGGATATCGAACGGACACCCGGAAACGCAGTACTGACAGCCGATGCAATTGTCCTGATTGAAGTCGACAATCCCGTTCTGATATTGGACGATGGCACCCGGAGCCGGGCAGGCAAAGAGGCATCCGGGATCGGCGCAATGGAGACAGGCGTCCTTCTTGATGAGCCAGTCGACATCCTCGCCGTTCTCCACCTCATTGAAGCGCATCAACAACCAGGTGTTCGATGACAGGTCCTTGTGGCTCTGGTAGCTGCCGAAGTTGCTAGTCTGCTCGACCTTGAGGTCGTTCCACTCCTTGCAGGCCACCTCGCAGCCCTTGCACCCGATGCACTTCGAGATATCGACCAGCTTCGAGTAGACGGGTCCACCCGATCGGAGCGCTTCGAGCGGAATTAGAGCGCTCTGGGAGGCAGAGACGCGCTTGATGGAGAGAGTGTCAGGCATGGAGATCGGCGCTCTATGGCTCGGGGCTTTGGGCTCTGGGCTCTGTCACGAACTCTACCCTATGTGGTTTGCGGTTCCGCTGGTGCCACGTTGACGAGAAAAGACTTGAACTCGGGGCAACGGGTGTTGGCGTCGCCGACGTACGGCGTGAGGAGATTGGCCATCGACCCCTGCGTGATGCCCACAAATCCCCAGTGGACGGGGATGCCGACCGTCCACACGGTCTGACCGTTCACCCTCAGTGGCTTGATCCGCTTGGTGACGATCGCCACGCCTTCGACCTCGCCACGTTTCGACCAGACCCGAGCCCGCGATCCGTTAGCGATCCCTTTCTCAGCCGCGAGCCCTTCGGGGATCTCGACGAAAAAGTCCGGCATCGCCTCGACGAGCAGCGGCACGTTCCGGGTCACGAAATGCTCGTGCTCCACCACACGGTAGACGGTGCAGGCGTACGGGAAATCGTCGTCGGCGGTGGCCAGCGTCTCCCGCACGCCGTCATACCAGTTGATGGTCGGGTTGATCGGCACCGCGGGGTGCAGCGGATTACCTGTAGGGCTCTCGACAGGCTCGTAGTGCTCGGACAGCGGACCGTCGGCCAGATGGCTGCTAAACAGCCGCGCCACGCCCTCCTCGGTCATGATGAACGCCCCGGGCCCGTCCGGCGGCGTCGTCCGACCGTAGTCCGGCACGTCGCCAATCCACTCACGACCGTTCCAGGCGATACCGGCGCGAGACGCCTCCCAGGGCCGCCCGTCGGCGTCTGCCGACGCCCGGTTGTAGAGGACGCGCCGGTTGAGCGGCCAACTAAACGCCCAGCCGTGGTGCATCCCGAGCCCCGTGGGATCGGCGGTGTCCCGCCGCGCCATCATGTTGCCTTCCTCGGTGTAGCTGCCGGTGTAGATCCAGTTGCCCGAGGTCGTGGAGCCATCGGCAGCAAGCTCGCCGAATGACGACAGCAACCGGCCCGTCTCACGGTCGTAGCCGTTGATCTCCTTGGCGAGCTCGACCAGGGTCGGCAGCCGCGGATTGAGATAGTCCCAGGTAAGGTGCTCGATCGGGTCGTGGTAGACGGCGTCCTCGCCGTCCTCGCGATAGAGCTCCTTGACCCGCCAGAACAACTCCGACAGCACGTAGGTGTCCGACCGCACCCCTTCAGGCGCGTCGATCGCCTTTTCCTTCCACTGCGCCCACCGCCCGCTGTTGGTAAACGAACCGTCCCGCTCGATCCAGTGCGTGGTGGGGAAATACATCACCTCGGTCTGGACCGTGGCGGGGTCGACCCCTGGCGCCCGCCAGAACTCGGCACTGTCGAGCATGAACGGATCGATGACCACCTTCCACTGCAACTGAGCCATCGACTCCAGGAGTCTCGGAACGTCGGGACCCGCCAGCAACGGATTGAAGCCGAGCGACACGAAGCCCTCAATGCTGCCCTGCCGGACTTGATCCCAGATCGAAAGCCAGGTGGCGTCGCCGTCCTGCTTACCGAGGTAGTGGTAGCCGAACTCGTTGGCCTCGGTAGCGTGATCGCCGAACCAGGCCTTGAGCTGGGACACAAGGAACTTCGGGTAATTCCCCCAGTAATTGACCGTCTCCGACACCAGCGGCGTCGGCGTCGACGCCGCGAGATGCGCGTCGAAACTGCCTTGGTCTGGCGTCGGCACCTTCAAGTAGCCCGGGAGAATCCCAGCCACGATCGCGTGGTCGGTCGCACCTTGCACGTTGGCGTGGCCTCGGAGTGCATTGATCCCGCCACCCGGACGGCCGATGTTCCCCAAGAGGAGCTGCAGGATGGCCGCGGTCCGGATGATCTGGCTACCCACGGTGTGCATGGTCCAGCCCACCGCGTACATGATCGTGCCCACCCGGTCGGCACGACCGGTGGAGCAGATGATGTCGGCCATCTCGAGGAACTTCTCCTCGGTGCAGCCGGCGATCTGGGCCACCACGTCCGGCGTGTAGCGGTCGTAGTGCTGCTTCAGCAGCTGGAAGACGGCGCGCGGGTCCTCGAGCGTCTCGTCACGCCGCACATAGCCGTCCGGTCCCCGCTCGTAGCTCCAAGACGTCTTGTCGTAGGCGCCGGCCGCCTCCTCGAAGCCCGAAAACAGCCCGTCCTCGAACCCGAAGTCGCCGCTGACAATGAACGAAGCGTTGGTGTGGGCACGGACGTAGTCGGCGTGGTGGAGGTCGTTGGCCAGGATGTGACGGATCAGCCCGCCCAGCACCGCAATGTCAGACCCCGGGCGGATCTGCATGTGCTTGTCGGCCACCGCCGATGTCCGCGTATATCTGGGATCGATGGTGACGAGCGTGGCGTTGTTCTCGTCACGCGCCTCGACCGCCCACTTGAAGCCGCAGGGATGGTTCTCGGCCGGGTTGGCCCCCATCACCAGTACGACATCGGCGTTCTTGATGTCCTTCCAGTGGTTGGTCATCGCCCCGCGACCGAACGTGGCGGCCAGACTGGCCACCGTGGGGCTGTGTCATATCCGGGCCTGATGGTCGATGTAGGTCAGCCCCATGGCACGCATCGTCTTCGTGATGAGATACGCGTCCTCGTTGGCCACCGTCGCGCTGCCGACCCAGGCGATGCCGTTACAGCGGTTAACCGTGCGCCCCTGGCTGTCCTGCTCGACGAAAGTGCGGTCGCGCGACTCCTTGAACTTGCGCGCGAACCAGTCCATGGCGAAGTCCCAGTCGACTTCCTGCCACTCGCTGGCGCCGGCGGCCCGATACATCGGGCTCTTCTTCAGCCGCGGGCTGATGGCCAGTTGCATCTGCGACGCACCCTTGGGGCACAGGGTGCCGCCGTTGATTGGGCTATCGGGGTCGCCTTCGACGTGGATGACCGTGTTGGTGGTGTTCAGTCCGCCGCTGCCGTGGGTATAGGCGATGGTGCCGCAGCCCACGGCGCAGTAGGGGCAGACCGTCTTGTACTCGCGGGCGTTCCGAATCTTGAGCTGCCGCACCGCGGCGTAGGCCGGCTGCAAGTCGAACCCGAGCGCGCTGACGCCGGCCGCGGCGCCGACCGAGGCCTTGAGGAACGTGCGGCGAGATAGCGACATGGTGAGCGCCTAATTTAGCACAGGGCCTAAGGGGATCCGAGACGACGCTGGAATGCCGCACCGATATCGCCGCGCTGCGCTCGACCAGCTGCGGCGACCGGCGCGTCGCGGGGAACGCCGCTCCCCGGGCTCCGTGTTCGTTCTGCCATACAATCGCGACATGGCGGTGTCAGCAGTCGGTCTGCGAGCGGTCGAGGTCACGCGGAACGACGGGGTACGAAGCAGTGACGTCGTGGCCGTGGAGGCCCCGCTAGAGATCCGGGTAGGCAGTCAGCCCCTGGTTATCACCATGCGGACACCGGGCCACGACGAGGAACTGGCGGCAGGGTTCCTGTTTGGCGAGGGCGTCATCACCGGCGGCGGGCAGGTGGATTCTATCCGCCACGAACCTTGCTCTGAGGCCACGTCACCGGAGGCTCTAGCGGCAGGCCAGGTCGGGGGCGGAGACCGGGTACTGGTGACGCTCCACGACGGAGCGGACGTCGCCGGCGTCGAACGGGCGCAGCGTCACTTCCGCGCGACCGCGGCATGCGGAGTCTGCGGCAAGGAGAGTCTGGACGACCTGGACCAGGCGCTCCCAGCGATCGAGGCCAGGGACTGCCCAACCCAGCTGCTGGCGTCGCTCCCGGATCGGATGCGGCCGCACCAGCCCCTCTTCGACGCCACCGGCGGGATTCACGCCGCTGGTTTATTCACGTTGAAGGGCGAGCTCCTCGCCGTCCGCGAGGACATCGGGCGGCACAACGCGGTCGACAAGGTCATCGGGCGGGCCGTGCTCGACGGCGCCACGTCGCTCTCCGACCGCATCCTGGTGGTCAGCGGACGAGCCGGCTTCGAACTGGTGCAGAAAGCGCTCAAAGCGGCCATTCCCATCATGGTCTCGGTTGGGGCCGCCTCGAGCCTGGCGGTCGAGATGGCCGCGGCGGCCGGGATGACGCTCTACTCGTTCGTCGGCCCCGGCCGCGGGAATCTCCACACCTAGGGCTTCTCGAAAATGTTGTGATCGACCTCCCCGTTCACCTCGACGGTGTCGTAGACGGTATCGAGACTGAACGCCCCGGGAATCGCCAGGCCAGTGATGGTGGGGAACAACACTCCGCCGTGCTCCTGGTATCCCTCCACATCCAACGTCATACGGACCGTCCCCAGCTGCGGCAAGCTGGTGTCGACCGTCATGCGTGACACGAGGTAGGTCTCAGTGTCGACATAGACGTCGAACGTCACAACGGCAGCCGTGATCTGCACGACATGGTGCGGACGCCCGCCCACCTCAGCATCGTCGAGCTTGCTGTACTCCCCCAAGGCAGGGTCGCCAAACCCCTGGAACGGATGAAGCGAGGCCTGCGCGGCCCATACCGCCACCTGCTCGCCGGTCGCGTCCGTCATGCCCTGCATGCTGTCGGACTGCCACCCCACCGTCCCGTTCCAGGCGTTGGTCTGCTGGAAGAAATCACTGTCGAGGTCCTGATAGATCTTCTGGTTGGGAATAATGACCACCTCGGTGTCGCCTTCGAGGTCGCCGTAGTCGGTGCTCATGACAGACCCGCCGACCTGACGCAGGCTGGTGATCCCGGCCAGAGCCTCACGTCCCCCGACCGCCTCGAGGCTCGCCTCGACAATCTCCGCGACCGTCTGTGCCTGGGCGCCCGGCGCTACCAGCAGCGCCAGCACCAGAAGGTTGATGCCAGCCACCACACGAATCCACGCTCGCGTACTCTGGAGTGCCATCGATCTCCTCCTCCTCTGACTAACGTTGGGTCGGCCTATCAGGTGCACAGCCGCATGCTATCCTGCGCCATCGGTCGAGATCATGAAGATCCAATGGATGTTCCGGATCGGCCTCATCGCGTGCGCCATCGCGCTGGGCATCCTGAACCTGACGCTCTGGCAGCAACGCGCCGAGGTCGTCCCAAGCGACGACGAGTTCGAGGTCGTCAATCTGGAGGCCCTCCCAGAGACGAACGAACCGCAGCTCGTCAACGAGGCCTGGGAGATTACCGACATCGCAACCGCGCACGGCGCGTTCGTCATCGAGGTCGAGGCGGACGATCCGAGCCGCACGGAGGAAATCGCCAGATCGCTTGTCGAGCCGATCAAGGGCGACTACGACGAGATTCTCGTCTACATCAACCAGCGGGGTGACGAGTCGGACCTCCCGGCCCGGCGGATGCAGTGGACGCCCGCGGGCGGCTACGTCGAGCTGGAGTACGCGTCCGAGGACGACTCCGCACGGTAGGACGTGATGCGCCAGGCGGCGGCAGGTGGCGGAAAGCGCTGAGGAGTCGTGATGCAGTCCTCTTCATATGTGCATGGCGCCAGCGCTGTTCCGCTGCTGGGCGAGACCATCGGAGAGAACCTCAGGCGTACAGTGAACCGGGTCAGCGACCGCGACGCGCTGATCTCAGTGGCGCAAGGGTACCGGGCGACCTACCGGGAACTGTGGGACGCCACGACCGAGCTCGCCAAGGCGCTGCTGGCCCGCGGCATCGCCAAGGGAGACCGGGTCGGCATCTGGTCACCCAACCGGTTCGAGTGGGTGGTCATCCAATACGCGACCGCCCGGATCGGGGCCGTCCTAGTTAACGTCAACCCCGCCTACAAGACTCAGGAGCTGCGGCACGCGCTCAACCAGTCCAGCCTGGGCCTGCTCCTGCTGTCGAAGGGGTTTCGGCAAACCAGCTACGAGGACATGGTGCATGCCGTCCGGCCTGACTGCCAGGCACTGGGCGACGCGGTCGTCCTTGACGACCACTGGGAGGCGCTGCTCGCTGACGGCACCGACATCAGCGACGATCAGCTGGCGGCGCGCGAGTCCACACTCTGTTTCGACGACCCGATCAATATCCAGTACACGTCCGGCACGACCGGCGCCCCCAAAGGCGCGACGCTGTCGCATCACAACCTTCTCAACAACGGGTTCTTCTGCGGGGAGGTCCTCGGTTATACCGAAGTCGACCGCGTCTGCGTACCGGTACCGTTCTATCACTGCTTCGGCATGGTGATCGGTAACCTGGCGGCAACGAGTCACGGGGCCTGCATCGTGACGCCCGGAGAGGCGTTCGACGCCGAAGCGACACTGACCGCGGTGGAGGCTGAAAAATGCACGGCGCTCTACGGTGTGCCGACGATGTTCATCGCCCAGCTTGATCATGCTCGGTTCGGACACACCGATTTCAGCACTCTCCGAACCGGGGTGATGGCTGGTTCTCCCTGCCCCATCGAAGTGATGAAGCAGGTGCGGGAGCGGATGCACATCCCGGAAATCACGATCTGCTATGGGATGACCGAGACGTCGCCGGTCTCGACGCAAACCCGAGTCGACGACCCTGTGGAAAAACGCGTCGCCACCGTCGGTCCGGTGCATCCACACGTCGAGGTGCAGGTGATCGACCCAGAGACCGGGCGACTGCTCCCCCGCGGCGAACGGGGCGAGCTTTGCACCCGAGGCTACTCAGTGATGCTGGGATACTGGGACGACGAGGAGGCGACGGCCACGGCGATCGATCGGAGCGGCTGGATGCACACGGGCGATCTGGCCACGATGGACGACGACGGCTATCTGAGCATCGTGGGGCGCATTAAGGACATGATCATCCGCGGCGGAGAGAACATTTCGCCACGGGAGGTGGAGGAGTTCCTGTATACCCACCCGGACGTGGCCGACGCCCAAGTCATCGGTGTCCCGTCAGCCCGTTACGGAGAAGAGGTAATGGCCTGGGTGAAGCCTCGCCCCGGCGCCACAATCGATGCAGACGGGTTGGCCAGCTTGTGTCGCGGCGCCATCGCGACGTTCAAGATTCCCAGGTACTGGAAGATCGTCGACACCTTCCCGATGACGGTCACCGGGAAGGTGCAGAAGTACCGCATGCGGGAAATCGCGACCGAGGAGCTTGGTCGAACGGAGGATGGCCCGGCGTGATGCGCGTGCGGCTCGCGCGGAAAAACGGACTCGCAGAACGAGCCGCAGTCATTGGCGAGCTCGAGTATGTGAGCGCCTGAGGCCGCGCCGGTCGGCGTGTCAGCTGTCAGTGCTCAACGCCCTTCTTCCGGTCGAGATGCACGGCCAGGGCGTCCTGATAGGCAAACAAGGCGGGTGTGCCGCCGGAGTGCAGCATCACTACAGACGCACCACCCGGCCACCGGCCTGCCGCCTGGTGACCACACAACCCGGCGAACACCTTCCCCGAGTACACTGGATCGAGCAGGATCCCCTCGGTCGACCCCATGCGCAGAATGGCGTCGAGACAGGCCTCTGTGGGGTCCCCGTACTCGCGCCCGATGTATCCATCATCCACTTCGATCGGTCCACGTGAACGGTTCGGGTCCAGCTCAAGGAGCTCGCTGACGGCACGCCACCAGGCATCGATCCGTTCATAACACTGCGCCGCCGGCCGGTTGACGCTGATGCCGACGATTGGGCAATCAACTCCCGCATCGCGAAGCGCGGTCGTGAGTCCTACCAGAATCCCGCCAGTTCCACAGGGCACGTAAATCGCCGCCGGCTCGAGTTCACGCTCGCCTAGCTGGTCGACGAGTTCGAGTCCCGCCCGCACGTAGCCCAGACAGCTGTGCGGCGTCGACCCGCTTACCGGAATGAAGTGAGGCGTCTCGCCCGCGGCCCGAAGCTCATCGCAGACGACGCGCGCGTCCTCCTCTAACGCCCAGTGGTCTGCCGTGTCGACCAAACGGACGTCGGCGCCCATGAGCCTGACCGTCAGTAGGTTGCCCTGGAACGTGACCCGATCGTCGCGACCGAGCACCACCGTGATCCCCATCCCAACCCGCCGGGCCGCAGCGGTCGTCAGCCGGGCGTGATTGCTTTGCGCACTCCCAACGGTGACCAGCACCGTCGCCCCAGCCGACACCGCCCTGGCTACTTCGTACTCGAGCTTGCGCGGCTTGTCCCCACCCATCGCCAGATCGGTTAGGTCGTCACGCTTGAGATACAGGTCAAGACCGATCTGCTCGCCAATCCGGGTCACTCGATCGAGCGGCGTGGGAACCCGTGTGAGTGAAACTCTGGGATAGCGTGCGAGCGCGTCGGCGAGTGGGCGGGACATCCCCGGATGATCGCCTCCGACCGGCCACTGAGCAAGCGCTACCTGCCGAACCGGGACCTCCCGGTGACATAAGCGAAGGCATGCCGACACGATCCGACCGTGAGCTCCGAGTGCGCCGGCGCGTCGGGCCGTACAGGAAGTGCTGCAGCGTCGGGCGATGCTGGCGCTGGGCGCATGATTTAGCGGAGACAGCACCTGCGGGGCGGGTGGTTTGGAGCCGGACAAGGGGCCGGATAGGATCAACCGCATGCAGACTCGAGGAAACTGGACGACGTTGCTGAGGGGCGGCCTGGTCGCGACGGCAATGGCCGGAATGGCCGCTTGCGCCGAGAGTGCCAAGTCGACAACGGCCGCGACTGATGAGGTCGCTCCGGCCACCTGCGCCGCGCTGGCCGCACTCGTCCTGCCGGACACGACCATCACACTGGCCGAGGCGGTTCCCGCCGGCTCGTTCACGCCACCGGGGGGCGACGCGATAGATCTCCCGACCTTCTGCCGCGTGGCCGTCACCAGCGAGCCGGCCGTCAACCTCGAGGTCTGGCTGCCAGAGGACTGGAACGGCAAATTCCACGCCGCGGGCAACGGAGGCATGGCGGGCGTCATCAGCTACGGCGCAATGGCCGGCGCGCTCCGGCGCGGCTACGCGACAGCCAGCACTGACACCGGCCACGTGCGCGGCGACGGGGGCTTTGATGCGAACTGGGCCCTGAACCGGCCGGATCTGATCGCGGACTTCGGTCATCGGTCGATGCATCTCACCGCCATGCACGGCAAGGCGATCACGGCCGCTCATTACGGCAGCGCGCCGGATTACTCGTATTACGTCGGGTGCTCGAAGGGTGGCCAGCAGGGCATGATGGAGGCCCAGCGCTATCCGGAAGATTTCGACGGTCTCGTGGTGGGCAACCCCGCCCACGACTGGACCACGTTCTACGCCGCCGCCCACCTGTGGTACGCGCTGGCCACCCTGGACGACGAAGCCAGCTACATCCCGCCCGACAAGGTCGCGGTGCTGGGCGATGCGGTGACCAAAGCCTGTGACGCGATCGACGGGATCGAAGACGGCGTGCTCGACGACCCGCGCAAGTGCGACTTCGACCCCGGTGTCTTGACCTGTGGGGGGGGCGAGACCGAGGGATGCCTCACTGCCAAGCAGGTACAAGCGGTGCGAGACATCTGGCAGGGTCCGCTTGATGCCGATGGCACGCCGATCTATCCGGGACTGGTTCCGGGGGGCGAAGCCGGTCCCGGCGGCTGGTCGAGCTGGGTCACCGGGCGGCAGGCGTACGCGGGCACCCACTTCCTGGCGGCCGAAGACTTCATGCGCAACATGGTCTTCGATGATCCGGTGTGGGACTTCCGGTCGTGGAACTACGAACGGGATCTGCCGATTGCGCTGGCAAAGACCGGCGCCGCGCTCGATGCCAACAACCCCGACCTCAGCGGCCTGAGGGATCGCGGGGCGAAGCTCCTCATGTATCACGGCTGGAGCGACGCCGACATCTCCCCCCTCAGCAGTATCGACTATTTCGAACGGGTGGTCACCGAGATGGGCGAGGGGGCTGACGACACCACCAAGCTGGCAAGCGTGCAAGACTTCTACCGGCTGTTCATGGTGCCGGGCATGGGCCACTGTCGCGGCGGCCCCGGACCAGACAGTTTCGACGCGCTGGCTGCGCTCGAACGTTGGGTCGAACAGGACGAGGCGCCAGCCCAGATCATCGCCTCGAAGCTCCGCGACGGCGAGGTCGTGCAGAGTCGGCCGCTGTGCCCTTACCCACAGGTGGCCCGGTGGGACGGCAGCGGCGACACCGACAACGCGGCGAGCTTCTCCTGCGTGAACACGGACTAGCCGCAGACGCCGCGCACCGCGGGTCAGGTTCCGGCGTACCGGCGTATGTAGGCAGCGCTGTCGAACTTCCGCCGGGTGCTGGAAAACGACATGAAACGCACCGTACCGAACACGGGGCGTGTCGGTCCCCACGCCCGATCGTGCTTGCCCCCCAGCGCCCACGCGATGCTGGCATAGCCGTTGGGGTCTCGGCCGTCGAGCTGGTAGCGGTCATTCAGCTCAACCGCGATGGCAAAGGCATCTTCGGGCCGGGCCGTCCACTCCAGGATCTTCTTCGCCCAGTACATGCGGATGTAGCCGTGCATCCAACCGGTGTCCACGACCTGGCGCTGTGCGGCGTTCCAGAGCGGGTCATGCGTCTCGGCTTGCTCCAGTTGGCGGAGGGTGTAGATAACCGGACGCCGATCCAGGCGATGCTCGTCGAGCGTGCGCCTGGCCCAGGGCTCGCATCCGTCGAGCCGGTCGTAGCAGTCGTTGTAACGGACAAAGTTGATGGCCAGCTCACGCCGCACGATCAGCTGCTCAAGAAACGCCGCCCGGTCCACCTCCGGCGCGTCACTCTGCTGGATCGCGATTGCGAGCGCCCGTGGACCGAGATGGCCGAAGTGCAGATAGGCCGACAATCGACTGGTCCCGTCATGCTCCGGATGATTGCGCGCGGTGGCATAGCCCGAGAGCCCGGTCCGGACAAAACGGCGTAGCCGCCGACGAGCCTCTTTCGCCCCGCCGACGAGGTCGCCAACGCCACCCACGCGCCGATCGAGCGGGTAGTCGGTCGGCACCTCGCCCGTGGGTCGCTCACGCGCGAGTCCCCTCCCGGGGGACCACGGAATGTGCGCTCGCGGACTGGGGGGCCTCACGAGGTAAGTCGGTAGGAGTCGATGAATCCGAGGTCGGATCGTCCGGGCCGCATACTGCTCCCGCTCCAGGCAGACCGACGGCACGACGACCTCGGTGTCGACGGTCCAGAACGGTACCCGCACCCGTTCAGCGACCTTGGCACGCCAGGCCTCCGTCTCGCGGAGTGGGTTCTCATCTCCAACCAGCAGTGCCGGTCTGACCTCGTCCAGGAACGGTTCCAGGCGATGGCGAGGATACAGGCGGAACACCAGTCCGACACCCCGGCGGCCAAGCGCAGATTCCAGCTCTTCGAAGCCCTCGAACAGAAAGCGGTAGTGCCTGAGGTTACCGTTCGGGTAGTTCGGCACTGGCGCCAGGAACACGACCACCGGTCGTCGCAACAGGTTGCCCGCCCGGATAGCCACGTCGAGTGCGCGGTTATCCTGCGCTCGCTGCGCGCGCTGCATCCAGTAGA
>Ga0310344_10003203_pt1 | contig 12231 bp, 3 predicted proteins | sample HC15DNA20200_MG_FD_203801 | JGI IMG/M metagenome (GOLD analysis project Ga0310344, IMG submission 203801) | Marine microbial communities from station ALOHA, North Pacific Subtropical Gyre - HC15-DNA-20-200_MG | ecosystem: Environmental > Aquatic > Marine > Oceanic | place: Pacific Ocean: North... | reverse complement strand
GGTGTGTTCAGGACATTGGACAGGATCTCGTCCCCGCAAGTATTCTGGTCAGAATTGGAGTCGATCTGGTGGGTTGAGACGTCATAGCAACCCGTAAATGAATTTCCGCCCACTACGTAGTCAACGACATACATCTCATTGTTCAGAGTCATTAGTGCATTCAGCACTGCTGTTCTTGTCTGCATGTCCAGTAGTTCAGGATTGTACATCACTGGGTGGCTCGGAGCCTGGCCAAAGGCAGGCAGAGGCACATATTGGCTCATGTCGAGGCACCAATCTTCGTTTTCGGAGGATTCTGCATTATCGCAATATGAAGCGATTGTGCTATCCTTGGCGAAAGCCACGTGTCCCACTCCTTCTGAGAGGCACTTTACGGCACCACCGTACCCGTAGTAAGGTGTGCCTGAATCGGGGATAGAGGCGTCATCGCTGAAGAATCCGAATATTGTATCCCTCAGAGAGGCAACATCATCTGGGTCTCCGACTACATCCGCATAACCGTTTCCAATTAGGTATCCCATGGGGAGGAGCATCCCAGCTGACTTCAGCCAGCCGGTGTGGCACGAGGTCTTGCCCTGAAGCAATGCGAATGGGTCGGTACTTGGATCATCGTCGAGGTGTGCGGCGGCTACATCACTATCCGCTAGAACCCAAGCATGGGCATTGTAGTAGGTCCTGCCGTCGCTCTTCAGGTCAGCAGCCATTGCTGCCAGTCCGTATTCTTTCCATCCAACCCATGCAGCACCTCCGTCCATGAATCCTATGTCGGCGTTTCCAAACCTGAGAGCCTCGATTATAGCACCCTCTGAATCTACGTTGTACAGTTCGACATCGACGCCCAGGACATCCTCTAGGTAGTCTGCCAGGAGTTGTGGGTTCTCGTCGATGTTCTCATAATCAGACTTCACCTCATAAGCTATCCTAATCTTGTCTAAAGTTACTGAAGCCGTGGCATTGATGTTGAATTTTCCATTGTAGTATGCTGAAATACCTGGAATATTCTTTATTGAATCTGAATACGTCCCCAGGTGATCTTCTGTAGTAGTTGCAACAATCCCGGGGGTATTCAAAACGCTCTCCAATATTGTGGTCGCGTCAGAGTCTGATGACATCCCCACAAGTGCGTTCCTAACAGCATCAGCCTTGGTCGAGTTCATGAAAGCAGGATTGTACATCACTGGGTGGCTCGGAGCCTGGCCAAAGGCAGGCAGAGGCACATATTGGCTCATGTCGAGGCACCAATCTTCGTTTTCGGAGGATTCTGCATTATCGCAATATGAAGCGATTGTGCTATCCTTGGCGAAAGCCACGTGTCCCACTCCTTCTGAGAGGCACTTTACGGCACCACCGTACCCGTAGTAAGGTGTGCCTGAATCGGGGATAGAGGCGTCATCGCTGAAGAATCCGTATACAGTGTTTCGAAGAGTCTCAACGTCATTTGGATCGCCGATCACATTTGCATATCCATGACCGATAAGGTATCCCATGGGGAGGAGCATCCCAGCTGACTTCAGCCAGCCGGTGTGGCACGAGGTCTTGCCCTGAAGCAATGCGAATGGATCCGTATACGGGTTGTCATCGAGATGAGCAGCAGCCATCTCACTGTCAGCTAATACCCATGCATGGGCATCATAATACGTCCTACCATCAGACTTCTGATCTGCAGCCAAAACCTGAAGGTCATACTGTTGCCAACCTACCCAGGCCGCGCCACCGTCCATAAGCGCGATATCGGCGTTTCCGAATCGGAGTGCCTCAATCATTGCACCCTCTGAATCTACACTGTACAGCGTGACTTCGTAATTTAGCTCGTCGGCAAGATAGTCCGCGAATGATTGCGGGTTCTCATCTGTATTCTCGTAGTCATCCTTCACTTCATATGCAATTACCAAAGAATCCAGTGGTTCTTCGTCATCCCCTGCACAACCAGCAAGAGTTGAGCAAACCATTAGTGTCATCAATAGGTAAGCAGTGGTCGTTTTTCCATTCATTTTAGGTACACCTAAAAATTCCGAAAATATTGCTATATATGAAATTTAGGATAGCCTAAACTCTCTTTTTTTTCCGATATAATCATCTCCCTTAATCCCCTCACAGGGGCAGTGGATAGGACGATCGGGTTTTCTTCAGTCGGGCTGACGATTGTATTGATTTTATCATTAATTCATTACCCCGTTGCAAATTCAATCATGGAGGAAGAGGCAGAAAGGATGGACCAGTTTGGAGGGAGTGGGTCTCTGGAAGATCAGTGTAGCTCAATCACCTTCGAAGACATGTTCATCTATGATCAGGCTATTTTTGACATTCGCATTCAAGATGATTGGGAGACGGCGGAAGTCGAGGCAAAGGCTTGGATAAACTGGACTCTGGCGGACGACATCAGAGAGGACTTAGATGCTTATCTGGAAGATATCATCCCTTCTGGTGGCGATGGCTGGCTTTCAACCGACGAAGTTGGCTCTGTGATTATGATTGCTGCGGACTGCCTGCAGTACAGCATTACTAGAATTGGGATTCGTGATGGGGCTCCGCACCGAGGAGGTACTGGCGTAGATTGGCAGAACACAACTTGGCAGAACGATGGCATGAGTATCGGAGAGTTCAACGGAGTTCCTTCGAGGCATTCTGAAAAGAGGGACTGCAATTCTAGCTTTGACGGGGAGTGTTACGAGATTCCAGTTATTCCCTCTTCGGAAAGGGACTGCGACACGGATATCAACCAATCTCTAGGACTTGACGAGTGCAGAGTGGTTCTTTGGCTGAATGCGACAATGGAAATTGACGGGATTTCGGACCCCAATGACTTCACTGTTTCTTTCAATTCATCGAACATGAGCAATGCTAGGCTTGATTTCACTTTCCCTCCTTTGCCAGAACTTAGGCTTGATTCCTGGGAAGAGTGCGAAGGGAGATTTGTTGGTTCGGATGAGGAGAACCCGGGGACTGACTCTGCTCCAATAAGAGGAAGCTGTCTAGGCGACGGTTCGTCTTCTCATGAGTTGGCAGAAAACGAAGACGGTAGTCTGACATACACACTTTTCCCGAGCTTTCAGAGGGCTGATTGGCCTCTTGGAGAAGATATATTCGCTGACTTCACTACATCACCAATTCCAATCGACAATCCTCCAGCTTGGACTGATTCTGCCCCATCGGATGGTTCTTGGATTCCAGTTGCCGAAGAGGGACAGGCCAAACTGGCAAACTGGCAATCCGTTTCTTCCTGGTTCCTGGACGAGTCAGGCGTCTCGAATCTGGAAATAATCTGCTCAGTTGATGGCTCGTCGAATGGTGTGAGTCAAAGTATAGACCGTTCACTTTGGCTAAACGTAGATGGGATAGTAGATGTGACATGCGAATCAGTCGATTCTTCGGGTCAGTCATCCGGAAATAGGACATGGCACATAGGGGTTCCAGTTTCCGTTTCTTCCTCCTCACTTATTCTCGAGGATCCACATCCGATCACTGTTTCAGTAACTGAGGGTTGGCCAGAGATTTCGGTTGAGGTTTCACTTGTCCAAGGAGGGGAGCCGATGAATATTATCACGGTAATTACGGACGGGGTTTCGAACCTAGAAGTTCCATCATCAGGAATGGTTCCCGGACCTGTCAATGTTTGGCTTAGAGCTTATCACACTACAGAAGCTGACATGGAAAAAATGTACAATCTGGGAATATCCAAAGAGAGTTTGCCCCCTCAGATTTTCTTCTCGAACTCGGTCTGGGAAGGCTCCACATTGAAGATGGCTGGTCAATATAGTGACCCTGACGGGGAAGAGGTGAGCATTTCTTGCACCATTGGCATGACATCTTTTCCTGTCGAACTCAGTGAGGTCGAAATTACGGGAAACACGTGGGAAGTCATCTGGCTCAATGCTCATCACAGTGATTTGTCTTTGGGGGATTATTACCCGTTGTTTGTAACAGGATGTGATGAGTCCGGAAAATGTACTTACGAGGAATTTGAGATAATCAACGAAGCGATGCCTGAATTGCCAAGGGAAGAAGAGGACAATATGCCAAGCGAGGATTCCCTCCCTGCTCCAGGACTGGCCTCCATATCATTATCGATGCTATTTGCAATGTTCATTGGAAAGAGGAGGGTCGAGAAATGAGTTTCTCTGGAAGGGTGAAAGGAGCATCCCATGAAGGAGGCCTAATGGTATCATTCGAAGGCCGACCACCTAGACTGGGCGCGAGCATCAGAATTTCGGGAGGTAAGATTCTAGGCAGGGTAAACACTGTTCTGGGACCTGTCGATGATCCTCTAATCCACGTTCACCCCTTGATGGAGGGTATCGACACAGTTGCGGCGGTTGGTTCCCCTGTGGAGATAGCACCGCGAGTAAGATCTAGTCAGAAGCAACGCCATAGAGGAAAAGTAAGAGGAGGCAGAAATTTCAAGCGACAACCGTCCAAAGGTCACAGGAAGGGGCAGAAATCCAAGGGCCGAGGGAGGACCGGTGGAGGGTCTGCGGGTAGGAGAAGACCGGTGAACAAGGCATCTATGGGCAGGAGGGGCAAGCGTGGAAGAGGAAAAAATAGGAAATGACCACATGACCCCAGCATTCTTCATCGCCCCTCCAATGCAACAGCCGTGACTAAGAGCGCCGAGATGCTGTGGCTTGATGCCATGGAGGCCGAAGAAGGCGGGGACAGGAAAGCGGCTCTTTCTCTTGCGGGGGAAGTGGTGCAAATCGACCCCGGGCATTCACAGGCATGGATGGCTGTTGCAGAGTGGGGTCTGCCCGCTCCCTCCAAAGGAGGAAGGGCGATGCCAAACCTCGTGCAAGCATCGAAAGCAATGTCAGCTCTACGTCGTGTGGTCTCTCTTGACCCAGATAATTCGAACGCATGGAATCTTGGAGGACGGATTCTCGTTGATGATCTGGGAATGCTCGAGAATGCTCTGGAGTGGTGGGAAGATAGGAGGAAGATTGTGCCAAATGACATGGTCCCGCTGATCGAGCAGCTCTCTATTCTCGTTAGACTTGGCTACTTTGAAGAAGGAGAGAGTAGGCTCGAATTACTGGAAAATCTAGAGATTGGGCCGAACAAGTCTGTAGAGAGGAAGATCTTCGGAATTAGGAGGATGTTCGACAGGGCCAGCAAGTCTGAGGAAGACGGGGTTTTCACCCCTCAGGACGAGAAGGACGAATGGTGGAAGAGGATAAGCGTGAACAAGAACAGGAAACCTATGTCTGAGACATTCTTCCTACTTACTTTCGTAATGCCCATCGTTTTTCTCCTTGGTTCGGTGGCTATGATAGTGATTGGTCCGCTTCCCTTTGGGTCGATCATCGTAATGCTGCTAATCATTGTGTTGTACTTCACGATCCTAACGCTATCGAGGGGTCTGCTGGATAGGCTCAACAAGTTTGCATATTTCCTAGATAGGGCAGTCGATGTAGAGACCACGACCGGAAAGACTTGCATCCCGGAAGATATCAGGGGTTCAAAGTTGTACAATCACATACTACGCAACAGAACCAGCAGCCTGGTTGAGAGGCTCGAACTAATCGATGAGTCCGGGGAGAAGGTCGCGTCAAAATGGGACTTGGAAGTCCCGTTCTGAAGGTCAGCCTCCGCCCCCTCTCTGCTTCTCATAGTACTGGGCATAGTACTGTGTGGCGTACTGTCTAGCTACCTGCTCGTCGTATCCCTGAGCAACAAGTTGCTGGGTATAGGCCTCGATTGGGTCCATCTGCTCCACGCCGCCGAAGGACTCTACTGAGTCCTCTTCTGGGCTTTCCTTTCTTCCTCTTACAACGAGGAGGGTGATTGCTAGGATTGCAATTAGTACTAGAGCTCCAATACCTGCTAAAACAGTGCCGCTAATCGCGCTCCCACTATTCCCTTCGCACGATGCAGGGTCTATTTCGCAAGGATCGGTTGGCCTCGGTACGGTGTAGAGTTGGATTTGCTCGTTGACCTGGTATGATCCCTCTGTAACCCTTACGTGAATCATTCCTGCGTTCCCATCAAGTTCCATGTAAAGGTGTGAGATGTTCAGGGTCAATGTGTAAGTGTCTCCATCACAAAGGTCGGACTGGTAGTCGTAACGACCCAGTTCGTGATTCGTGGTCTTGACTGCAGGCGAAGCATCCAGTATGGTGATATCGTCAAGTACTGCTTCGACCGTTACGTCGCAGTCGCTACTGACGTCGTTATCGGTAACGATTCCAGTGATGTTGACTATGTCTACCTCCAGAGCAGAGAAGGAGTGGCCGTCAGCAGTGTTGATGCTGTCCATTTCCACTTGTGGTTCATCATCACCGAATTGCTCTCCGACTACCTCGAAGAATATCCGGAATGTCGGAGTTGAGTCCTGTCCCCTCATATCCGTTACCTCCAGTTCAATCATGATAGGATTCTGATTTGGGGTGAGATTCCTGAACGTGTAGTGCCAGTCGACTTGACTACTAGGCAACTGGACAACGTGGTCCTGGTTTCCATCACCACTAATCGTCCATGTGTAGGTCATTATTCCAGTTCCGACATCACTGCTGTTCGCAGCCGAGAACTTCAGATCTGTCGTCCCGGTGTCTGAGAGCCTAACCCTGTACTTCGGGGAGTCGATCATTATCCAATTTCCTTCCTCGTCTAGTTTCCCCGTTGGTGTCTGCTGGTAGCCTACGAACTCGACGAGCTCCTGGAAAACCGAATCCTGGATAATCTCCACGTGGGCGATTGGAGGGGTGTTGTCAGCGTTGATGTCGTTTGTGTAGATTGAAATGTTAGTTATCCTAGTATGTCCTTCGGAGTCGTGAAGGAACAACCAAATCCTCCACTCTGCGTCAATCTTGCAGCCCAATTCAGCACTCTCGTCTGTTACGCAGAACGTGCTGGAAACTGGTTCGGAAGGGTCTTCTTGGCTGACATGCCTGTTTTCATCTCCTAGGGTCTCACCGTCCCATCCAGTAATGGTACTCCCATCAGAGGATTCGATTACCCAGTCGGCCACGAGTCCGGTGACGTCTGACTCGAAGCTGAATTCGAGGGTCGCCCCACTCTTGATGGCAGTCCTCTGGTAGGCCCCAGTTAGGACATCCAGTGGTTGTGTATGCCCATCTATGGTCAGGTGGAATCCCTCGCCAGCGATCTCGAAGCCGTCAGGATACGGAGTCAGATGGAAGTCTAGCATGTTTGATAGGAGTGGGAATTTTGCGTCCCCGAATGGTTGTGAGACGGAAGGGTTCTCCACATCTATTGTAGTGACAATCATGCCACCCATCTGGTAGTTGCAAGTCGATATCAGAGACTGGCTGGGATTCTCGCTGTCCCCGATCAGGGTGTGGAATGTCCCGCCATCACTGATTCTTCCTCCTTCGGTCCCACCAGCAGCACCGTCCCTGCAGACAAGTGGCAGGTTGTACGCGTTTACCTGGCTTGTATCAAGGCCAGAGAGTGCCACATGGGTTCCCCCATTGATACCTGCAAAGGCAGATGTGTTTATTCCAGACATCATTGGATGGAATTCGTCAATGATTGAGATATTTTCAGAATGGATCCTCTGATCAGTGGTTAGATTGACGTGGTTTCGCATCACTATATCCATGTCGAATGGAAGCTTCTCCAGCTCATTGCCCATGCTTAGGTAGTTGCTCCTATAGGGGCCGAGATGCACTTGAAGGGTTCCACCATCTTGCATGAATGCCACCAGGGTCTCAGTTAGGGTAAGTCCAGAATTATCAGGATTCGGAGTCCCAAGAATCTCGTAGTAGTCACCATACTCGACATTGTAGTCCGTTTGCCAGGGAAGAAGGATCTTGGAATAGTGCTCGAACCAATCCTGCTTTCCGTATATGTTCCAGTCCTCGACCTCTAGTTGAGTATACGTCTTGTTCATTGCATCCAAATCGCTCTTCACTCTCTGGAGCCTACTCTGATCTGTTGGATCTGACAGAATGGCTACGTCAATGTGATCCATGAACGTAATCGAGAAGAATCGTTCGTTCCCTGAGGACTCACCGGACTCAGTCAAATTCGCGAAGAAGCTTATGTTGTAAGTATGGCCATCGAACCATTGGTTGTATGGAGAGGTCCAATTCGCTTGCGACCTCTGGTGCGGATCGAGGACGAATGGCCCATTGTCGGATTCCTGCTGGTACACAGTCTGTCCGGTGTCCTCGTCCACGATTCTCATTGAAACTTCATAGATGCCCTCAATAACCCCATTCAGCATTGGGACTGCGAAGTCATGTGACTCCTGGCCTAGTGGGTTGGTAGCATAAACGCAATTGTAGACGGGGTCTGCCACACAGCCTAGGACGTCGGCCTGAAGAAGCGTGATGTCCGCATTCGCAATCTCGAAGAGGATTGTGGAGACGTTGTTAGCCTGGCTTATCTCGGGCTTCGCGAACCACTTCGATGTGTTGTCAGTGTTGTCATACATCGTCATTAGATCGATTCTGTATAGGCCGCTCTCGAAGTCGTGAGTTCCCATTTCTATGGTTCGCCTCTGGGCTGCATCCATCCCAGTTACTGATTCCGTGTAAATGCCATCGTCGGTGAATGTATAGTCATCTACCCTGATGTTGTCAATAGCAAATCCGGCATATCCAGCGTTCCCATTGACTCCGTCATCGTTGGAGTAGAATCTCCATGTGAAAGTCACTTCGGCGCCTGCAAGCGAGGTGCACTCTTCGGTCCAGCCGAACGAGTCGTCGCTGGTCTGATTCAGCAAGTGGACGTGAGTCAGGTCGATTCTAGAGGTTGACACAAGGTTGTCTGAGTCGAACCAAGATACCCATCCGTCTTCTCCAATGTCACCAGAGTGATCGCCCGCGTACTCGACCTCTTCGTACAGGCCGTTTTGATCGAAGTCCTCACAGTAATTGTATATCGAATCGGTGTAGGGGTTGTATGCATATCGGAGGCCGTTGTCGTTTAGGTCCGTCCAACTTCCGTAGATTATTCCCTCGTACACCTCCCCTTCCTTGACCCAGGTTATCTCTAGGTAGGAGAAGTCCCTGACGGACTGGACGTTTCCATTCCTGTCCGCGATGTGGTCGCCCTCGGCAAAGTAATCGAATGACAAGAATGTGAAGTCGGCCCCACTGTCAGAAATCTCGATCGGCTCGATGGTCAGGGTCTCGTTCCAGTTGTCGCCGTACCCGTCTGTTGGATGACCCAGCCAATACGCTTGGTTCTTGAAAACTCCCTGGTTCTGCGGCAGCATGTCATTGGAACCCGTGGAGTCGTCGAGCCTGCTTCCGTTCTCGTTCCCGTCGTCTTCCCAGATTGGTTGGAAACCGGAGAAGTCCTCCGCCGCTATGAGCTCTGGCAGAGCGTTACGAACCTTCGCCTCCACTTCGAAGTCGACGACTGTGTTGCCCCAGTTCTGGACTCCGATGGTAATTGGCATCTGCCCCGAGGCATAGCGCTCCCCGTTCACTAAATCCAGCCAAGGCTCTTCAATAAGCCCTGGATCGTACAGATTCTTAACGGTAAGTTGGAATTTGACCTCGTCGTTAGTCATATCCTGGTCAGGTTGATTGCCACCCAGGTCTGCGTTAGACAGTTTAGTCGAAACGTAATAGGTGGTGTTGTCGATGAAATCTGCAGTCAGCTGTACGGTTAACGACTCCCCGGCTACAAGATTGAGGCCGGTGAGTTCTTGGCGCTCTATGTTTGAGGCTCCAAAGTTAACGTCTCTCTTCCGAATGGTGATGTTGTCGATGGCAAAGCCATCCAGTGCCGAATTATCTGCAGAGCCATCGGGACCTACCGAGCCCTCGAGCCCACTCCTGAAGCGGAATCTGATATCGATCATCTGTCCTGCATAGGGCGTCAGATCTATTGTGTCGGCCCTCTGGTCAAGTCCTCCATCTTCGTAGCATCCTGCATAGGCGAACCCATATGCAAGATACGGCATGTAACAGGAGTCCTTGACGCCGCCGCCCTCGGTATAGTTGTTCCAAAGGGTGGAGTGCCAGTCACCGTAGAAGTCACCGTTGTAGTCATTGTACTCTGGATCTGGTGCGCTAGATACCCGGTCCTCAATCCGGTACTTTCTCTCGTTATCCCAACCGCCGAATCTCCATACTGGCTCCCATCCATTTCCATCGCTCCAGACCTCGATGCTGCAGGAGTCCTCATACAGCCACCTCTCTATGACGTCGTACGGTTCTGCTAGGAAGAGCTGGAAGAATCCAGCACTGCAAATTGCATCCATGTCCAAGAAGGCTGCATCGGCCCCAGAGAGGTCTACATCCTCGAGAATTAGGGCCTCGTCCATGTGGTTGTAATAGCCCGTGACATCCGAAGAGTTTCCATCATCGAAATCGTAAGTATGACTTACACCGGCCCAATAGTAGTTTGTTGGGTTGGCTTCTGCCTCCCATGGATAGTAGGCAACCTCTTCCCAAGATGAGTTATCCTGCTCCGGGTTCGTAGTACAGGAAGTGGTGTTGTTGTTTCCACACATGTAGTCTGTGTCATTGTAGTGAACCACATCGTCCTCCTGGTATGTCACTCCTGACTCCCAGTAGCGATCCTCATCCAAGTGCCAAGATGAGTTGCCTGTAGAGTATTCACCCGTGTACGAGTACTTGTTGAAGGAAGCTGTCCCGGTGTTTATGTTTGCAGAAGAGCTTTCGAAGTCGTTGAAGTAAACGATTGTGTCAGTGCCCCCGAGGACTTCGCGGACCTCCAGATCTACATCCAGGCTTCCACCTGATATTGGCATCAATCCAGTATTCTTGACTGTGACATTGACCCAGCGGTTGCCTTCTCCGACAATGCTCTGGAACGTGGCCGGATCCATTACTGAGGGCTCTATCTCAACCCTAGTAATGCCTAGGTCGAAGTTGTCGAGCGCAAGAACTGAGAGATAGTCGCCCTGTCCCGCGTAACCCTGTGTATCAAGCCACATTGCATTGTTGGAGAACCTGTAGGTGTAGTCCGCCTGTCCAATCACTACCTCTAGAGCACTGGAGTCCCCTCCCTGTAGCTGTCCGGGCATTGCCATGGTTGGCCTACGTCCAACGTCAAACGAAAGCGGGGACAGGTAGCCGTCGCTGTCTGGGTCTGCAAGTAAAATCTGAACAGTGTTAAGGGCCCTTAGGTTTGGCCTAAGGAGGTAGGTCTGGTTTTGGACAGTAGACTCCTGAGTGTCTAGTAATGTCAAAGATGTAGGGACGAAGAAGTCGACCTCGCCATCTTGGTTGACATCTGCGATCGTGACCGAGGGTGCTAGGTAATCGCCGAATGGAACGTAGTTCTGCGTGTCCCAATTACCTCCGTTCCTTGTCGCATAGGAGATGTTTCCAGTTATCCCATCAACCGCAGCAATGAGATTGATGCAGCCAACATCTTCGCACTCGTCGGTATTGTCGTCATCCGTCGTATCTGCGATATCGATGCCGTATAGGGGATAGTCATGTTCTGCATCCAGGGAGAAGTCGTGCATCGTCCCTGTCGAGGTTGGGTCCATTGGGTTAGGATATGTTCCCGTAAGGCAGTCGTACTCCAGCACCGTCATGTTGTCGAAGGTCCCAGCAGAGTAACCAACTCCAGCATTGTATGGGGGGGTTCTGAGGAGCCAGATGTCAAGATCGATGCATTCCCCAGGAATTGGGTCTCCAGTAAGTGGGTTGGTCTGAAGGTCCTCCCCCCAGTTACCCAACATTACCGCAGTGTACAGGCCATTTGTCAGTGGAACAGAAATTGGGGCGTGTTGATTTACGGGAAGACTGTAGTCCGGTCCCATGTAAATCTGGATGAACTGGTTTGCAAATGTTGAGTCAGTAGACGAGAAAACAACGTCTGCGGTACCATCCCCATCGATGTCACCTACATCGAATCCCTGCAGATAGGGATTTACGATGGTGATTGTATCAAACATCTCTTCCCACAGGTTTACGCGCTCGTCGCAAACGCCCTTCAGGACTGTGAGGTTTGCTGGCCTTACGAAAGACTCTCCAACGAACCTTACATTCTGCTGATAGTAGATGATGTCGTTAATGTCGTCCCCATCGACATCCGCAATCTCTACTCTGTTTCCATCAGCTACGTCTCGGAAACCTGCCCTGAAGGAGTCATTATTGGAAATCTGGATGTCTTGACGGTCTCCAAATCCGCCTGAACCATCGTTGTAAAGGAAGCTCAGGAAGTGGCCCATGCCACTCCCCGAGGCAATGTCGTTGTCACCGTCACAGTCCAAATCTCCTATCGAGATATACAAAGGGTCTCTCTGGACTCCATACTGCGTCGTGTGAGAAGCGGAAGCAT
>Ga0310344_10003202_pt1 | contig 12237 bp, 7 predicted proteins | sample HC15DNA20200_MG_FD_203801 | JGI IMG/M metagenome (GOLD analysis project Ga0310344, IMG submission 203801) | Marine microbial communities from station ALOHA, North Pacific Subtropical Gyre - HC15-DNA-20-200_MG | ecosystem: Environmental > Aquatic > Marine > Oceanic | place: Pacific Ocean: North... | reverse complement strand
ATTTTGGCATAAAATTTATGCAGTTTATACAAATATTATATTTGATTTACAATAAAATTATAATTTTATAAAGGCTGAATAATCATGATGATTTGCCTTCCTTCAAATTTTGGTTCTACTTCTACCTTACCTAAACTTGAGGTATCATTTATAATTCGGTCCATTAATTCTTTGCCTAGATGTGTGTGCTGCATCTCCCTTCCTTTGAATTTGACTGTAAATTTGACTTTATCACCTTTCTCTAAAAATTTCTGTGCATTTTTAAGTTTAAAATTATAATCATGTATTTCTGTTACTGGTCTAAGTTTAATTTCCTTTAAGTTTATAATTTTTTGTTTTTTTTTAGCTTTGTTTGCTTTTTTCTGTAAATCATATCTGTATTTTCCTATTTCAGTTATTTTACAAACTGGAGGATTAGCATTAGGAGAAATTTCGATTAAATCCAATCCTTCTTGTTTTGCCATCTCGACTGCTTCTTTTATGGCAAAGGTACCAAGATTTTTTTTGTCACTGCTAATTACTTGAACTTCAAGAGCACGAATCCTTTCATTAGTTCTTGGTCCTTTTGGTCTTGAGGTTCTTTGAAAATAATTTTTTTTATGAAAAGGCACTTAGTTTATTGGAAATTTATTTTTTTGCGAAATTTCTTTAATTGCTTTATCAAGTGGTGATGTAGTTTGTTTTTCAACTCCCAGCTTTCTAATTGTAACACTTTTATCTTTCACTTCCTTCTGACCACAAATTAACAACAGTGGAACCTTTGATAATGAGTATTCTCTAATCTTATAATTTATCTTTTGATTCTTTAAATCCACTTCGGTGTTTATACCCACTTTCACGCATTCTTCAAATATCTTTTTTGCATAATTATCAAATTCTGGAGCAATAGGAAGAACAACAGCCTGTAATGGAGATAACCATAAAGGTAATTTGCCCGCATAGTGTTCTATTAATATTCCGATAAATCTTTCTAAAGAACCAAATAAAGCTCTGTGTAGCATCACTGGAATTTTTTTTGATCCATCGTTAGATACATAAGAAGCTCCAAGCCTTGATGGAAGATTCAAATCGACTTGCAGAGTACCACACTGCCAGTCACGTCCTATAGTATCTCTTAGAACAAAATCTATTTTAGGACCATAAAATGCTCCTTCGCCTTTATTAATTTCATATTTTAGTTTTGATTGTTTTATCGCTTTTAATAATGCAGTTTCAGCTTTGTCCCAAATTTTATCGTCTCCCACTCTTTTCTGAGGTCTATCAGAAAACTGTAGTAATACATTATTGAAGCCAAGATCTTTATAAATTTCTAATATTAAATTTGTTACACTTAAACATTCGTCGGTAATTTGGTCTTCGGTACAAAAAATATGAGCATCATCCTGGGTAAAAGCTCTAACTCTTAATAGTCCGTGCAACGCACCAGATGGTTCATATCTGTGTACTTTTCCAAATTCTGACAGTTTAAGAGGAAGATCCCTATAACTTTTTAATCCTTGATTAAATACTTGTATACATCCAGGACAATTCATCGGTTTAATTGCAAAAGTTTTTTCATCTGGTGTTTCTGATGTGAACATGTTTTCACCAAATTTTTCCCAGTGTCCTGATTGTTCCCATAAAGTTTTATCCAACATTTCTGGAGTATTAATCTCTTTATAACCAGCATTTTTTTGTTTTTGTCTCATATAACTAACTAAAGTTTGGAACAAAGTCCAACCTTTATGATGCCAAAAAACTGCTCCAGGACTCTCTTCTCGAAAATGGAATAAATCCATTTCTTTACCAAGCTTTCTATGATCTCTTTTTTCTGCTTCTTCTAATCTTAAAAGATATTCGTCTAATTCTTTTTTATTTCTCCAACATGTGCCATAAATTCTTTGCAGCATTTCATTTTTTGAATCACCTCTCCAATAAGCTCCAGATACTTTGGTAAGTTTGAAAGCTTTTCCAATTTTTCCTGTTGAGGGTAAATGAGGTCCTTTGCATAAATCGTGCCATTTCCCATGGTGGTAAATAGAAACTTCTTCATCTTCTGGAATATCTTTGATTATTTCAGCTTTATAATGTTCACCTATTTTTTTAAAATGTGTAATCGCTTCTTTTCTTTTCCAAACTTCTCTTTTTGTAACTTCATCACGATCTACTATTTCTTTCATTTTATTTTCAATTTTGATTAGATCATCATCTGTGAATGCTTTTTTTCTAGAAAAATCATAATAAAAACCATCCTCTATTACTGGACCTATTGTAACTTGAGTGCCAGGAAACAACTCTTGAACTGACATTGCCAAAACATGGGCAGCGTCATGTCTAATAACTTCTAAGCCTTTTTTGTCTTTTGATGTGATTATTTGAACTTGAACATCTTTGTCTATTAAGAAACTTAAATCTTTTAATTCTCCATTTACGGCCATAACACAAGCTTCTTTAGCTAAAGACTTGCTTATTTTTTTTGCAATTTCAAAGCCATCTATAGACTTTGAAAAAGAAATTTTCTTACCATCGGGTAATTTTATATCTGGCATCGATTACTGTAACTCTATCAATTTTTTATATTCAGTAAAGGTAGTCTGACACATTTTATCAACATCAAATTTTTTTATTACATTTTTCCTACCTTCAAAACCAATAGATTTCAACGAATTATAATCCCTGTTCATTACTCCAATTATTGCACTTGCTAAATCATTTGCATCCCCGCTTTTAAATAAAAAGCCTGTTTTTTCTTCCACTATAGTTTCCTTGGAGCCTCCTATATTACTTGCAATAATCGGAACCTCCATTGCTTGAGCTTCTACTGAAATTCTTCCAAAGGCTTCGGGTTCTGAAGAACAGGAACATGCTAAATTTGCGATTCTATAGGCTACTGGCATTTCTTCACAGTGTTCTATAAATTTAATGACTTTATTTAATCTATATTGTTGCACTAGCCCAATAAGTTGTTTTTTATAAACATTTCTTCCTTGATCACTTCCAAGAAGTATGGCTTCAAATGGTAAAATATTTTCCTGTGTCAAAAGAATTTTAATAGCTTCAATAAATATTTTTTGACCTTTCCAATAAGTTAATCTTCCTGGCATTAAAATTATAAACTTATTTCTATCTATTTTGTGTTCATTAACAAATTTATTAATTTTAGAGGGTAAAATTTTTTGTGGATCAAAATAACTGGTATTTATACCTCTAAAAATAACTAACAACTTTCTTTTTCTATCTGAAAAAAATTCTCCATAATTTTCGTTAATATGTGAAAAAATAAAATTTGATCCAGCTATTACCAAATTTGATCTAACCATTACTGAATTGTAAAATTTTTTAAATTTGTTTCCAAAATTATAAGTCCCATGAAATGTTGTGACAAATTTTCTTCCTGTAAGTTTAGCTGCAAGAAAACAAGACCAAGCAGGTGCTCTACTCCGAGCATGTACAATATTTATATTATGAAATATTAATATTAAAGAAATTAATATTGTATTTATTAAAATCAAAATTGGATTTTTGGAATGAACAGGTAATTTAAAAACTTTTACTTTATTTTTTTTAACGTATTTTAATAATTCGCCGCCACTTGTGGCTATAAATGATCTGCAATCTTGTTCTGACAAGTAATGGGCTAGATCATAGCAACCCGTTTCTGCACCACCGTAACCTAGTTTAGGTATAACTTGTAAAACTTTGATTTTTTTTTTCATTTTTTTGAAATAGTATAATAAGTTAATGAGTTACAAAAGCTCCAAATACTTTTCAAGTTCAAATAACAAAAAAATCAAATATTTGTTATTAAATAACAAATCTCAAACTACTGTAGTTTTTTTTCATGGATTTATGTCTGATATGCTTGGAGAAAAACCCACTTCAATTCAAAAATTTTGTAAAAAGAAAAAAATAGATTTTATAAAATTTGAATATTCTGGCCATGGAAAATCGTCAGGAAAATTTATCGATGGAAATATATCAAAATGGACAGCAGAGGCAAAACAACTCATTAAGGCAAAAATAAAAAAAGATAAAAAATTAATTTTTATTGGATCGAGCATGGGAAGCTGGATAGCTCTTAATTTGTTTAAAACATTTAAAAAACAAATTAAAGGTTTTATTGGTATAGCTTCTGCACCTGAATTCCTTGAGAGAATTATGTGGAACAAATTTAATAATAAAATTAGAAAGATAATTATGAAAAAAAAAATTTATCATCTAGAACATGGCAATTTTGTATACCCAATCTCTAAGCAATTAATTTTTGATGGAAGAAAAAATAAAGTATTAAACAACAAAATTAATATTGGAATACCTATAACTTTATTTCATGGAATGAAAGATGATGTTGTTCCTTTAAAATTTTCAAAATGGATAATAAAAATTTGTAAAAAATCAAAAAGAAAATTAATTAAAATTAAAAATGGAGATCATAGTCTATCAAAAAAGAGTAATTTAAAAAAAATATGTAAAGAATTGAATGTAATGCTTTCAAATATTTCTTGAAGCTTTAATCTTAAACCGCTTTTAAAATTTTTGTTTTTAAGGACAAAGGATTTATTAATTTATCAAGCATTTCTTTAGGGCAGATTTGTTTAAAATTTTTTAACTCGTTGTTAAAATCATTTAATATTTTTTTTGCGATTTCTGATTCAGTTTCCTTTAAATGTTGATCAATTAAATGTTTTAAGTATCCTATCCAATATCCTGTTTCTGGTAACTGCCAAATTACTGAATTGGGATTCACGTAATTTTCAAATTCTTTATTGGGATCGTAAACAAAAGCAATACCACCAGTCATGCCAGCAGCAAAATTGTCTCCAACTTTTCCTAATATTACAACCGTTCCGCCCGTCATATATTCACAACCATTTGAATCACATCCTTCAACGACTGCTTCAGCGCCCGAGTTTCTTACTGCAAATCTTTCACCTGACTGTCCGGCAGCAAAAAGTTTTCCTGAAGTCGCTCCGTAAAGTACAGTATTACCTATAATTGTATTATCATTTGTGATCAGGTTGCTTTCTGTTGGAGGTTTAACAACAATGGTAGCTCCCGAAAGTCCCTTTCCAACATAATCATTTGCATCTCCAGTAACATTTAATTTTAAGCCCTTTATTCCAAAAGCTCCTAGTGATTGACCTGCAGATCCTAATAAATTAATTATAATTTTTTTTTGCTCATTTTTATCTTTACCAAATTTTTTGAAAATGTGATGTGAAAGTCTAGTGCCTACAGCTCTATGAGTATTTTTAACTTCATAATCCAACTCAATATTATTTTTTTTATCAATGAGATTTTTTAAATCATTATATATCTTTTCATCTAAAGTTGGTGGTACTTGATTTATTAAATCGCTGGGTGAATATCTTTTGTTTTTACCTGGGTCTGCTTGTACCAATAATGGACTTAAATCTAAATCGTCTAAGTTAGACGTTCCTCTGCTCACTTGTTTTAAAAGATCTGTTCTACCTATAACTTCGTTTAAAGTTTTAAAACCAAGATCTGCCAAAATTTCTCTTACCTCTTCAGCAATAAAAGTAAATAAATTTACCACTTTTTCAGGTGTTCCAGTAAATCTTTTCCTTAAACTTTCATCTTGTGTACAAACACCAACCGGACATGTGTTCGAATGACATTGGCGCACCATTATACAACCCATTGCTACTAATGATGTTGTTCCAATTCCAAACTCTTCTGCACCCATCATTGCAGCAATCACAACATCTCTTCCAGTTTTTAATCCTCCATCAGTTCTTAAAGTAACTTTATGTCTAAGACCGTTTAAAGTTAAAATTTGATTAGCTTCAGTAAGTCCCATTTCCCATGGAATTCCAACATACTTCACACTTGTTTGTGGGCTGGCCCCTGTACCTCCCGAATGTCCAGAGATCAAAATTACGTCGGCTTTAGCTTTTGCAACCCCCGCAGCAATAGTTCCAACTCCAGAAGATGCTACCAATTTTACACCTACTCTTGCTTTAGGATTCGATTGTTTCAAATCATAAATAAGCTGTGCCAAGTCTTCTATAGAATAGATATCATGATGAGGAGGAGGTGATATTAAAGTAACGCCTGGTGTAGAGTGTCTCAATTTTGCAATTTCCTTGGTTACTTTAAAACCTGGAAGCTGCCCTCCTTCTCCAGGCTTTGCTCCTTGAGCAATTTTTATTTCAATTTCACTGCAATTATTTAAATATTCAATCGTAACCCCAAATCTTGCAGAAGCAATTTGTTTTACCTTAGAGTTAGCACTATCATTATTCTCCATTTTAATGAATCTTTTAGAATCTTCTCCTCCTTCCCCGCTACAAGATGCGGCTCCAATTCTATTCATTGCTATTGCTAAAGTTTCATGTGCTTCGGATGATAAAGCTCCGTGTGACATACTTCCGCTTCCAAATCTTTTTCTTAAACTATCAACTGGCTCAACTTCTGTTACATCAATTGATTTTCCTAGTTTCTTAAAATCTAAAAGATCTCTCAAATTAATTATAGGCAAGTCGTAAATTCCTTGGGTATATTTTTTATAAGTTTTATATGAATTATTAGTTACAGCACTCTGCAACATGTGAATTAAATTTCCTTGGTACTGATGAGTTTCTCCATTCTTCCTATATTTATATATTCCGCCTATAGGAAGAATAGATATATTTTTTTGGAAAGCTTTTTCGTGCAGTTTTTTTATCTTTTTTTCAATACCTTTGATTCCTATACCTGAAATTCTAGAAACCATGCCAGGGAAATATTCTGCCACAAGTGCTCTGCTTAATCCCACTGCTTCAAAATTACAGCCCCCTCGATAAGCGCTTAGTACTGAAATGCCCATTTTGGACATAATTTTTAATAATCCATTATCTACTGATTTAATATAGCGATGAACGCATTCTTTAAAATTATATTTTCCAAATAATTTTTTTTCATATCTTTGATGTATAGAATCAAAAGCAACATAAGGGTTAATAGTTGTTGCTCCTACACCTAATAAAACCGCAAATGAATGAGTATCGAGAACCTCACCTGTTTGAATGTTGATTGAAGTAAATCCTCTAATACCCAATTCTATAAGCTTAGAATTTATAGCCCCAGTAGCAAGAATTGTAGGTATTGTGGCTTTTTTTTCGTTAATGTTTATGTCCGATAAAATTAAATGTTTAGCTCCTTCACGTACCGCAACCTCAGCTTCTGAACGCAACTGATCTAGTCGTTCTTTTAAATTTTCTGTAATTTTAAATGTGCAATCTAAGATTTTTATCTTTTTTTTAAAAAACTCTGAAAATTTTTCAAATTGTGAATTAGACAAAATTGGACTTTCTAAAACAAAAATATCGTCCTCGGTTAAATTTTCAAAATCAAGAATATTACCTAGATTTCCAAATCGAGTTTTCAAACTCATTACTTCATTTTCTCTTAGAGAATCAATTGGAGGATTAGTTACCTGACTAAAATTTTGTCTAAAAAAGTGTGACAAAGGTCTATATCTATCTGACAACACAGCTACTGGAGTATCATCCCCCATAGATCCTACTGCTTCTTTTTGATCCTCCACCATTGGATGTAAAATGAGCTCCAAGTCTTCAATATTCATTCCCGCTAAATATTGTCTCAATCTTAGTTGATCTCCAGTAAAAAAAATTTTTTCTTTTGAAATATTAAATTTTTTATCCAAATCTATTATTTGTTTATTATATTTTTTATAATCTTTTGAAATTTTGTTTTTTATGCTCTTGCTGTCATAAACTTTTCCATTATCTAAATCGACGGCTATTAATTGTCCAGGTCCGAGTCTTCCTTTAAAAACAATTTTTTTATTTGGTATTGAAACCATACCTGTCTCGGAGCCGGCAAAAATAAGTTTGTCGGAAGATAGAGTGTATCTCAATGGACGAAGTCCGTTTCTGTCTGCTGCTGCTATAATCCATTTACCATCTGTTGCAGAAATAGCTGCTGGTCCATCCCATGGTTCGACTGTACTATTTAAAAAGTTAAACAGTTGCTGATGAGATTTTGGAACTGTTTTTCTTCTTCTAGACCATGCGTCAGGAATTAACATTAATTTAGTTAGAGGAACTGATTTTCCCGATCTAACTAATAGCTCAAATACATTATCCAAAGCAGCTGAATCTGAATTGCCATCAGAAATTACAGGTTTTAAAGAGTTAATATCATCAAATAGTTTGCTGCTCATATCTTGTTCATGAATTTTCATCCAGTTAATATTCCCTTTCAAAGTATTGATTTCACCATTATGAGCTAATGTTCTAAAAGGTTGTGCTAAATCCCAGCTTGGAAATGTATTAGTAGAATATCTTTGATGAAAAATAGCAAATCTTGAAATAAATCTCTTGTCTAATAAATCTGGATAAAATTCTGATAGCGCTTCAGCCAAAAACATTCCTTTGTATATGATTGATCTGGAACTAAAAGAAGATATGTAAAAATCTTTGATTTTTAATTCATTTGATTGTTTTTCTATTTTTTTTCTGACAACAAATAATTCTCTTTCAAGCTCATCATCTTTTAAATTTTTGTTGTTTGACTTAAAAATTACTTGGACAATTTCAGGTCTATTGTTTTCTGCTTTCATACCAAGAACTGTTGTGTTAACAGGCACCTGTCTCCATCTATAAATGTAATAATTCTTTTTTAATAATTCATTTTCTACTAAAGTTTTGCATTTTTCTTGAGATGTATAGTCGTTTCGAGGTAAAAAAATCATGCCAACACAAATTGTTCCTTCTTTATGTTTTCTGCCAGCGTTTTCAATTCTTTCAATAAAAAAATCTGCTGGTATTTCTATGTGAATTCCAGCGCCATCTCCGGTTTTGCCATCCGCATCAACTGCGCCACGATGCCAAACAGCCTTTAATGCTTCTATTCCAAATTCAACTATTTTTCTTGATTTTTTTCCCTCTGTCGAAGCTACAAAACCAACTCCACAAGAATCATGTTCGTTTCTAGGATCATAAACATTTCCTTTAATTAGTTTATCTAAATTTTTTTTATATAATTCCATTTTTAAGCAGCTTTAGTTTCTTTTATTCGTTTTTGTTCCAAATATTTTTGAATTGAAATAGCAGCATCTCTTCCATCTTTTATCGCCCACACAACAAGAGAAGCTCCTCTTACTATGTCACCAGCAGCAAAAATTCCTGATATATTTGTTTCCATAGTTTTGAAATTGATCTTAATTGTGCCCCATTGTGATATAGAAAGATCGGGATAATTAAATAATTTTGGTAAGTTCTCTGGATCAAATCCTAAAGCCTTTATAGTCATGTCTGTTTTTATTTCAAAATCAGAATTTAAAATTGGTTCAGGACTTTGCCTACCAGATGAATCTGGTTTGCCTAATTTCATTTTTTCTACCAAAACGGTTGAAACATTATCCATACCAATAAATTTTTTTGGATTAGATAACCATATAAATTCTACTCCTTCTTCTTCAGCATTGGACACCTCTCTAGCCGAGCCTGGCATATTTTCTCTATCTCTTCTATAAAGACATTTTACTGATTTTGCGTTTTGCCTTACAGCAGTTCTAACACAATCCATGGCGGTATCACCTCCACCAATTACAACTACATTTTTATTTTCAGCATTTAGTTTTCCATTATCAAAATTAATAACTTTATCTCCTAATCCTTTGCGATTTGAAGCAATTAAAAAATCCATTGCAGGAAAAATATTTTGTAAATTGCTACCTGGTAAATCAATTTCTCTTGCTTTATAAACTCCAGTGGCTATTAACACAGCATCATGTTTTGTTTTTATTTCTTCAAGAGATATATCTTTTCCTATCTCAATATTTTGTTTAAATTGAATTCCACTATCTTTTAATAAATTTGTTCTTCTTTCTACTACAAATTTTTCTAATTTAAAATTTGGTATACCATAAATTAAAAGTCCGCCTGGTCTATCATATCGATCGTAAATCTTAATTTTATATCCAGATTTTCTGAGTTCCTCTGCACATGCCAAGCCTGCGGGACCAGAACCAATAATACCGATTGACTGATCCTTTTCTTTTTTAATTTTGATTGGTTTAATCCAACCTTTCTCCCATGCACTATCTGTTATATATTTTTCAACCGAACCAATAGTAACTGTTCCATGTCCTGATTGCTCTATTACACAATTCCCTTCACACAAACGATCTTGAGGACAAATCCGTCCGCAAATTTCAGGCATATTATTTGTACTATGTGTTAGATCGTTTGCTTCTTGCAATCTTCCTTCTGCTGTAAGTTTAAGCCAATCTGGAATATTATTGTGCAAAGGGCAATGCACCTGACAAAAAGGAACTCCACACTGGGAACATCTGCTTGATTGCTCTTTCGCCTTATCATGGATAAATTGATCATAAATTTCTTTAAAATCATCTATCCTATTATCAACTTCCCTTTTGTGAGGGGTCTGTTGATTCACTTTAACGAATTTAAGCATTCGATCTGGCATAATTTTTTAATTTAACTAGTGTTTTTACATCAATATAATTGTAGTTAAAAGCGTTTTTAGGACAGTAATATTGACTTATAATTTAAAAAATCCAATAAATTAATGATTTATTTTGCATATCTGCTATGCAATACTGGTCTTCTATGCTTTCTTCTATAGAAATTTTAATATTATCAACAATTCAAGGTGTATTTGAGTTTTTACCTGTCAGTTCGGCAGCTCATCTTGTTTTAGTTTCAAAATATTATGCGTTCAATAATCAAAGCTTGTTAATAGATATTTGTTTACATCTTGGATCGCTCATAGCAATTATAATTTATTTTCGTAACGATTTATTTAATTTCATTAAAAACAAAAATTTCTTGATAAAAATTCTAATAGGAACCACACCAATAATTCCTATTGGATACATAGTTTATCAAACTGGTATGATTAACCATTTAAGAAATTTAGAAATTATAGGATGGATGAGCTTAGTATTCGGAGTGCTATTATATATTAGTGACAAATCAAAAATTCTCAAAAGTATTGATAAAGATTTTGATAATAAATCAGCAATCATTATTGGTTTGTTTCAAGTTTTGGCATTAATTCCTGGAGTTAGCAGATCAGGTATTACTATTACCTCTGGAAGATTCCTAGGATTTAACAGATTTGATTCTGCAAAAATTTCTTTCTTTTTATCCATTCCTACCTTAGCTGTCGCTAGTATTTTAGGAATCTATAATATTTACAAAGTGGAAAGCCCCGAACTTAATTTTTTAGCTATCATCGCTGTAATTTTTTCTTTTATATTTTCTTATATAACGATAGCTTTATTTATGAAATTTATCAAAAAATTTACTTTAAATATATTTATTGTATATAGAATAGTTTTATCTTTATTTATATTGACCTTAGTTTACTTGTAATTTTTTTCGTAGATTGGCGCCAATTGAGACAATAGAACTCCGCTAAGAATAAGTAGGCAACCAACAATATTGTTTATACCCAGCGCTTGACTTAAAATTACCCAAGCAGAAACTGCAGCGACAACTCCTTCTAGCGACATAACTATTGCTGCCGGAGCCGCAGAAATATTTTTTTGTCCAAAAAGTTGTAAAGCAAATGCGGCCCCACCTGATAAAATGCCCGCATATAAAATTTCAATTGTTTCTAATTTAATTTTTGAAAAATCAATTTCTTCAAAAATTAAAACAAGTACAAAAGATAATGTTGCTACTATTAGATTTTGCATCAAAGCAATAAAGAAGGGTAAATCAAATTTTAAAATAATTTTTCCTATATAAATAATATGAAGTGCCCAAAATACAGCGCCGATTAAAACCAATGTATCGCCATATCTAACTTCAACATTATTAATATCGCTTAAAAAATAACCTCCTAATACACATGCAAATACAGATGGCCATATTGACCAATGCAGCTTTTCAGCAAATAAAAAATAAACAATAATAGGAACCATTGGTACATAAAAAATTGTAAAAAAAGCAGAATTAGCTACATCTGTATAAAGCAAAGAGACTTGTTGAAAAATACACCCCAAAAACAAAAATATTCCTACTGGAATTATAAGTTTTAAGAATTCAGATGTTTTATTTTTAATTTGTTGTTTTATTTTTTGCTTTTCGAATAAAAAAACAAAAGGAGCTACAGCTAAAAAGCCAACATAGAATCTTGCACTGTTAAACGTAAAAGGACCTATATTATCCATGCCCGTAGCTTGTGCTATAAATGCAGTTCCCCAAATTAGTGTGCAAACCACTAAACAAATAAACGATATAGCTTTTTTCATAAATA
>Ga0310344_10003201_pt1 | contig 12237 bp, 11 predicted proteins | sample HC15DNA20200_MG_FD_203801 | JGI IMG/M metagenome (GOLD analysis project Ga0310344, IMG submission 203801) | Marine microbial communities from station ALOHA, North Pacific Subtropical Gyre - HC15-DNA-20-200_MG | ecosystem: Environmental > Aquatic > Marine > Oceanic | place: Pacific Ocean: North... | reverse complement strand
TCCGGCCATCCGGCTCACCCAGGGTGGACCTCATTACGAGGTCCGCCCTGACTTTCCCTCACGCTCGCGCACACCCCGGGCTCCGCGCCGCTCCGGTGGTACACTCGCCGGATGTCCGACGACGACGATCTCAAGTGGGGCCACTCCACTGTCGACACTGTCTGTCCGCTCGATTGCCCAGACGCCTGCAGCCTCGAGGTCACTGTCGAAAAAGGCAAGCTCGTAAAAATTGACGGTTCGGAGACGCAGTCGACCACGTCCGGCTACATCTGCGGCAAGGTCCGACAGTTCGACCGGCGCGTTTACGGCGACAAGCGCCTACTGACCCCGCTCATCCGCGATGGCCGGCAAGGCGAGTTCAAACGGGCCAGCTGGGACGACGCGCTGGCGCTGGTGACCAGGCGGATGCGCGAGATACGCGACCGCGACGGTGCCGAGGCTGTCCTCCCCTTTTCCTATGGCGGCTCGAACGGCCTGCTCACCCAGGACACCATCGATGCACGACTGTTCCGGCAGTTCGGCGCCTCGCGCCTGGCGCGCACGGTCTGCGCCATGCCAACCAGCACGGCCAACGAGGCGCTCTACGGCAAGATGCCCGGGGTCAGCTACGCGGACTATCGCCATGCCCGGCTGATCGTAGTCTGGGGCGCCAACCCGTCGAGCACCGGCATCCACCTGGTCCCCCACATCAAGGCAGCACAGGAAGCGGGTGCCGCACTGGTGGTTATCGACCCGCGCCGGACGAATCTCGCGAGACAGGCCGACGTGCACCTACCGCTGCGGCCCGGCACCGACGTGGTCATCGCCCTCTCGATCCACCGGTTCCTATTCGAACAGGGCCTGGCAGATGAGACATTCCTCGAGACCCATACCGTCGGCGCCGACCGTCTGCGGACACGGGCGGAAGAGTGGACGTTCGAACGAGCATCCGAGGTCGCCGGCGTCGATCAGGAACTACTCGAAAACATCGCTGAGCTGTACGCCGAGATCTCGCCCGCCGTCATTCGATGCGGATGGGGCCTGGAGCGGAACCGAAACGGCGGCAACGCCGCGTTGTCGGTCCTTGCGCTGCCTGCGGTCGCCGGAAAGTTCGGCGTACGCGGCGGCGGCTACTCGATGAGCAACTCGACCGCTTGGCGGCTCGACGCCGAGCGCTGGATCGACACCCCGCCCCCCGAGACCCGCACCATCAACATGAACAAGCTGGGTGAGGCGCTGCTCGACTACCGCGACCCACCGGTCCAGATGCTGTTCGTCTACAACTGCAACCCGGTGGCTACGATGCCGAACCAAAACCGGGTGATTGAAGGCCTGCAGCGGGACGACCTATTCACAGTCGTCTTCGATCAGGTCATGACCGACACGGCGCTGCTGGCCGACGTCATCCTTCCAGCCACCACTTTTCTCGAGTCGTACGACGTGGTCCGTGGATATGGCACCGGCAACGTGCTGATGGGACGGCCTGTCATCGATGCAGTCGGACAATCACGACCCAATGTCGAGGTGTTCTCCGAGCTGGCCCAGCGGCTCGAACTGCCCTGTGGCGCCGAGGAAACGACAGACGTCGAGACCTTGCTCCAGGTCGGCATGACGCTGCCTGACGAGTTGCGCGCGCCGCTGCTAGAGAACGGCTTCGCCCCCGGCCCGGCTGGCGAAAACCCGGTGCAGTTCGTGGACGTCCAACCGAGGACACCGGACGAGAAAGTGCACCTCTTCCCGGAGCATCTAGATCAGGAAAGCCCGCAGGGCCTGTACCGGTATCGACCGGCAGCCGAGGAGGAGGCCTATCCGCTCACCCTAATTTCGCCCGCGACCGAGAAGACCATCAACTCCAGTCTTGGAGAACTGCGGACCAGGGCGGCCAGCTTGCAGATGCACCCCAACGACGCCAACCGGCGCGGCCTCTCGACCGGCGACACCGTCCGGATCTTCAACGCGCTCGGAGAGGTGCACACGCCGGTGACCATCAACTCCGACATGCGCCCGGGCACGGTCGGCCTCCCCAAAGGACTATGGCGGATGAGCACGCTGAACGGCGCCACAGCCAACGCGCTGGTCTCGGACGAGCTCACCGACCTGGGCGGCGGGGCGGTCTTCAACGATGCTCGGGTGGAAGTGACCCGGGTGGTGAACGTCAACCTCGACCGGGAGAACCTCCAGACCTGGGCCACCGACAACGCAGGCCAGGTTCACTAATCAGGACAGGCTATTCCGGTTCGGGCTCAAGGCCGGTGGGAGGAGTGGAGGTCGAGGCCTCGCGGTCGCTCATTTGGTTGTCTGGATAGACCAGGTCTGCAGGCAGTCCGGCCGGCATCCGCAGGGCGGCCAACAGCGCTGCCGCCGACACCAGCGTCGCGCCGAAGAACGCACGCTGAATTCCAAGGACCATGTCGTCAGACGTGGCCCCGTTCTTGGACAACGTAGCGGCGATGACGGCACCCAGCACCGCTACTCCCACCGCGCCACCAATGCTCCGCGTGAACTGCCCGAACGACGTCGCCACCCCGAGGTGACGGCGCGGCACGACGTTCTGCATCGCGAGCACCAGCGACAAGATGGTCATTCCCAGGCCCATCCCCATCAGGATGAGCACGCCAGGCAAGACCCCAGCCGGGGTGACCTCGTCGATCCGGGACAACCCGAAGAAGCTCGCGGTCACCGCCACAAGACCAGTCAGCACCATCGGTCGATAACCGACCCGTAGGACGACCCGGCCCGTCACCACGGAGGTGACGACCCACCCCAGGATCAAGGGTGTCAACGCCTGCCCCGCCTCGACCGGCGTTCCACCGAGACCCTCCTGGACGAAGAGCGGCACGTAGCTGATCGCGCCGAACATCGACACCCCCACGAGTACGCCGGTCACCGAGATCGACGCGACCATGCGATCTGATAACAAATCAAGCGGCACCATCGGCTCGGGCGCCCGTCGTTCCACCCGCACCAGCCATACACCGCACAGCGCCGCGCCAAAATAGGATGGCAGCACCCACCAGCCGCCGATCCCACCTTCGAACCCGCTCCCGCTTAGCGCGACGATCAACAAGGTGGCCGAAGCAGTCAGCAGCATCGCCCCGGCATAGTCGACCTGGTAGACCTCCCGGTCCGACCGGTCACGCAGCGCACCCCCCACCGCCAGCGCCGCGGCAATCCCGAATGGAATGTTCAGGTAAAACACCCACCGCCACGAAAACAGTTCGGTGACATAGCCACCGGTCACCGGCCCCACCACCGAGGCCACACCCCAGACCCCGCTGAGAAGCCCCTGCATCCGCCCCCGCTCCTCCAGGGTATAGAGATCGCCCAGGACGCTCATCCCGAGCGGCAATAGACCTCCCGCGCCGACCCCTTGAAGCGCGCGAAATAAAATGAGCGCCGACATCGACTGCGCGGCGCCAGACAACGCCGACCCGAGCAAGAAGAGCCCGACACTCCACAAATAGAAACGACGGCGACCGTACAGGTCTGACAGCTTGCCCCAGAGCGGAATCGAGACCGTGGAGGTCAACAAATAGGCCGAGAACACCCAGCTGTAGTGTTCGAGCCCTCCAAGCTGGGAGGCGACCGTCGGCATCGCGGTGGCTACCACCGTCGTTTCGATGGCGGCCAGGAAAGTGCCGCCAAGCACGCCGGCCGTGGCCACGATCCGACTCGTTCTAGTCATCGGAGCGAGGTCCCTCATCCGGGTCGAGGTGTGCATGTTACGATGCGGGTAACGATTAACGACCACATACCGACCATGAGCAATTCCACCGACGGCCCTCGTCTCGTCAAGTGCGCCAAGTTTCAGCGAGAACTGCCAGGACTGCCAGCCCCCCCCTGGCCGGGTGAGCTGGGCCAGCGAATCTTCGAGAACGTGTCAGCCGAAGCCTGGGGGCAATGGGAAGAACGAATGAAAATGATCCTCAATGAGTACCACCTCAAGCCCTGGGAGAAAGAGGCGCAGGCGCTGGTGGCGAACTTCATGGAAGAGTTCTTCTTCGGCGAAGGCTCGGCGCTGCCGCCCGAGTTCGTGCCCGAGAACGACAAGGCCCAGTAGCTCAGCGAGCTCCCCCGAGCAAGGGCGCCGCTTCCTCCTCGCTTTGAGCCGGCGTCAGCAGGCTCACCACCACGAGCGTCCCGATCGACAGCGCCAGCGCCGGATACGCGGTCTCCAGACCGAACAGGTACCCAGGGACTCCGTCCACGGTCCGGATCCGGCCCACGACCTCCCACGCCAGCGTCGTCCCCATCCCGACGAGGATCGAAGCCACGCCGCCCTGGCGGGTGGCCCGTCGCCACAGCAGGGCGCCGAGCAGCGCCGGCGTAATCCCAGCCCCGTACATCGTGTAGGCCCACAGAGCCATCTCTAGAATGGTCGGGAAGAAGTTACCGGCGATGTAGCCCAGCACGCCCAGTAGCACGACGATCGCTCGGGTATAGGCGATCAACTGGCGGTTGGTGACGTCCGGATTGATGAACCGCTGGTAGACGTCGCGAATCAGATTCGTCGATGGCGTAAGCAGGAAACTGTTGGCCGTCGACACGATGATGGCTGCGGCGCCACACACCAAGATCACGCCCATAAAGTCAGGAAGCACATCGGTGGCCACTCGGATGACGATCTCCTCCGACTGCGCGTCGGTCAGCCCCGGGGTACTGGCGCTGGCCAGTATGCCGGTCGCGTCGATCAGCGTCTCAACCACCATGGTCCCGACGATCCACCCCCCCACCGCGAGACGCGCCGCCCGCTCGTCGCGCGCCGAGAAGAACTTCTGATACATGTTCGCTTCGCCCAGCAGCAGGAACATCGTGGGCAGGAACAGCGCGAGTGACGCCTGCGGGCCCAGGGTACCGAACACCGACACGTGCTGGTCTGGGAGCGCCGCGAGCGCCGCGCCCAGACCACCGGCGTCGCCCACCATAAAGATCACGGCCAGCGTCACGCCGACCGTCATCAGCGTCCCATTACCGACGTCCAGGTAGGCAATCGATAACATGCCGGCCAACGCGGTGAACACCACGCAGAACACCATGGTGATCAACGCCCCCGTGTCCGGGTCGACCGGCGCAATGAGCGCCAGCAGCCGGCCGCCGCCGCGGAACTGATAGGCCGCGATCGTGGCGTAGGCCAGCACGGTGGTCACGGTGCCAAGCACCCGAGCCGTGGGACCGTAGCGGAGTTCCAGAATGTCCGGGACGGTGTACTGGGCGATGCGCCGAACCCGGGGGGCGATGAAATACACCAGCGCGATACCGGCCCAGGCGCCGGCCGACTGCCAAAGCGCAGGAAAACCTGCCCGATACCCGAGTCCGGCACCGCCGAAGAGACTTCCGGACCCGATCCAGGTGGCCAGCAACGTGAACACGAGTACGCGGGCCGGCAGGGTACGGCCGGCCACCAAGAAGTCGTCACCCGTCTTGACTCGTCGGCTTCTGACGGTGCCGATCAGCACGAGGATCGACAGATACAGGAGGACGGCGGTCAGCATGAGCCCCTCATGATACTGATATCCTCTGGCCAACGACGCTCTAGAAGCACCACCGCAAGCACAACTTCTCCAAGCCCCCTCAAGCGAACGGCGCCGCGACATCCGCCAGACGCGGCAAGGGGCCGAAACAGAAGCCTCTAGAACCGGCAGCATTATTCATGCGTCTAGTCGACATTCTCTTGCCCGAGTACGACCGCGAGATTGAGGCGACGGCAGCCACCCTGTCTCAGTTGCCCGGCGATGGCCTTGGCTGGCGCCCCGAACCGGCCGCCCGCAGCGCAGGCGAGCTGATCTCCCACCTGGCCGAGATCACACTGTGGGCGGACCCTATCCTGCGAAAGGACAAGATCGACCTCGATGACCGCCGACTGCTAACAGCGGCGACGACACTCGCCGAGGCCCAAACCCAGTTTCAGACGGCGGCCGCGGAAGGTCGAAGAGCGCTGGTCGAGAAGATCGACAGCGAGCTGACGGCCGATTGGACGCTAGCGCGCGGCGGGACACCGCTCTTTGTCGTGCCCCGCGTCACCGCGCTCCGAATCCTGGTCCTGAACCATCTCATCCACCATCGGGGACAGCTCACCTTCTACCTCCGCTCGCTTGGCGCCTCGGTGCCACCGCTGTACGGACCTACCCGATAGAGGTAATCTGCACGCTGCTGCACACGTCTGCACGGCAAGCGTTGTTCCTGGTATTCAACGGCGCGGGACCAAGCTCCGTCCGGTCGATAAGACATATCGATGGTGCGCCGCCCGATCCTCGCCACGCTCGGTCTGACGCTCTTCTGCGCCCTGGCCACGCTCAACGTCGGTGGCTATCGCTACGGGGTGCAGGACCAGTCCTTCTACATCCCGTCGATTCTGCAGGCGCTGGACCCCACGCTCTACGAACGCGACGCACCGCTACTCGGGGCCCAGGGCGTGTATTTCATTTTTGATGAAGCGATCGCGTCCCTCCTGACAGCCACGGGCCTCAGCCTGCCGACGCTGTTCCTGATGCTGTTCTTCGCAAGCTTGGCGCTGCTTGCCGGCTCCACCGCTGCGGCGGGCTGGAGCCTATATCGCTCACGGTGGGCTGTGGCCGTACTGGTACTGGGACTGACGCTCCGTCACCGAATCTCGATGACCGCCGTCAACACGCTCGAAGGCTATCTGCATCCCAGAATGCTCGCCTTCGCGGTCGGTGTCACCGCCCTAGCCCTCTTCCTGCGAGGGCGCTCCTGGGTGGCGCTGGGAGTCGCCTTGGCCGCCGTCTCACTCCACCCCACCATCGCCGCATGGTTCCTACTGCTCTTGGGCGTTGCCGTGCTGGTGGGAGATCCGGAGGCCCGACGACCGCTGCTCGGAATCGGACTGGCGCTGGCACCGGTCGCGCTCTGGCTGGTCGTCGACCGTCTAGGCGACCGGCTCGTCATCATGGACGACACCTGGCTGGCCCTGCTGGCCCACAAGTCCTATCTCTTCTCCACCCGCTGGCCGATCTCGGCCTGGGTAGCCAACCTCGGCACCGCCGCCCTACTCGCCAGTATCTACCTGTACCGACGCCGGCTGGCACTAGTCTCACCCCGGGAGACGGGGCTCGTCTGCGGCTGCGGCGCGCTCCTGCTGTTCTTCCTGGCAACGCTCCCGTTCGTCGACATGGGACTGGCGCTGGCCGTACAGTTGCAGATTGGTCGCATCTTCTGGCTAATCGACCTGCTCGCACTCGCGTCGCTCGCCTGGCTGGTGACCGCGCCCGAATACTGGCCGGTCCGCGTCCAGTCTCGGCAACTGGCCAGACAGATGGCCGTCGCCGTGGTGCTGATCGCGACCGTGGCCAGGGGCGCCTATGTGACCTTCATCGAACACCCCGATCGCCCCGTCATTGCCTTGCACGACACCTCGGACGACTGGGACCGCACGATGCACTGGCTCACATCGACACCGTCAGACACCCACGTGCTCGCCGACCCGGCCCACGCCTGGCGCCACGGCACAAGCGTACGGGTCGCTGGGCAGCGCGACCTGTTCCTCGAAGAGGTGAAGGACCCGGCGCTGGCCATCTACTCTCGAGAGATAGCCCAGCGGGTACTGGACCGCGTTGAGGACCTCGGACCATTCGAGACCCTGACCGCGACCAATGCGACGCATCTGGCCAGAAAGTATGATCTCGATTATCTTGTGACCGACCGTGCGCTGGCGTTGCCGCTGGCCTACCGCGCCGGTCAGTTCCGGGTCTACCGCCTGCAGCCGTTCCCGGCCGCCGTCGCGTCACTCGTCGCCAGCGTCCAATAACCATTGATCGCGTCCGCCTTCGTCCCACACCCGCGTCTCACCAACGGACACTGGATGACCCTCTTTACCTGGGGCCGTGTCCGACACTTTCCGCGTCTGCCGACTCCGGTCGAGCGCTATTTCGACGTCGCCGTCGACGCCCGTGTTAAAGCACACTGCTACTGGCAGGAGGAGCCACGAGCGCACCTCACGCTGCTGGCGCTTCACGGCCTGGAAGGGTCGAGTGAGGCGCACTACATGCGCGGACTCGCCGACAAAGCCTACGCCGCCGGCTTCAACGCCGTGCTGCTCAACCAGAGGAACTGCGGCGGCACCGAGGCGCTGTCGTCCGGCCTCTACCACTCCGGACTATCGGACGACCCATCTGCAGTGCTCGAGGAACTGACCGCGCTCGACCGTCTGCCAGCCTTCGCCGTGGTCGGCTATTCACTTGGTGGCAACGTCGGCTTACGTTTGGCGGGCAGCTACGGCCCAACTCCGCCACCCGAGCTGCGCGCGGTCATCGCCATCTCTCCGACCATGGACCTGGCGGCCTGTGTCGATGCGCTCGAACGTCGCTCGAACCTGGTCTACGAGTGGAACTTCGTAAGGAACTTGAAGGCGCGGATGCGGCGTAAGGCAACCGCCTGGCCAGGGAGGTTCGACCTGAGCCGACTGGCCAAGGTGCGGTCGGTACGTGGGTTTGACGAGGAGTACACCGCGCCGCACCACGGCTTCCGTAACGCCGACGACTACTACCACCGCGCCAGCAGTCTGCGGCTGATCGATCAGGTGCGGGTACCCACACTGCTCGTAAGCGCGGCCGACGACCCGTTCGTGCCGCCGGAGCAGTTCTCTGATGAGATGCTGCGGACTAACCCGCACATTACGGTCGAGGTGAGTCGGTTCGGTGGGCACTGCGGCTTCTACGCCGGCGCCTCCCCCGGATTCGACGGCTACTGGGCCGAGGAGCGAGCCATCGACTTCGCGCAAATGGCGCAGTCCGGATCGACGCGCACTACCTCGGTCCCGTCTCGATGAACCGACGCGCGAAGCCGAGGCCTTTTCCTTCGTCTTCGTGTTTGAATTACACGAACACCTCGCGACAGGCGGCGGGCCGTTCGGTCACGGTCTTGCCCCGGCGAGTCAGGTCCTCTGGCTGATCGCCCTCGTCTCGCAACAGGAAACATCCGCAGTCGGACGTGATCACCACCGGCGTGGTGATCCATTCGCTGTAGACCACGCAGAGCGTCATCCGACGCGCCCGGAACCGGACGACGACGCTCCGGCTAACGGTGCTCCATGGCGCGCTAGTCCAAGTCGAACTCGCGCTCGGGTCTGGCAATTGGCTCTTTCTGGGCCTGGGCCAGCGCCTCTTCGAACCGCTTCGCCAACGCGTCGGGCCGACTCTTCTCATCGCTGACCGACTGCTCGAACAACGCATCACGACGCGCAGCTTCCTCGGCCAGAATCTGCTGCGCCTGATCGAGCTGGGGCCTATCCTTGCGCGGAGGCTCCTGATGAGCGACGACCTGCCTCAGGTTGGGATCGATCGTCTGCGTACTGCCACAGCAGGGACAGACGACGTCGAACTCGGATGACAGCTTAGCCATGGAGCACCCTCCTTGGTCACTCGGCCGGTGAACGCCCACCCTCGCCACGCGGCGTCGGCCGACGAAAGACGCGGCCATCATACCGTCATGGGAGGTGCACGCTTCGCCCCCTCCGCCTCGGTTGCAATTGCGCTCCTGGTCACGATGACCTGGCTGGGAACCAGCCCCTACCCCCATCTTTGCTCCAGTACGCACCGCCCCAGACCGGTTCAGTCTCGGACCGGCTCGTCAATACTCTCACCGGCGTCCATGTCAGTGACCTGTATGAACACGTGGTGTTTCGGGAGATTGCCCGAGTGAGCAACCGCGACGACGATGCTGAGCTCGTACTAAGCGCCGATGGGGAACGGCCGGCGAACCAACCCGCTAACGCCGAGCCGGGGCTACCCTTCCTCTTCGTAGCCTTCTTCTCCGATCGGTCTGATGCGCGTCGGCGGACGGAGCGCCTCGCGGTAGTCGTAGACCGGCATACCCTGCACGTGCAGGTTGAGGACACACGCCGGAGCCTTGCGATCGACCACCACGGTCACGGGACTGCCCTCCACCCCCTCTCGAAATGCCAGGCGGCATCCGCAGGACAACATCGCGTGGGCAAAACCCTTTAGCATCGGTAAGACCTCGAGCGTCGGCGACGACCGCAACGGGCAGCGCCCGCCAACCGCTGGATCATACTACAGCGCCCTCTGACGGGTACGCCATGCAACGGCCTTTCCAGCAGGACGAAAAAAGGCCGGCCCTCAAGGGCCGGCCTCGGCTCTAGCCGAACCGCGAAGGACACTACAATAGGTCGCTGATGTCCTTCTCGAACTCGTCCTTGGTGGCGATACCGGCGTGCGAACGGCACAGGATCCCTTCGCGGTCGATGAAGAACGTCATCGGCACGCCCCAGATCGGGCCAAAGGACTCCTGCACGTCCTCCCGGTCGACACCGACCAGCATCGGGTAGTCGACGTCGTACTCGGCAGAAAACTCCTGGATCTTATCGGCGGTGTCATCAATCGACACGCCAACGACCGCCAGGCCATCGTCCCCGTACTCATCTAGGAATTCGACGAACCACGGCACCTCGACTTTGCAGGGCCCGCACCAGGTGGCCCAGAAGTTGAGCAGCACGACTTTGCCCTTGAGGGACTCAAAGTCGAACTCCTCGCCGTTCATGTCCTGCACCTGGAAGTTGAAGTCAGCGGGCCGGGCTTCGGCATCACACACCTCAGTCGTAAATCCGGCCTCCTCTGCGTGGGCGTGCGCATGTCCTGATGACGGGTCCACAGGCAACGTCAACAGCGCCAACGCCAGGGCAGCAGTGCCAGCCATGATCCATCGCAGCGTCATTCACTCAACTCCTGCCGGCACGTTCGCATGCCGGACTTCTGACGATAGCGTTGCATATAGGCTACGGCCTTGTCCACGTCGGCGGAAGCCTCCTGACCCCTGGACCCGACTGCCGCCAACTCGCAACTGTGCCGAAACACCCACAACCGGACAGAACAACATCGCTGGCTGGGAAATTCCCTTTCACGGACTGTTGCTGACGACGATGGAGGGTGCCAGGCCGTCACTTTGTCCCCTTTCGTGGTCGTGTGGTCGCACAGATCGGACAGTCAGTGAAATCACTTACGGTGCTTTCGGCCATGGATCGCTCGCCTGGCGACTGCCCCCCCGGTACGCCTCTTGCTCGTCGAAGAAACATGCCTTCCGAGCAGGATCCACATCGTTGCGACGCCCGTCATAGCTACAGTAAGATGGCTCTTGGTCCTCGCCAGCTCTCCTCACACGCCGCTGGCCCTCCACGAGGTGAATCATGAGTCACACCCAGCGCTGCAGCACCGGCTTTGGCTGCTGGACGGTTGCCTGTCTCATCGGTCTGCTCATAATCAGCTGGACCGGCACCGCGTTCGCCCAGCAGGCGACCGACTTCTTCCCGTATCCCGGGAAGAACCGAGTGAAATATGACGACTTCGAATGGCACATCTACGAGACCGATCACTTCGAGATCTACTACTACCCTGAGCTCGAGGAGCACTTGGCACGCGTAGCCAGCTACGCCGAAAGCGCCTATGCGCAGATCAGCGCCGACCTGACGCACGATTTGCCCAACCTGGTGCCGCTGATGGTCTTCAAGACCCACAGCGAGTTCGAGCAGCAGAACATCATCCCGGGCGCCAGCGGTGAAGGGGTGGGCGCGTTCGCCGAACCCTACCGTGGTCGGATCGCCCTTCCGATCGACGAGCCGCCCGACCAGCTCTATCGGCTGGTCGCGCACGAACTCACGCACCAGTTCGCCTTCGACATCATCCCGCGGTCCGTGATCCGACGAGGCATCCCGCTCTGGGTGGACGAGGGGCTGGCCGACTACATGGCCGGCGTCTGGCGCCCGAACGACCTGATGATGATCCGCGACGCGGCGCTCTCAGACATCCTGCCTGAGATGAGCAAGTTCGAGGGCTATGGCGGCTTCACTAATCTCCGCGTGGTCTACAACCTCGGGCACGCCGCTTTCGAATTCATCGAAGAGCGGTGGGGCAAGGAGGGCATCCGCCAGTTCCTGTTCTCCCTTCGGAAAACGGTGGTCGGCGGTGGCGGTGACATCTACGAGGATGCGTTCGACATCCCCGCCGAAGAGTTCGACAGCGAGTTCGAGGGGTGGATCCGTGACCGGTTCGCAGCCTATCGCGACAAGGAGCGCCCAGACGACTACGGACGCGACCTGGCGCCCGACCCGTTCGAGACCAAGTATCAGGCGATTTTCTCGGTCGAACCATCACCCACCGGCGACCTGGTGGCAGCCTACGCCCTCAACCGGAAGGAGCGCGAGGTTGACATCGTCCTGATGTCGACCGCGGACGGCGAGGTCGTAAGCAACCTGACCGACGGATTCGATCAGGACCTGGGTTTCGAGTC
>Ga0310344_10003200_pt1 | contig 12238 bp, 10 predicted proteins | sample HC15DNA20200_MG_FD_203801 | JGI IMG/M metagenome (GOLD analysis project Ga0310344, IMG submission 203801) | Marine microbial communities from station ALOHA, North Pacific Subtropical Gyre - HC15-DNA-20-200_MG | ecosystem: Environmental > Aquatic > Marine > Oceanic | place: Pacific Ocean: North... | reverse complement strand
AAACAATAAAATTACATTGTTTATGGCTGTTCCAACAATGTACGAAAAATTAATTTCTTTTTGGAATGATTTACCTGAAAAAAACCAGAAATCAATAAAAAAACAAATGTCATATTTACGCTTGATGGTTTCAGGATCAGATGCATTATTACCAAATACGTTAAGGCAGTGGAAAACGATTACAGGGCATGTTTTACTTGAAAGATATGGAATGACAGAAGTAGGAATGGCCCTATCAAATCCATTAAATGGCAAAAGAATTCCTGGGTTCGTGGGAAACCCTTTACCTGGAGTTCAAACACGAATTTGTTCAATTGATTTTGACTCAATCCAAAATCCTGTAAGTCTTGACATTGAAGTACCCCAAGGTGATGAAGGAGAGCTACAAATTAAGGGCAAAAATGTTTTTTTAGAATATTGGAATAACCCAGAAATTACTTCATCATCATTTTCAAAAGACGGTTGGTTCAGAACTGGTGATATAGCATCAACTGAAAATGGAATTTATAAAATTTGGGGACGTGCATCACAAGACATTATTAAAACTGGAGGAGAAAAAGTTTCTGCAAACGAAATTCAATACGTATTACGCACGCATCCAGAAATAAAAGAATGCGCTGTAGTTGGAATGAAAGATAAAAAATGGGGTGAAGCTGTTTCTGCAGCAATAGTTATAGCCAAAGGAAGCAGTCTTGATAGAATCAAATTACGTAAATGGGCGAAAACCAAGCTTATCAACTATAAGGTTCCACAAAATATTTTAATCGTAGAATCTCTACCTCGCAACACTATGGGCAAAATAATAAAACCTAAAATTAAAGAAATGTTTTCTAAAAAATTTAATTGATCTAAACCACTTGCTTATTATGATTTATTAATATTCCAGAAAAAAATCCTGCAATCAAAACAACAATTCCAATCAATAAAAATTCGCTAAATAATTGTTCTCCAATATGAACCATTACCTCTTTAATTTCCGAGGATCCGGTGCCAGTAGATAACATGGACCCTAAGCTGGATAATCCTACCCCTGCATTGGATAACAATTCTCCAAATCGATAACTGCCCCATGAACTAATTGCTGATATCCCAACAGTCATCCCAAAAAGTCGAGACGAAGTGACTAAACTAGCAGAAATACCTCGATTTGTAGAACTAGATAACTCAATTGCAGATACAGAAACTGGAGTTGCAATAACACCAAACCCAAATCCTGTAATAATTAGCTGGATTGGAATCACTGGATTGATGGAACCCGTAATCCAATAATACATCAAAGCCAAACCTATAGCTGTAAAAAACAATCCCACTAAAACAACCCATTTGTAATGAATTACTCTGCATAACCCTCCTGCTAGGAAAGCACCGAACGGAATTGCAAGAGTTATTTTAAGCAACATTAATCCACCTTCGAAAGAATCTTTTTCCAAGATTGTTGTAGCCATTAAAGGAACTGTAATCATTACTATAATCAATGCAACACCTACAAAAAAATGTGTTAGATTTAACCAAATAAACCCTCTTGTTTTTATTAAATCTATAGGTATTAAAAAATTTGAATCGTTTCTAGCTAACCAAAATAATATTGCTGCCAAAATACACGACACTAACACGCAAAACAAAAAAACGGATGTGCTAATTCCTAATTGAGAAAAAACCAGAGTTGTTGTTATAAGAAATAAAGCCAAAACACCAGAACCAACTTTATCTATCGGTGTTTGTTTTATTTTCTGAGTATACTTAGGCAAAAAATATGATATTGCTATTAAACCAAAACCAATTGGTATATTTGACCAAAACGTCCATCTCCAATTTAAAAACCTCACAAAGATACCTCCCCAAAATGGACCTACTACACCTCCAGCTTCAGCAGCACTTGATAATATCCCCATTGGAAAAGCCCTTTTCGATGAAGTAAACATATCTCCTATAGAAGCAATTCCAATAGGTAAAAGAGCGCCTGCGCCAACAGCTTGTATCACTCTCACAAAAACCAAATAATTTACTGTAATCTTACTAAAATCTGAATCAAAAGAATTTAAACCTATAAAACTCCAATCTAGAGGAGCTATAGCCACAAGAACTGATCCTAAAATAAAAACACCCATAGAAATAACAAAAGATTTTTGTCTGCCAACTACATCAGACACGCTACCCATAAACGGGATAACGCATAAATAACCAAGTAAATATGCTGTAATAATCCATGAAACACTATCAAGTTCCGTGATTTGAGAATGAGTATCTCTCATGATTTCGGGTAAAATTGTAACCATTACAGTTTGATCGTCTGCGGCAACAAAAACGCCCAAAGCTAAAGGAATTAGACCCAAATACAGATTACTAAATTTGTGCTTGCTGTTCATATTTTTTTACTAAAAACCTTAAATTAAACTTTGGAGCTTTAATCAACTTTTTTTATTTGAAATTTTTTGTTAAAAGAAACAAATTCAATTTTTCTTACTACTTCTGTACTATCAGATGAAACTATTGGACCAATAATTTTTGCCTCAGTTAAATATTTTGTTTTCAAATCAATCAACAACTCTACGTCTACAAATTCATCTAAAACTAAATTGCCAAAAATTGCTAACAATGCATTCGCCGGCATTTTCCCAAACAATAAAGCTTGTTGTGAATAATCTTCAACTTCATTAACAAAAGTTACATCTTCAATACTAGAAAAAATAGACTGGATTCCAGCTTGAGGTTCAAAAAACTTTAACGGAGAAGATCCTCCCGATAACTCTTCCAGTTTTCCTGAAAAAGGATTAGTTATAAAAGTTTTACCTTCAGAAACTATAATCTCTCCTTTTGTAATTTGATTTGAATTCCCCTTGCCATAAAATTTAACGTGGTATTCATCAGGAAAAACGATAGAAACGTCCATTCTATCGATATATATACCTGGGAAAAGTTCTGTGTCTCCAGATTCATGAACAATTCTAAATCTTAAAGTGTCAAGATTTGACATTACTTCAGAAGAACTTTCAAGAACTTCCATGGGTGTAATTTGTGTTTTATTAACAGAAACATCATTTTTGGAAATGTCATTTTTAATAAAAATTGAACACCCAATCAAAAAGAAGGTCACCAAGATCAATATACAAAATTGATTAAACTGTTGTTGATGAAACATATTTTCTCAAATTCTTAGGAAGTTTTTAACGTCTTACGGATCAGAACAATCACGAATAAATCCACAAACCAAACATTTTAGCTTGCAATGGACACCTGTCATTGCAGAACCACATAAATCACATTTAAATTCATAAACATTGATATGTTTCATTATAAGATTTTATCCTAAATACGTTTTTAGAGCGTCATTTAAATGATTCACCTCTTTATTAGTGTTAAACATAGCTAAAGAAATACGTATTGCAAATTTATCGATATCATACGGAGCAGTCAACCATTGAAACTTTAGTAAAATCTTTTCTCTTTCCATTTCTGCAACTGCATTTTGAATATCCTTTGCGGATCTTCCTTCTACCTTCAAAGAAATTAGCCCTGAAGGGCAACTACTGTTTATTGGAGTGATCATTCGTGTATTTTGCATTTTGGATACAGCGTTAGACAATAAACTCGACAGTGATTGGACATGACTAGTAATTTGAGAAAGCCCAATTTGATTAATATTGTTTAAAGCTTTACCCAATGCAATGATTTTTGCATGACTATACGTTCCTACTTCAGCCCTTTGCTTTAAATCTAGAGGTGGTAAAGGATCTTCTTTTTGGTGCCACAACTTAACATCAGGAATAAATTCTGGCCTAAAATTTGAAAAACCATATTCGTTATTTACATACAAAAATCCAATTCCCATGGGCCCCAATAGCCATTTATGACCTGAACCAACTAAAAAATCACATTTTATATCTTTTATATCCACAGAAAATTGACCTATAGACTGAGCTGCATCAACGGCAACGGGAATGCCTTTTTCTTTGGCAACATTAACCACTCTTTCTACAGGTAATAATCTTCCGTCTGGAGAAGCAATTTGACTAACGATCACTAGTTTGGTGGACTCTGACAAAGCATCTTGAAAAGATTCCAAAAATATTGATTCATCGGTATCAGCCTCCACTATTTTGATTATCACTCCATATCTATCTGACAGTTCTCTGCAAATTGAAAATGTACTTACATGTTCCAAAGAAGACACAACTAATTCAGAATTTTTTTCCCAACTAAAAGAACGAATGATTTTCTGCATAGCTTCTGACGTGTTTCCAGTAATAGAGATTTCTGTAGGAGTAACCCCTAAAAAGGTTGCTAAAGCAGTTCGAGAATCATGTTCTCGATCAATGATTTCTTTTTTATATAATCCTCCCTGCAGACCAAATTCTGCTTCAAATTCCATTTGATTGCGGAATTCATTTAGTACAGAAATTGGCGCAGGACCATGACTTCCAGTTAAAAAATAATATGAATCTTTTGCTATTGGAAGCTCTTCTCTTAATTTAGATAATGTCATTTGGGATTTCAAATTTATTTCCTCTACTAATTTTGATATTAATATTCACATTTCAAAAAACAATTAACAAGTAATTTCAACTTCATCTCCATCTGAAATTGATAAATAATTGGAACAAACCGTAAGCTCAGCTGCGCCTGGCCCACCCGAAGCAATAATTAAAAACCCTTTAGGTTCAGGTAAATTTTGAACTATAACTTTAAGCCCATTGAGATTGTCAATACTTCCAAAACTTGTGCCTAATCCATGTAAATCAGAAAAATATTTCGAAGAAACTTTAGATTCATCGATAAATGTCGATCCTACTTTTCTGCCATCAATAATATTTGGAATTCCATCTCCATCATCATCTTCTAGGTGAAGAAGTTCGATAGCATAAGGTAAAAAACTCAAAAAATAAACTTCCTGTGGAATTGCAGGAAGTGTTTTACCGGGAACCTGCCGGATCCAAAGAGAAACTTCATTTAAATTTACTGTCGCAGTCACTAAGTGATCTTCATAAGCTTGGGCATATATCCACGTCTTTGATTGTTTAGCTTCATTAGAAAAATCGTTAGATACCAAATCAACAGAAGAATCATTTTTGAATTCAATGGTGTACTGTCCTCCGTTAATTTTTTCCCCAGGGACAAACAAAACAGCAGGTCCTTTCGATCCAAAAAACTCTTCAATATGCCCATCATTTGCTCGAGAAACAATTTTTAAATCATCAATAAACAATAGATCATATACCGAGTTCATATCTGTAAAAAATTTGATCCACAATTGAGAAGTCGATTCATAAGAAGATAAATCTATGTCTTCATATCGATAAATCCCGTCATCTTGGCCGTATTTCCATTCTTTTATAGTAAAAAAATCTGAGCCATTTTGACTTACTGATAATCCTGCAGATTCCCCCGGCTCAAAATTTAAAAACTTCACCCAAAATTGAATTCTCAAATTACTAGCATTAGAAACATTGAAAGATCTAACTATCTCCGCATCTCCCATAGCTAATTTTAAATGACGATTTCCCTCAACAGGGCCAAAGTCGGTTACAACAGATACGTTGTTTTCAGAAGAAGCCCATTCGGTATTCCATCCTGTTCCTCCAAGATAATCTCCGGTTTCAAAATCATCTTTTGCCAACACGGTTGCATTCTGATTAATATCAACTCCGTATCCTTCATACAGCCTAATCCTCCATTTCTTGTTATTGGGAGTGAAGCTCCAGTTCACTCTCAAATCAGAACCCTGTCTAACAGATTCAAGAAAAAAGAAGTAGCTTTGTTGTGACCTGAGAGAGGACAATCCTTTTTCAACACCAGGATCTATATAATAATATGAACTTGTAGGTCCCATTGCATAAAATGGCTTTTCAATACTTAACACAATTTCCTCGTCATCCAAGATTAATGGCTCTGTGTAATTTGATGATTTAACTTCTTTGCCTTCTAAAATATCAGCCACTACCAAATTTAAACCAGCTTGTGCTAGATACCGGTTTTTAGCACTATCCACATTTTGTCCTGACTTAATCATAATTGTTGAAAAAAAACTCGTAGACACAAAGATTAAAATTGCACCAACAAAAATGGCAATTAAAACAATAATCAAAACAGAGCCGTTTTCATCAAAAATTTTATCTTTTTTTAACGGTTTATTTTGTTTAATTTTAGTTGTATCTAAATCAATCATTTGACCACTCGCTAATAAACTCGACCTGATCTATAAAAACCCCAATGTTTGATGCCCCTATGTTTGGGGTATATACCTGAAACCGAACTATTGATTCATTTGCCAATGGCATTGAAGGCAAACTCCAAACAAAACTCTGATAAGAACCTGCGTCACTTCCTTTAGAAAATGTTGTCAAATTTGTTAAACTTCCTCCTGATGGACCAACTTGTACATAAACCAGATCTCCCGAATCAAAATTTTCAAACTTCATCACAACTTGAAGTTTAAGGTTAGGATGACCTGATAATTTCAACTTTCTTTCAATGTTAGATATTTGTGCATTTTCTGCTCGAAATATTTTGATTACCTGGTTGCCGGAATCTTCAATTATTGATGCACTTCCATTTCCATTAACAACCCAATCATTTAGCCATCCATCTCCTCCAATGAAATTTTTTGTTTCAAAATCATCCCAAGCTACCAAATAAGTAGGAGGTAAAGGTGGTTCGTCAGCAACCAGGACTCTGGTTAATGTTGACCTGGTAGAGGTTGACTTAGCATTCTCAAATATACCGTCTACTGTAGATGTAGCTGTTGCCCTAACTAAAGAACCTGTTTTTTCTATTACAACGTCTTCATATAAATCTATTGAATCATAAGAAATTGTAGATGTTTGGTCATCGTTTATTTTTTCAATTCTTTTAATTGATTTTGAATCTTCGTCATATGAGTAAGTAACACTATAAGTAATGGAGGGGAAAGTACTGTGATTTACCCATTCGAATGTGACATATTCAGGTTTATCTAAAATTGTAATCTTCTGAGCTTGCAAAGCATCATCCGTAATTAACTGTACTACTTGACTACTATTATTTGTTGCTGTCATTTCTGCATTCCATTGCAATGGTGATGAAAAAATCTGAGAAATTATACCTATTAACGGAACAGAAATTACTGCCACGATGGCAAGGGTTACTGCCAATTCAAGCAATGAAATTCCATTTTGAAATCTTAAGAATTCTAAATCTAAAAAACTATTTAATCGCTTGTTTTTCAAAAAACATCCCTCCTTACGGGACAATCATTACATATATCTCATAATTGCCATCTCTATTAGTCCCAAAAGCAATTTTTGTTCCATCTGGCGACCACGATGGACGACTATCAGCAGCTGCGTTATTAGTCAAATTTATAAGATTCGAACCATCGGCATTCATTACATATATCTCATCATTGCCATCTCTAGCAGTATAAAAAACAATTTTTGTTCCATCTGGCGACCACGATGGACGACTTTCAGCAGCTGCGTTATTAGTCAAATTTGTCAGATTTGAACCATCGGCATTCATTACATATATCTCATCATTGCCATCTCTATTAGTCCCAAAAGCAATTTTTGTTCCGTCTGGCGACCACGATGGACGACTATCAGCAGCTGCGTTATTAGTCAAATTTGTCAGATTTGAACCATCGGCATTCATTACATATATCTCATCATTGCCATCTCTATTAGTCCCAAAAGCAATTTTTGTTCCGTCTGGCGACCACGATGGATAAAGATCAGCAGCTGCGTTATTAGTCAAATTTATAAGATTCGAACCATCGGCATTCATTACATATATCTCATAATTGCCATCTCTAGCAGTATAAAAAACAATTTTTGTTCCATCTGGCGACCACGATGGATGACTATCAGCAGCTGCGTTATTAGTCAAATTTATAAGATTCGAACCATCGGCATTCATTACATATATCTCATAATTGCCATCTCTATTAGTCCCAAAAGCAATTTTTGTTCCATCTGGCGACCACGATGGATAATCATCAGCAGCTGCGTTATTAGTCAAATTTATAAGATTCGAACCATCGGCATTCATTACATATATCTCATAATTGCCATCTCTATTAGTCCCAAAAGCAATTTTTGTTCCGTCTGGCGACCACGATGGATAAAGATCAGTAGCTGCGTTATTAGTCAAATTTCCTACTACAAACACAGGAGGAACTGTGATCGTAGGATAAATTGAATAATAACTTAAAGGAATTCCGTTGGCATCAACTATTCTAAAATAATATTTGGTAGCAGATTGGTTGTTAGTGTTATCTTTTATAGCCCAGTCAAACTCCATTTGTCCCTGAATATTAATTGCCACTGGATTTAGTCCCGATTTTTTTTCTTCTTGATAAGTGCCAGAAAGGGTTGAGGTACTTAACAACAAACTCGGAATTACTACTTCATCTTGAACGGATGAATTATTCACTCCAATCCATGCATCATTGCTTCCAACGTCTCCCAAGTATGTCCATGTACCGGAAATTTCTGTAGCATACTGTAAATTAAAAGCCTGAGTGGTTTTTGACACTAAATTGCCATCAACTTCAAGAGATATCCTTAATCGATATTTTTCTCCATAAACAGTACTAACTCTAGCTGTTCCTTCGCCGGACAAAGCAGTTGCAGGTGTCACAGAATCAGAATTTTCATACCACCTATAATTTTTCTGAATATAAGAAGTTTGAGGCGACGTTCTCAATGTTGCATACCTCATATATCGATCTAAGTGTGTTCCGTTAATTAGAACCATCCTGAAAAAATATACGGTATCTGGATTTGCCCCATTTTCTTTTATGACCCAATCCCATTCTCCTGTTTCTCCAGCACCTATTTGTTGTTTATTTGCAACAGAAGGATTTTGTTCTTCATAAGACTGGGAAATATTGTTCCCTTCTAAAAGAACTGTCGTATCTCCTGCGTCTTCTGATGAAAAATTATTGGACCCTGTCCATACTTTTGAAACAGAACCTATGTTTCCAACCTGAGTCCAGCCATCTTCTGTGTTTGTAGAATATTCTAATTTAAATTGCTGGCTATCTTTGTTTAAAACCGCTCCAGCTTTAATTGAAATCCTTAATCTTATAATTTTGCCAGGTCTCACTTTGGTTAAAATATCATTTTTCTCAGATAAAGCAGTTGTGGGCGTATAAGAATCGATATTTTCATACCATCTATAGCTATGCTGTGACAAAACAAAAGATTCTGAATCAGTCTTAAATTTTTTATTAATTAAATATGTTGTGATAGAAGCTTGTTCATTGTTTGAAGAATTAACATTAGATGTTATTTTTTGCAACAACCCTTTCTTAATTACCAAGCTAGAAAGGCCAACTTCCCACCCTTCAGCAGTATCTATATCAACGCTTTGTGGAGGTTCTTTGTATTCTTGATTAATAGTAGTATCTATGTTAGATATAGCAACATCCAAAACATCTTTCTGGTCTTTCATCGAGGCATTCATATTCCACCCAACCGCCATTACCTCAAGAAGCGCAACAACAGCAATTCCCAAAATTAATACTGCAATAATTACTTCAATTAAAGTAAATCCACTCTCCTGGGATATATTAAGTTCGTTCTGTTTTATGTTTTTATTTGGAGACACTTCTAAGACACTTATCGGAGATGTTAATTATTGATTGTTTTTTTGATCCATTAGAAACAAATTTTGTCGAAGATCATTAGATGGCCATTAATACACATCAATGATATTAAATCAACCGAAAAATAACAAACTGATAACTATCAATATTTATTGAATACGTATATCTGAGAATGATAAAATGGTAAATAGTCCTGCTTTCTATTGATTAGGAGATTTGATGCCTCAGGGATTTATAACAGACTGGATGATAGTCCTTATCGTTGCCGGAGTTGGTTTGGCAGCAGTCCTTGGTTTATTTTTAGCATCATACATCCTGGCACCCAAAAGAGAATCTGCTGATAAAGGCCTCCCTTATGAATGTGGAATTCGTCCTTCTAAATACAATTGGTCACAAGTAAACATTCGTTATTATATCTTCGCAATGCTTTTTTTAATTTTTGACGTCGAGGCTGTATTCTTGTTTCCCTGGGCAATAATATTTGTTGATTCAATTGCAGCTGTTTTTTATGAAATGATTATTTTTATTGGAATTTTATTGTTCGGATTACTTTATGCATGGAAAAGAGGAGCTCTTCAATGGAATTAGAAAATTTAGGTAAAGGGTATTCCCCAAATTCAGGTAACACTCCAGCTGACAATATTTTTAACAAAGTTCTGCCAAATGCTGTGACGGCAAAATCTGATCAATTATTCGCCCTGGCCAGAAAGTCTTCTTTATGGACTTTAAGCTTTGGCTTAGCCTGCTGTGCTATAGAGATGATGAGCACTCATATGTCTCACCATGACCTAGATAGATTTGGAGTAGTGACATGGCCTTCTCCCAGACAAGCAGACGTTATGATTGTAGCTGGAACAGTAGTAAAAAAAATGGCAGAGCCTATAAAATTATTATACGAACAAATGCCTGACCCCAAGTGGGTTATCGCAATGGGCGCCTGTGCAACAAATGGCGGGCCTTATTACAAATCATACTCTGTAGTAATGGGAGTCGACCACGTTGTTCCTGTTGACGTATATGTCCCCGGCTGTCCTCCAAGACCTGAAGCTTTAATGTATGGAATCATGCAGCTACAAGAAAAAATTAAAAACGACGCTAACCAAAGCTAAAATATTAGAATGAACGTTGACACCGAAAATTCAAAATCTGAACAACTAGCAAAAAGTATATCGTCACACCTAGATCAATTCACACCAACAGTCTCTATAAACAAAGATGAAGTTGAAATTCTATCTAATTTGAAAAGTTTTTTGAATATATGTAAGTATTTAAAAACAAATGAAGAATTTCTTTTTGATTATTTAAGATGTGTTTCTGTTGTTGATTACATTGATTACCTAGAAGTTAATTATCATATATTTTCAACTAAATACAGATTCAAATCTGTTATTAAACTTCAAATAAGTGCAACGAGCCCTTCTGCCCCCAGCGTGACTAAAATTTGGCCTGCTGCTAATTGGCATGAAAGAGAAGGGTATGATTTGTTTGGAGTACTTTTTATCAACCATCCGAATCTCTCAACTTTATTGTTACCCGAAAATTTTGAAGGTTTTCCTGGAAGAAAAAATTTTCCTTTTAACGATTATGATGAATGGTAAAAAATAATTTGGTTATTTTTTAGGCTATAAAAATGGAATTTTCAAACAACTATATAGGGATCAATCCGCCACTAGAGAATCTTGAAAATAAAGATTCTCTAGATGTTATTGTTAATATGGGGCCACAACACCCCAGTACTCATGGTGTATTCAGGTTGGTTTTGTGGATTGACGGAGAAGTCATTACAAAAGCCGAGCCACATATAGGATACCTCCACAGAGGATCGGAAAAACTTTGTGAATCTGAGCTGTATTCTCAAGTAATTTCATTATTTGATCGAATCGATTATTTATCAAACTTAAATATGGAACTAGGGTTTTGTGCTGCTGTAGAAAAATTAATGGAAATAGACATTCCTGATAGAGCTTGGTATATAAGAACAATACTTTGTGAATTAAATAGAATCGCAAGTCATCTTTTGTTTTATGGAGTTTTTGGATTAGATGCCGGAGCTATGACCCCTATCCTCTACGGATTTCGAGACAGAGAAAAAATCCAAGCCATTTTTGAATCGGTAACGGGAGCAAGGATGATGCATAACTTCATCCGAATTGGAGGAATCAAAGAAGACGTAGGTCCCGACTTTAAAAAAGATGTAGAAAAATTACTGTCAACTCTCAAAACAAGTATCGATGAATGCGATGAACTTCTCTCTGGAAATGAAGTTTTTCTTGCCCGAACTAAGGGTGTTGGTGTTATAGAAAAACAGACCGCTTTAGACTTTGGTCTTTCAGGCCCTACCCTAAGAGGAAGTGGAGTAGCCGAAGACATTAGAATATCGGATCCTTATGGAATTTATGACCGTTTCGATTTTAAAATCCCTGTTGGCAGTACTGGTGACTCCTGGGACAGATATTACGTTCGAGTTGAAGAAATGCGACAATCAATAGAAATTATCGAACAAGCCCTAAGCCAAATGCCTGAAGGCCCAATATTAGGAAATGTAAGAAGGTTAATTAAACCTCCTAAAGGAGAAACATACGTCCGCACTGAAACACCCAGAGGTGATTTTGGTGTGTTTTTAGTCAGCGATGGTACCGATAAACCCTATAGAGT
>Ga0310344_10003199_pt1 | contig 12240 bp, 10 predicted proteins | sample HC15DNA20200_MG_FD_203801 | JGI IMG/M metagenome (GOLD analysis project Ga0310344, IMG submission 203801) | Marine microbial communities from station ALOHA, North Pacific Subtropical Gyre - HC15-DNA-20-200_MG | ecosystem: Environmental > Aquatic > Marine > Oceanic | place: Pacific Ocean: North... | reverse complement strand
TTTAGTTTTCTTATGGCAAAATGATCAAATTCATGCCAAGAAAAAATCTATTAAGTGGAGTGCAAGACCTAACTCTGTAGTACTAGTTAATGAGATGTCCCGTTAACTGAAGACTTTTTAGAAAACAAAAGACCCTCGATACAAATTTTAGTTTTGGGGGTCTTTTTTCTTGTTTGTTCGAATCTAATTATATTCTAGTTCTATGCTGTATCTATGTGAGTCCCCTGGGTAGAAAATTTCTGAGTATTCAATTGGGTTTCCAACTTTGTCAGTGACAAAAGTTTTTACAAAGAGTACGGGAGCCATAACACTGAGAGAAAGAATTTTTGCAACCTCATTCGATGCATTCCTAGCTTCAAATTCTTGTTTGACATTTCCTACGTTAAAACCTAAATCTTTATCCAAGATTTCTAACATTGTTTTTTCTTTCATCTGTTTTCTGGTTATCTGCTTACTAATTTTCGAAGGGATATAATGAGATGTAAAACAATAAGGTTTCTCGTTTTGTAAAAGAGCTCTTTTGAAAACAGATATAGATACATTGTTAGTATTGTCAAAATAGTCGGAGATTCTTTTGTTTACTACTCTGGTATTCATGCTGATAATTTTACGAGTGGTATTTTTATTTTTTATTTTTGCTAGGATACCCGAAAGTCTTACAGCGGTAGAATCTTCATCTTGTATTTTGACAAAAGTTCCTTTCCCTCTCTTTCTAATTATCAAACCATCTTTTTCTAATAGTCCTAATGCCTGTCGAACGGGAACCCTACTAATACTGTACATTTTCGCTAGGTCTACTTCTTTAGGTAGTTTTTCACCATCTTTGAGGTCACCATTTTCGATCTGGGAACGTATTTGATTAGAAAGTTGGAAATAATAGGGAATATGAGGATGAATAAGTGGTTTTTCTTTTTTTGCAGTGTTCATTTTGATCCTTTTTAATAGTATTCTTCCATTTACAAATTTTATTAAGTAATGTAAACATAACTTGTTGAAATTCTTACTGGAAATTCACCTAGAAATGTATCTTAGTTTATCTAGTTAGGGAAGTGAGTTTCCTTTAATTCTAATACATAAGGATGAGATAATGACTGATTCGAAAATTAGATTGGGTGTGATCGGTCTTGGAAGATTCGGTTTTACACTTGCACATGCTACTGAATTAGTTCCAGAAATTGAAATAGTCAATTGTTATACTAGGACTGAGTCGAAACGAAAGGAATTTTCTGAAACATTTAACTGCGAACAGTCTGAGAGTTTTGAGTCTTTCATAGAGAACAAAGATATGGATGGTATAATTATTGCTGCACCAAATAATAGACATACTGAGATTGCCGTCGCAGCAGCCGAAAACGGCAAACACGTTTTTACTGAAAAACCCATTGCATCTACAATTGCTGATTCAAAGGTGATGATCTCTGAATGCGATAAAGCTGGGATCACTTTAGCTGTTGGTCATACTTACCGACGTTTGAATAGTCATCGTTTTCTAAAGAAAATGGTGGACGATGGGGAATTGGGTAATATTGCTATGGCAGAGGCTAATTATTCTAATGATAGGGGATTATTCTATACGCCGGATAATTGGCAGTGGTTCAATGAAGGTTCACCTGGTGGTCCTTTGATGCAGGTTGCTATTCACGTAGTAGATAGTCTTTATTATCTTTTCGGGCCTGTTAAGAAAGTTTCTGCTGCATTTAATAAAATTGTCACTAAGTCAGAAATTCCTGACGTATGTACAATGTGGATGGAGTTTGAGTCTGGGGTTCTAGGAACAATAGGTACTAGTTTTATAAGTCCTCGTAGTCCTAAGGGAAGATTCACTTATTTGCTAAACACTTATGGTGACAAAGCGAATTTTTATTTAGATAGATGGGATGGGGTCACTGCTTTAAAAGAAGGAAATGATTCATTGGAAAGAGTTTTTGAAAAGGATATTAATGGCAAAGAACTTCTTGCTGTTGAATTAAAAGATTTCGCTGATTCGGTTCTTCAAAATAGAAACCCGGAAGTTACAGGTGCTGACGGGCTCCACAATGTGGCTGTAGTTTGGGCAGCTATTAAATCTTCCGAAAGAGGTGAATCGGTAGAAATAAAAGAAATTATAGGATAGTTTTTCTTAAAAAACTTTAGGGTCTGAGGAGAAAAAATGTTTGATTATACATTAACAGATGAACAAGAAAGATGGAAAAAATTAGCGCACGATTTTGCGCGAGATGAAATACGTCCTATTAGTTTAGAATTAGATCATCAAGAAGATCCTGCGAAATGTGCATATATGCCACATCTTCTTGAAAAATTAGACAAAGTTGGACTTAGATGTATGAGTATCCCTAAGGAGTATGGTGGAGGCGGAGTTGATGATTTGTTGACTCACTGTATTGTTGGAGAAGAAATTTCATGGGGAGATAGGGGTGCCACAGGTTGGATGCTTTCGTCTACAAAGATAACACATTTACTTACAAGTGATGTCTTAAGCACTAAAGAAATGGCAGATGAATGGCTACCTCAATATGTAAATGATCCGACATTTATGATAGGTACTGCTACAACAGAGCCTGATTCAGGTTCAGAGAATCAACTTCCTTATAATGGTGTAGATGGTGGATACAAAGTCACGGCTATTAAAGACGGTGACGATTATGTCGTAAACGGAAAAAAACATTTCATCTCTAATGTTGGTTATGCAAAACTTATGTTTACATTTGTAAGAACAAATCCAAATGTTGGAGTAGAAGAGGGGGCTTCATTGCTAATGATTCCAATGGATTTGCCTGGCATAAGTATGGGTAAAGTCCACAATAAATTGGGATATCGTTTAAACCAAAATGCAGAGATAATTTTTGAAAATGCAAGAGTTCCTTCTAAATTTTTAATGGGACCAGAAAACTGTGGTGTTTCCTATATAAGAAAACATTTAAGAGGAGATGCATTGATTAATGCAGCAGGTCAGATTGGAACTGCTCGTGCTGCTTATGAGGCATCTGTAGAATTTGCAAAAGAAAGAGTTCAGAGCGGAAGGCCAATTGCAGAACATCAAACAATTGGAGTGAAACTCGTAGATATGTATACAAAATTAGAAGCTGCCAGAAATTTTGTGTACTATGCTGCATGGAGACAAGATATGAGACATAAATTTCCACCTGATCCTCCTATGACACTTTCTGCAAGTGCTTTTGCTCACGAAATATCCTGCGATGTAACGAGAATGGCAATGGAAATTCACGCTGGTAGAGGAGTACAAAGGGAAAATTTCATAGAAAAATGGTTTAGGGATTGTCACAATATGCTTTTCTCTAGTGACGGTGGAAATAACATGAAAAAAGTGAGAGCTATGTATAGTCTTCTTGGACATTGGGGTGAGAGCGATCCTAGTCATAATCCTGTTGTTAAAGGTGCAGATGTTTCTGCTGGTGATGGTCTATAAACGGTTATTTAATTTTGGAGGTTTCAAATGGCAATAAGAACTCATCATGTGCATCATGTTGCAAGAGATCCTCAAGTTGCAGCAAATTTTTATATACAACATTTTGACGGGAAGTTGTTTACGCCACAAATTGAATATAAAGGTGCACCTTATATCAGTGTACTAGTTGGAGAGGTGGAAATTCGTATACGCGGATTGAGAGAAAACGAAACAGGACAAGATACTCCCGTTGATATTGGCCTACATCATTTCGGTATAGAAGTAGACGATATGGAAGAAATCACGAAATCTTTGGATGAAGCGGGCGTAGAGTTTACGAAAAGGCCAGGTGATGGAGTTTTAGGTTCTACGACTGCTTTTATTAAAGCACCAGATAACGTTTTGATAGAATTAGTTCAAGAGCCAGATGAAAGTTAAGATGCTGTAAAATTTTTAATGAGAGAATGATTTATCTATACCTAAGAAGGGGATTTCTTAATGGTCAATTTTGCACGCGGCCAGTTTATCGTTGATTATGAGCATAGAATCAATATCGATGACCTTAGAAGTAAAAGGGTAGAAAAAGCTCAGCGTGAAATGAAGAAACGAGGTATAGATGCTTTATTTTGTACAAAAGTTGAAAATGTTCGTTATTTGAGTAGTCTAAGAGCATCTTTCTTAGCCCACAGAGAGAGTGTTGGAGCTGCTGTTTTAATACTACAGGAGGGGAAACCTCATCTTTTCACTAATGGTGGAGAAATTCCAAGAATTAAAAGGGATATGCCATGGATAGAAGCTTTTCATCATCTTCCAAAGTTAGAAGAACAGCCTTTAGTAGATAAAATGGCAAGAGATACTTTGATGCCCCTTCTCAAAGATTTAGGAGTTGTTGGAGGAAAGATTGCTATAGATTTGATGACGTTTTTACAATTTAGTGCGTATCAGAGATTTTTGACTGATGTTGAAATGGCAGATGGAGATACTCTGATGCATCAGGTAAGAAGAATTAAGCTTGATGAAGAAGTTTATATGATTCGTGAAGCATGTGCTATAGCAGATGCAGTCAATGAAGCTGCCATGGATAGTGTACATCCAGGAAAGAGAGAATGCGATGTAGCTGCAGATGCTATGCAAGTTTTGCATAGTTTTTCTTCAGAAATGGCACATTTAGTATCACCTTTTGTTGCCTCAGGAGAGCATATGTCTCCCCCTACTCGTTTTGCGACAGATAAGATAATTAGAAGTGGGGATATTGTATTTATCGATATTGGTGCTAAGTGGAACGGATATTTTGGCGATGTAGCTAGAACAATGATTTGTGGAAAGCCATCAAAAAGACAACGAGAGATTTATACAGCAGTATATGAATCTTTGGAAAAAGGACTTGAAAGAACTCGTCCAGGTTTTACAAATAAACAAGTCGCAGATGAAATATGGGAAACAGGAGCTAAGTACGGTCTTAAAAAAAATTGGTTTAGTTTAAGTATAGGTCACGCATTAGGAACTTCTCCTAATGAACCTCCTTATATTGGTGAGCCAGATCCCGATTCAGAAGAAGTTGATTTAGAGCCAGGAATGGTTTTTGCTATAGAACCTCTCATATGGGTACCGGATGTTCCTGGTGGTGGTGGAGTGCGTATAGAGGAAACGGTTCTTATAACCGAAGAAGGACACGAGGTTTTAACCCGATCGCGTATGGATGATAGTTTGTTGTTATAATTTTTTTAGCAAAGTTTGACCAAACAATCTGCAACCCGCCATCTTCCATTAGAAAAAATAAGAGGATTAATTTCAAGCTCTTCTATATTGTCCTTATATACATGAATTATTTCAGAAATTTTACATATTATTTTTGCAAGACTTTGAATATTTGCTTTCTTTCTTTTTCTGTATCCGTCTAGAAGTTTTTTCCCTTTTAATTCTCTAATCATTTCGATTGCAGTGTTTTGATTAATTGGAGCCAATCTTGTTTGCATATCTCTAGTTAGTTCTACTAGTACTCCACCACTTCCCACGGAAATGAGACTCCCGAAAGTGTTGTGTTTGATTGCACCTATTATCACTTCAGTGCCAGGCATATATTTTTCTACGATGAACCCATCTAGATTTATTTTTGTTTTTAATCTTTTTGAAAGGCGATTAAAGGCAATTCTGAGTTCTTTTTCATTTCTAATATCTAAACTAATAGCTCTAAGCTCAGTTTTATGCTGTATAGAAGAAGAATTTGCTTTGATTGTTACAGGATAACGAATTTTGGTAGCTATAGAAATTATTTCTGAAATTGTATTTCCTTTTTCGTTTTGAATAGTTTCGATTCCGAATTTTTGTATTAACCTCTTGCTGTCAAATTCAGAAAGATATCTATAGGGTTTCATTTTTGTGAATTCCCTGATAACTGGCTTGATTTCTTTCGTGATTGGATTGCTATTATATTTTATTGAACCTCTGAAGTGATTGTAACGAATCAGATTAGAGACGTTTTGTAATACTGTGGTTATATTATTTGAAATAGGTAGTTTGTTCTTTCTTAAAAACTTTTCTCCCTGTCTCGCTTGATCTCCAGCTATCCATAAATTCCATAATGGAATTTTGCTATTTTCTGTTAATTCTTTGATTTTTTTAACTCTCTTGATTGTATGTTTAGGAGGATGTGGTGAAGAGGCAGCCAGTACAATATCGAAACTTTTGTCTTTCAAAAAAGAAGAAATAACATCTGTATAACGTTCAGGATGCGTTACAATTCCACCTAAATCTAAAGGATTTTCTGTGCCGCCAAATTGCAGATACTTTGAAAGGTCACTTTTTATTTTTTTTCCGATTTTTGGGAGTGACAATCCATTTTTTTCAGCATTGTCAGCTAATAAAACAGCAGTCCCACCAGAGTGTGTAACAATTCCTATTGAATTTCCCTTTGGAATTGGGGAATATGCAAACAAATATGATATTTCAACCAATTCTTGAGGTGATGAAACTTCAGTGATTCCTAGAGATTGAAAAACTCCTTTATATGTTTCTGTTTTATCAGAAATTGCACCCGTGTGAGATCTCATGACTCTTTTCGCACTTTTGCTTGAACCTATTTTACAAACAATTATTGGTTTCTTAGCTTTTAGAGCTTTTTTCGCATATTTTATAAATTTTTCACCATCTCTTATAGTTTCTAAGACAAGTGCAATAACTTTTACTTTCGGATGGGCAACAAGATATCCTAGAGACTCTTCCATTGTTACGTCGCATTCATTACCTGTAGAAATTGAAATCGCTATACCATCTTCTCTTTCTGCGACTGTGTTATGAAAAAAACTGCCAGTTCCTCCGCTCTGTGTAATTAATCCAATTGGACCAGTTCGTATTTCTTTGGAAGGTCTTTCTAGACATGTCAGAAAACTTAATACTGTGTGTGATGAACGATTAATAATTCCTGCAGAATTAGGGCCTAAAACTCTTATATTTCCATCTAATGAAATCTTTTGTATTTTTTTTTGAAGTTTCCTTCCTTTAGGACTATTTTCTGAAAAACCACCACTAAAAAGTATTGCAGACCCCGCTTTTATTTTAACCGCATCTTTTATGATTTCAGGCGTAGTTTCAGGAGGGGTAGCAACTATGATTGTATCCGGTGGGACAGGTAGTTCAAGAAGACTAGAAAAAATCTTGATACCAGAAATCTTAGGTTTTTTTGGGTTGATTCCCCATATCTTTCCCTTAAAACCATACTTTTTTAGGAACGAAAGAACCCTTGGTCCATGCTTTGTTTTGTCAGTTGAAATGCCGACAATCGCTACAGAACGCGGTTCAAATAATCTAGATAATTCTTGTGTCTTTTTCACAAATTCTATTTCTTTTTCTTTTTTTATAGATAAATAATATTTTTATAAAAAAAATATAAATTTGCAAATCAAAACGGTTTTTGATTTGTTTTAGTTATGTGTTTATACTTGTGTAAGTTATAAAGGTTAAGTATACAGTTAGTGTTAAGTTTTGTTTCGTCCTCTTTTTGAGGTTTTTTTGAGATTTCTTTTTGTTTATCCTAATGTACAAAAGGTTTGGGCTCCACGCCTAGGCATATCTGTTTTATCAGCGGTATTAAAAAAACACGGACATGAAACTTCTCTTTTCGATTCTACTATGATGAGAGGGGAAGAGATTAAAAAAAACTTTTCTGCTTCAGTCGAAGCATTTAGTCCTGATGCTATTGGTTTTAGTGTTTTAAGTAATGAATGGGCTCTTACAAGAGATTTGCTCAAACTTGATTGTATCTCTGATATTCCCAAAATTGTTGGTGGTCATCATCCTACAGTTGATGCTGAAGATTGTCTTGCTCATTGTGATTATGTAGTCAAAGGCGAGGGAGAAGACGCTTTGGTAGAACTCGTGGATGCAATTGAAAAAGGTAATGATACAACTGCAATCCCTAATGTTTGGTCTAGAAATCTACTTGGGATTGAGGTGAAAAATGACATGCGTGATTTAATAGGAGATCTTGATGAATATCCTATTCCAGACTGGGGAATTTATTCCTTAGAACACTACACAAGAAATTTTCTTATTGATGTGAAGCCAGGAACTAGCATAATTGGACAATTTGAAGGTAGTAGGGGCTGTCCTTACCATTGTACATATTGTAGTAGTCCGCATGTAATGGGAATGTATAAAGATAAGGGTACTTGGCGAAGAGAAAAATCGCCATATCGTTTGATGGAAGAGATTAAAGATTTCGAAAAGACATATGGTCTAGATATGATTTATTTTGTGGATGAAATATTTTTGACACAGTTGGCAAGATTAGAAGAGATGGCGGATATTTTTGCAAAAGATGTAAAAAAACCATTTTTATTTATGGAAAGACCTGAAATGGTAAAAGAGGAGAAAATAAAAGCTGCGGCCAAAGCAGGTGCTTATAGTATGTCTATAGGTGTAGAAAGTGGAGATGAAGAGTTTCGAAGAAGAGTATTAAATCGAAAAATGTCAGAAAAAGTAATAATAGACGCTTTTGCAATGGCTAGAAAACACGGAGTTAAAACACATGCATTTAATATGGTAGGTTTGCCATTTGACGATAGAGATCGAATGATAACAACTAGAGAACTTATGAAAAGAGTTAAGCCAGATACTGCACAGTTCAGCGTTTTTTATCCTTTGGTAGGAACAAAGCTAAGAGATGTGTGTATTGAAGAAGGATTTATGGAGGCTGACAATGAAATGCCGGAGAATTATTATGCAAATTCAGTTTTGGATATGCCCTCTATGAGTAGAAAAGATATTCTTAAATATCAAACTATTTTAGAGATTCTTTGCGGAAGAGAAGGGCAATGGTCAGATTTTTTATGGTGGATGTACGAAACTTTCCCCGTTACTCTTAAGCTTAGAAGACGTTTGAAATTTCTTGGAGAACCAGTTCGATATCTTAAAACATATGGGTTTTTTGGAAGTTTTGGGCGTTTAGCATTCAAATTTAAGAGGAGGTTTCGAAATAGAAAGGATCAAAAAGATGTCGAAACTTCTCAACCATATTCCTTTAGTCGTCCTGGCAAATAGTAGTTTTCTAATATTTTGTGTGATTTAAGTATTTTTCTTTAAAAGATTTTTTTTCTGATAAATTTATCAGCGTATCTTTTTCTGGGGGAAAGAAAATTTTAAAGGGAAAGAATATTGTTGTTACAGGTGGGGGAAGTGGAATAGGAAGAGCCACTTGTTTATTAGCTTCTCGAGAAGGAGCGTATGTAGCAATTGCAGATATAAATATCGAATCTGCAAAAGAGACCGAAGCTTTGATAGAAAAAGAAGGAGGTAAAGCTTTTGCTATATACGTTGACACATCACTCAAACAAGATGTTTTGAGAATGACTGAAGAATTAATGAAAAATTTTTCTAAGATTGATGGGCTCGTTTGCTGTGCAATAAAACTCGTTCCAGGAAAGTTAGAAGAGTTGCCAGAGGAAGACTGGGATATGGTTATGAATATTGGATTGAAGGGGTATTTCCTTTGTGCACAGTCCATAGGAAGAAAAATGCTTTCTGAAGGGAAAGGCTCGATAGTTTTTGTCTCTTCTATAGGAGGAATGCAAACATATCCTTTTGCAGGAGCATATAGTGTTTGTAAGGCTGGAACAATAATGCTTGGAAAACTTTTTGGTGTAGAATGGGCCGATCGAGGAATAAGGGCAAATACTGTTTCTCCAGGTCAAGTTATAACTCCTATGACCCAATCTATGTTTGATGATCCTGAGATTGCTGCTGGAAGAGCTTCAGTCGTTCCTATGGGGAGAGTTGCTAAAGCTGAAGAAATTGCGGATGGATGTATTTTCCTTTTATCTGATCGTTCAGAATTTATCACAGGCATCAATTTGCCGATTGACGGTGGACAGGTAGAAAGTAAAATGATGCATACTCCTGGGAGGAAATGGGGTGGTAAAGAGTTGAAATGATTTCTTTTCATTTATAGGATTTCGGCAAGTTTGAATGTATGTTTCTATTGCCTATTTTTTTTATAATAATATTCTTTGAATTTAATTGAGGAGAAGGTGATGTCTTTAGTTAAGCTGATTTGTAAAAGTTTTGTTTTTGCGTTTATCTTAGGTTTTACTCATGTTTCGATTGCTCAGGCTGCAGATGCAGCAAGTGTTGGTTTTGGAACGGGGATAATGTTGTCAGTGGTTTATGGATTAATTTCAATTATTTTGCTGATGATAGGGTATAAAATCTTCGAATGGATAACACCGTTTTCTGTTTCAGACGCTCTGTCTAAAGACCAGAATTTAGGAGTTGGAATTTCTGTCGGAGCTATATTCATTGCAATTGCAATTATACTTGCTGCCGTTTTATAAGAGCCTATAAAGTTTAAAGATAGGGCTTAGGCTGGTAGGCAAATACCTTGCTCTTCAGTCAATTTGTCCCAATTTTTTTCAACTCTTGTTTTTAACTCATCCATAAACTCTCGAGTTAAAAAATCAGGCATTTTCACATTTTTATTGTTTCCTTCATAAACTCTTGAAGGAACATCATATTCTTCGTCAGTATATCCTACTTTTTTCTCTAATAAGCGACCTAGAAGATAGGACCTAAGAATTGCTCCATCTATATCTTCTTTGGTTACAGATGTTCCAAAAACGTCATTGATACTAGCAACTACGTCTTCATTTGGTGCCCCTGAAAATTTACACAAGCCAATGAGATCGTCTCTTGTGTAGTAGATTCCTCCCATGACTGCATTTTCCCAATAATCTATATCAGTTTTTTGACCATCTAAAATTAGCAATAAGAAAGTTCTCATACTCATATGTCCACCAGCCAACGCCCAAGGATATCCTGGGTTAGTTTCTGGTAAATAAGCTGGATACTCCAGTCCTTTTCCTTGCATAGCAAAAGAAAGATCTCCACATTGAAGTGCAAGACGAAGAGAACCTTGACCGAGTTCTTCACATTTTCCTGAAGCACATTTTCTAATCAAAGACATCATTTTTTTAGCATCACCAAACTGAATTCCTTCAAGTACTTGATTATCTGGGTTTTTCTTATTCCATTCCATCGCATAACTAATAGTTGCACCAAGGCTTATTGAGTCATATCCCATTCGGTCAACTAATTCTACCAGATTCAAAGATTCTTCTTGATCGTAGACACCACAATTAGCCGTAATTAGGTCTAAAGGTTCATAGTCAAATTTAACTCTAAATTTTCCTTTTCCAGCTTTTCTACCCTCGCGGTCTTCTCCTTCGGGTCTGTCATATATATTCTTGTGACATGATATGCCACATTTAAAACATGACTCGTCTTTAATAACATATGGTTCTTCAAAAGCACTTCTGTACAGTGGAAGTGCATCATCATTTCCAGGCGCCCAAAAATTATTTTCTGGAAGACATCCCAAAGGATGAAGTCCTGCAATATTTCTCCAAGTTCCTCCTCCACCATCTGCTTTGTAGTAATCTCTGTAATTTTTTGAGCCAGCTCCTCTTGAAATTACCTTGTTTGCTGCTTTTACAATTTCGGTAACTGGAGATTTGTCATCGGGAGACTGTGCAACTATAGCAAGTAAATTCTTGGAACCCATGACTCCACCGAAGCCACCTCGTCCACAGAATCTCGGTTTGCATTCACGACTTTTTAGCTGATTTTCGGAACTTAAAACAATGGATGCCATACGATTTGATTCATAGTTTTCTCCGGAAGGAGCAATTACCGCAAAGTGAGCATCTTCATATTCATCAGCGAGTGACATTATTTTCTCGTGACTGTCTTTACCGTAAATATTTTCAGCACTTACCAATGACAAGTTAGGGGGACCGTTGGTTACGTCACTTTGTATAAGAAGTGTGACTGGCACATCACTTTTTCCAACAAAAATAATCTCGTCTATTCCTGCACCAGCAACTTTCGTTCCAAATTTTCCAGAACCTGCAGACCACATTGCTGAAGGTGCACCTTTTCTTGTACTTTTTAAAGGGCTGTATCCACCAAAAAAAGTTCTGAGTCCAGTCATGACGTTAGTGCCTGAAAAACAACCAAGTTCCATCACTAAAGGAGCAGAAGAATCAAATGCATTTGACACATCGTAATTTGCAAGTACTTTAAAAAGTCTACCAATGCCACCCAGGAATTCGTCTATAGAGTCACAATTCTTTTCTTCGATTTTAATTGTTTTGTCAGACAAATTTACTGTTGCTGTCCTATATTTGTAATCGGTAGGTTGATTGCTTCCGTTAGAATTATCTGTCCACATTATAGAATATATCCTTTCAGTGAAGTTCAAGGTAGTCGTTAAATAATTACATTTTGACCATTATTTCTTTTTTCAAGTTTCCGAGCAAGAGTAGTTCTTTAAAATTAACCTT
>Ga0310344_10003198_pt1 | contig 12240 bp, 10 predicted proteins | sample HC15DNA20200_MG_FD_203801 | JGI IMG/M metagenome (GOLD analysis project Ga0310344, IMG submission 203801) | Marine microbial communities from station ALOHA, North Pacific Subtropical Gyre - HC15-DNA-20-200_MG | ecosystem: Environmental > Aquatic > Marine > Oceanic | place: Pacific Ocean: North... | reverse complement strand
CCTGAGGACACGCCCCGGAGCCTCGTCTAGCGGCACCTCCTCACTGGCCAGAGGATCAACACAGGCCAAAATCGTATCACGCACCTCCTCGTGAGGCGTCAGATCGTGTCCCAACTCACGCGACATTCAAACCTCCGGCCCAGACGATGGGCGAGTCGACTCGACGAGCCAGTCAAGATAAGCCTGATGGCCTTCGACGATGGGCAAGGCGATAACTTCCGGCACGTCGTAGGGGTGAGAGCTCACGAGCGCCTCGCGAAGCTCGGCAACACGGTCTCCGGAGGTCTTGATGACAAGGAGGCTCTCGGAATCCGACGTCACTTCACCTTCCCAGAAATAGACACTAGACACACGTTCGACGATATTCACGCACGCGGCAAGATGGCGCTCAACGAGCTGGTGTGCGAGCTCGGGGGCCGAATCGGGCGGGCACGTACAAAGTAAAACGCGACAGCTTTGCGGATCTTCATTCATCGCTGAGATTTTAGCGTGATAAGCTCGAGAAATAAAACTTGTCCCGGGACAAATAGAGTCCGCGACTACTCTTTTCGCGGGCAAGGGTTAAAATACCGCCATGAATACCGGCAAGTCTGGAGGAAGCGACACCCGGGTCGGGGTACGTCGAAGAACGGTTCGCATGATCGTCGGCCTGGTCAGCTGGCTCGGCCTCCTGGTTACGGGCCAGGCACTCGTTCAGGATCACGAGTCCCACCGCGAAACCCGCGCGCTCGCGCACGTCAACGCCTGGCTCCTGGGCAAACGAAGCTCGATCGAAGTAAAACTCGACAAAACCATGAAGCTCCAGGTCGGAGATCCAGTGTTCTTCGGCCCGACTCAAAGCGATTTGACGCTCGTTGGCGAGGTCATCGAGCTCCTGGACGATGGACGTCATCTGAACCAACGAACGGGGTCCGTGCGCGGTGCGATCTGTGAGCTCTCGCTCTCCGGTCATGAGGGTCTCAACACCGACAGCAAAATAAGCGTGATTTCCGTACCACAGACAGCAGCATGGGTACTCCAAACGCTACTGCCGCCCGAGAAGATCGCCTGGATTGCCAGGGAATGGAATCTCACGCTCCTCGCACACCGCGATGAGCTCTTCGAGGCCATCGCTCCCGTTCTCCGGGGACTGGTGACAGACTTTCAGATAATCCTGTCCGAAGCTCTGCCTCCCGCAATCGCACGACGCGGCGGCCGCTTCGCGGAGCTCGGTGATCGCTATCAGGAAGTCATCATCGACCGCGAGCTCAAGCCCGTTATCGAATCCGACCTCTGGCCCATCCTGGAGTCGCGCGCCAGGCCGACACTGGACGCAATCGGCACAGAGATCATCAAACGACTCCCGGTTTGGAGCCTGGGCTGGCGCCTCGTCTATGAAGCACTGCCACTGACCGACGACAGGCTCGTACGGGAAGCCTGGAATCAGTTCGTCTCTCAAGAAGTCATGCCCATCCTCCGCGACCATCTCGACGACTTCCTCGGCTCCTTTCGCGACGTCATTGCGGCGGCCTCTGGAAACGAAAAAGTCGCGGCGGCCTTTCGGCGCAGCTTCGACGTGCTGATGGCCGACCCAGACTTCCAGCACGAGCTACGACTCATCTTTCAGGAGGTCGTTCTCGACAATCCACAATTCCACAGCATTATGATAAAGCGCTGGCAATCCGCCGAAACGACGGAAGCCGTCAACAAACTCAGCGTCTTCATGGGACCTCTTCTCTCTCGCCTGGGAGACGCGATTCTCGGCACGCGCGGCGGAGGAATCACTCCCGAGTTCGCGCGTGTTCTCCGCACGCAGATTCTCGAAAAGGATCGTCGCTGGTTTCTCGTTCAACCGGGACAAAAGCAGGCCGCGCCGATCCGAGACGGTCATATCTTCGAGGCGAAGGTGGTCCAAGGTGACTGAAACACACGGCTCGGACACCGAGACGGTGAGCGCGGGGACAACCGGAGAGTCATCGCCGGCCCATGCGATCACGTTGAGCGACTTTACCGTCGCCGCAGGCAACCAAACTCTGCTAGAAAGCACTGAAGCGCACTTCGAAGCCGGCAAGATCCACCTGCTGGTCGGCGCGAGCGGCACGGGCAAGAGCGTACTCTTGAGCATCATCGCCGGCCTCATTCGTCGCGGACACCCCGGCATCGACCTGGAAGGCCATGTTTCGGTCGTCGGCAGGGATCGTTTCGCACCGGGCTCGGAAAAAGAAATCAACGTCGGCATCGTCTTTCAAAGCTACGCCCTCTTTGACGAGCTCAGCTCGGTCGAAAACATTCAGTTTGGAATCGACCATCGTCGCGGGAAAAAGCCGACGCGAGATGCCAGGGGAGATCCGGACGGCCAGGCCAGCCAGCTCCTGCAGGAGTTCGGCTTACCAGGCGGAGTGCCCGTTCACTTGCTCAGCGGTGGCCAGAAGCAACGCCTCGCCATCGCACGAACGCTCGCTTTTGACCCCGATCTCATCGTCTACGACGAACCGACCTCCGGACTGGACCCGGCAAACGCGACTCGCGTCGCTCTGCGCATCCAGAAAACGCATCGACAGCACGCCAAGACAACCCTCATTGTCACGCACGACTACGAAAATCTCTCCGCCATCGCCGAAAACGTCGTGCTGCTCGACCATCAACGAAAGACTCTGAGGACACTCGAACCAGAGTCCCTTCGAGACACGTCCGATTTGATTTTGGAATCGCCGATCGCGCCACCGAAATCAACCAAAAGCTCTCGCGGAAGGCCGAGTGTCGCCAAACGAGCCATGACGCGTGTCGGCGACTTCCTCGAGTCGACGTCGGGCGTGGTCGAGGCCACGCTTCTTTGCATTCTCCGTCTATTACCAGCCTGGCGCAGCGCACGGTGGGGCCTTCGATACCTCTGGCATTACATGGTCCAGCTCGCTTCACCGAGTGCCTTTGCCTATTTCGGCGCCGCGGGGCTCATCGCGGGACTCGTGTCGACACACTTCACCTTCAAGTTCTTGCCCTTCAAGGCTTACACCGAGCCGCTCATCACCGAAGAGCTGCTTCAGGGGCTGGGTTTCGCACTGTATCGAATTGTCATACCGGTCCTCCTCACGGTTCTCCTCGCCGCACGCGGCGGCGCCGCCGTTGCGGCCGACGTGGGCAGCCGCGTCTACAGCCGCCAGGTCGATGCCCTGCGCTCCTTCGGCGTGCCGCCGTCAACCTACCTGCTCACCAACGTGCTCCACGCATTTCTCATCACGACGCCTCTCCTCATCGGCTTCGGATTCTATGTCTCCCGGCTCACGAGTCTCATCGTTTTCTCCTACAACTACCCGCAACACGACCCCCTCTTCTGGGAGGGCCACTTCCACAGAGGCCTCGAGAATCCCGGACAGTTTTTCTATGACGGGACTGGCTGGGTGCTCCTCAAAATCCTCACCTGCGGTCTCGGCATCGGCGCAATCGCCTACTTCCAGGGAATGCGCCCAAAGCCTTCTGGGGTAAAGGTTTCGAGAGGAATCACTCTCACCATCATCTGGGCAACTCTCTTCGTCCTCCTTGTTCACTTCACCTTCGCTTTCCTGGAGTTCTGACTCCCCGCTTCGCCCGTGGGCGAAAATGCACGAAACGAGTTGACGAAAGTCATAATTTTACTTAATGTGGCGCCGAGTAGTTGCGTCGGATTCGCCCGGCTGCGCCGAATATCTCCGCGAAATCAGCGTCGCGGGCCACGACTCGGAAGCCGTTTTGAAGAGGGTTCAGCGAGACCGACAGTTGGCACTGGGACGCGTGGATGGTTGTTGTTTGGCCAGTTTGTGGAACTTCCCCATTTATTCCCCGGCGGTGACGAAGAGGGCTTCGGATGAAGGCTGTAAACTCGAATCGCTTTGGCGGTCTGGTGGCTCTGCTGGTAGTAAGTCTGGATCTGTCCGGCCTGAAGATACCCATCGTCCTCGCGTCTGGTTTTGCGGACGAGTTCGTCATCGGTAACAGTCTCGAAAGTCTTCGATCGCTCCGCGACGTATTGAATAGCTCGGAGGTCATCGCCGAGTTCGAGGCCCGAACGGAATGCTACGTCGCTTCCAAAATCTACACGACCGTCCCCGGGCACAGGGAAAATACCTTTCAGCATCATTTCGGTTTCTCTCCTCCGGAGAGACACGGACGCCGCGCGACCTTTCTCTCCGTTGAAATGCAAACATCTGACGGTGAAAATTTCCGTGTCAGCCACACTCGAACGCGTTCCGGTATGAAAGGCGAAAAGGACACCGTCGCGCTTGCCGACCTGGACTCCTTTCACGTCCTGCGCCTGGCCCTTCTCGACCCGGACCTTTTCCGGACTCTCGAAGAGTGGATTGCCCGGAGAGATTCCTCCATCACGAGCGTTCAAATTCAGGAGCCGGAGAAGTCCACAGACCAAAGCACTGACAACCTCCAACGCGAACTGCAGCTGAGTTTCGGCATGAAAAACGATGACACGAAAAGCTGGCGAGTCCTCTACAACACCAGCGGCTCGAGCGCGACTTTCGAGGAGCTCTAAACCAGGTCCGGTCGACAGGAAAGGGGCCGTTTTGTCGACGCAAAATCCGAGCAACAAACGGGCGTTTTACGAGGACAGGGCAGAAGAGCTCTTCCAGGCTGGCAAGGTCGATACCGGCTTCGAGCAGCTCGAGTTGGCCTGGAGAAGGGTTCCGTTTACAGACTCCCACGAAGTCCTGGGATACACCAACCGACATCTGCGCATCGCAGCCGCCTATGCACACCTCAAAGCCGGACGCGAGTGTCTCTCGGCTGCCGAGAACACCTTGAATGGACTCAAGGCCAAGGGGCAGGCAGCCCCGGAGGACAACTTTCTCTTGGCGATCCTCCATTCTCGGTTCGATCACATTTGGCACCCCAAACGAAGCCTTGAATTCTTCGAGGACAAATCGAACCGAGAAGCGCTCAACAGGCTTTATACGCGCGGGGTCGAACCCTGGGTCGTAACAACGCACCTCGGTTTTCTACGTGCAGCAGGCGACATGACGGGTTTCGACGCACTCCTGAATTCCGACCCGAAGCAGACATCGACACCCTCGGTCTTCGAGATTGGCTTGAGATTGTTACATTCATCTCGTCGACTCTGGGACGAAGGTCAATGCAAGCCGGCAATAGCCAACACAGAAGCCGCCGTCGAGAAGTTACGACAGGACGGCAGTTCCTACTCGAGCTACTTCCTAGGCCACGGCCTCGTGGACCTCGCCCGATATCGGGGAGGATGGCCACTTTATGAAGAAGCGTTTGCCAACGCCGCGGAAGCCGAGCTCCTCGGTAGAAAATTCGCATTGCGCTGGGTAACCTCGGAGGCCATCACCATCCGAGGAACACTCTTGAGACGACAGGGACGCGCGCGAGAAGCCCTGGACCTTTTTCAACGCGAGCTTGGCGATTCGGCACACGAGATCACGAGGGTGAACGCAAACCTCGCGTTAAACGCAGCCTGGCTGGCCGCAAAACACAATCGACCCGGAGTTGCGAAGCGACTCTTGAACCGTTGCGAGTCACACCTGCAGCTTTATAAGCCCTCACTCTCGCTGGCGCTCTCATCGATCGTCGACGGTACGCTCGAACTCGAAAAGAAGAATTTCGCGCACGCCAGGAGGTCACTGGCCAAAGCGCGGAAGATCGTAGATCAGACCCATTTGAGCAACTTCTGGTGCCGCACAATCCTGCTTCTCAGCGAAGCCTGGCTCGCTTACGAGACACGCGACCTCCGAAAGGCCGTGCACTCTGCAATAAAATGCCTGGAGCTCTCAAAGGAGTTCGGAATCTTCGACTGCGAAGCCCAGAGCATCCTCCTGCAGAGCATCCTTATCCTCGACGAAAGACTCGACCGCCGGCTCCAGGACCGGCTCTACGAGCGCGTCCTGCCACGCCTCGGCAGTATTGGCGACCCGGAGCTCCTGCTCCAGGTGGTTGCCAACCTCTACCAGTACACCTGGGAGGGTGAAAAGGATATCGAGCTCAGTGACCTCCATCTCAGGCAGCTCACGGCTCTGCGTAGCCGCATCGGGCTCGAACGCTTTCAGGAACTCTACCAGAAGCACGTGGCTGAGCCGACCATGAGGCGAATTCAACGCCGAATGTTCGGGGCATAGCGCCTCTTTCACCACGACACCGGCTTCGGATGCCTGCGAACGGCCGACGCGGCCAGACCGAAACAAGGTCTATAGCCTCTTTCAACGGCCGTGCCACCCGACTCTCACCGACAACGCCCCCCTTCGGCTGGCGAATCCCCCCCCCCACCACTTCTCGCAAAATTCCGCCCACCAACATCTTGATTTGATCGTCTCTTCGATTAACTTAAGTCCTTTTGCCGGGAGCCAATTATCGACGGCCTCGGGCGATCCAAGACAACAGAGAAAACAGAATCGTAACAGAAGAGAAGGGGATCCGGTCTAATGGACAACTCCATGTACCTCATATTGGTGCTCGTTTCGGCGGCGCTGGCTCTGATTTTCGCTTTCATCAAGACTCAGTGGATCTACAAGCAAGATCCCGGTAACGAGCGTATGCAGGAGATCGGGCAGGCTGTGCGCGAAGGCGCCATGGCTTTTCTGACCCGCGAGTACAAGGTGATCGCCGTCTTCGTAGCCGTCATCGCGGTACTACTGTTTGCCGGCTACAAGCTGCAAGGTGGTGACTCTGCCGACGGCACGTCCGGACAATCCAGTGGGGAAGAGTGGATCGCCCTCTCTTTCATAGCCGGTGCCTTTTGCTCGGCGCTCGCCGGTTTCTTCGGTATGCGCGTCGCGACCGCGGCCAACACCCGCACCACTCATGCCGCGCGCACGGGCCTGGCCCAGGCGCTTCAGGTCGCCTTTTCGGGTGGCGCGGTCATGGGCATGTCGGTCGTCGGACTCGGAATCATCGGCCTCGGTGTCCTCTGTATCGCCTTCGGCTGGGCCACGTTCACGGGCAACGCGGGCGGAGATTCACTCTCCACAGTCATCACCAAGGTCAGTGGCTTTTCGATGGGCGCCTCCTGCATCGCCCTCTTCGCGCGCGTTGGTGGCGGCATCTATACCAAGGCCGCGGACGTCGGTGCGGACCTCGTCGGAAAGGTCGAGGCAGGCATTCCCGAAGACGATCCTCGCAATCCCGCGACCATCGCCGACAACGTCGGTGACAACGTCGGCGACGTGGCTGGCATGGGCGCGGACCTCTTCGAGTCCTTCGTGGGTTCGATTATCGCGGCCATGGTCCTCGCGACGGGTTTTGATAGCATGAACGTCGAGCTCGCGATTCTTCCCCTGGTGCTCGCCGGCGCCGGAATCATCGCCTCGATCATTGGCTCCTTCTTCGTCAAGACCAAGGAAGGCGGCAACCCCCAGGCGGCACTCAACCTCGGTACCTTTGGCGCAGCCGGTCTCATGATCATCCTCACCTTCGTCGTCTGCTGGTACCTCGTCGGTGACAACGTCCCCAACGTCGACGGACAGGCGGTGAACTGGTGGAATATCGGTGTTGCCTGTGTTGGCGGACTGGTCGCCGGAGCGCTCGTCGGACTCTTGACCGAGTACTTCACCGGGGAAAAGACCGCTCCAACGCAGAAGATCGTAAAGGCCTCCGATACGGGTGCGGCGACAAACATCATCGCGGGACTGGGTGTCGGCATGAAGTCGACGGCCGCGCCGATTATCGTCATCGGAGCCGGCATCCTTGTCGCCTACCACTTCGCCGGTCTCTATGGTATCGCAATCGCCGGACTTGGCATGCTGGCAACCACCGGTGTGCAGCTGGCCGTCGACGCCTACGGCCCAATCGCGGACAACGCCGGAGGCTGCGCCGAAATGGCAGGTCTGCCGCCCGAAGTTCGCGAGCGTACCGACAAGCTCGACGCCGTGGGCAACACAACCGCCGCGATTGGCAAGGGTTTCGCAATCGGCTCCGCCGCACTCACCGCCCTGGCTCTCTTCGCCGCTTTCCAGCAGAAAGCCGGTATCGACTCGATCGACGTCTCCGATCCCTGGGTCATGGCCGGCCTGCTCTTCGGCGCCATGCTACCGTTTCTCTTCTCTTCCTTTGCCATGGACGCGGTCGGCGCCGCAGCCTTCGACATGATCGAGGAGGTGCGCCGCCAATTCCGCGAGATTCCCGGCCTCAGAGAAGGCAAGGAGGGCGTACGCGCAGACTACGCACGCTGCGTCGATATTTCAACCGCCGCGGCCATTCGCCAAATGGTGCTACCGGGACTCCTCGCGGTCGTCGTCCCCGTGTTCTTCGGTTACGTACTCGGCCAGAAGTACATGCTCGCGGGCATTCTGGCGGGTGTGACCGCATCGGGCGTTCTCATGGCAATCTTCATGTCGAACGCCGGTGGCGCCTGGGACAATGCGAAGAAGTTCATCGAGAGCCGCGCCGAGGAAGGCAAGGGATCGGACGCCCACCACGCGGCTGTCGTCGGCGACACCGTCGGTGACCCCTTCAAGGACACCGCCGGGCCCTCGATCAACATTCTCATCAAGCTGATGAGTGTCGTGAGCCTGGTCCTGGCACCGCTGATGTAAAGATCACTCGGCCTGCGAAGTTTCGGAGGACGGCCGAGGACAGACGCATTCTCGGCGCAAGCCGAGCCACGCCACCGCGACCATGGCGAGCATGCCGACATCGCGCAGGATGGTCGTCTTCATGTCCGCGAAGAGTTCGTCGGGTGACTTCTGCACCGGATGGAGGTCAAAACATCCGCAGTCGACCGGATGACCGCGCATGAGATTGAAGCCGAGCGCGATGATGAAGACCACCAGCAGGCCACCGACGGTGACCAGTGATCCACGCCGAAACACGCCAAAGATGAGCGCAGCGCCGGCCAACAGCTCGATCCAGGGCAGGTAAATCGCCATGAGATTCACCACCCCACCGGGAATCATCTTGTAGTTACAGATCATGTGCGCAAAATCCGGCGGCTCCTGAATCTTGGGCCACGCGGCGGCGATAAAAATGGCACCCAGGACGGCTTCAAATCGAATGGGAATCGTTTTCATATTCGGTCTTGTTTTTGAACGGTGGCTTTTATCACTTCGGTAAAATAACGCGGACGCTTCCGACGCCTACTCGGCTTTTTCGGACCCCTTTTCCGTCGGATAGCCTCGTTTCGTCCAACCGGGGAATCCATCCTTCATGACCAGCACTTCGGGATAATCCGGTCCACGCAAGCTGTCGGCCACCTTGTGAGAGTCCTCGCAATCCTGGCCGGTACAGTAAACGATGACCGGTTGTCCGTACTTACTCTGGTCATTCAGGAAGACCTCGATCTGCTCGTCAAAGTCACCCTGCCAGGGGGATATCGAAATTGCGCCCGGAATATGACCGGGCTCGAAATGCTTCGTGCGGCGGGCGTCGATGAAAACCGCGAAGCCGTCGGGGAAGTAGTCCAGGAACGCCGTTTCGGCGTTAATTTCATGCTCCCCGAGCACCAAGGGTTTGTCCTCACCCACAACAGGACGAACCGGCAATTTTTCTGCGTCACCGTCGGCCTCGTCTCCATCGGCCTTCTCACCAACAGCCTTGTCACCGTCAAGAGTCGACTCCGGGGGCTTTCTGCCAGACTCGACCTCCGACGGAGGCACCTCGGCCTTGGGCTTGATCGTCGTGCAGTCAAACTTGCCGATGTAGGGAATCTTTGTCTTCTTCTCACGCATCGTGTGGACTCCCGTGCCCACGATGACCGAGAGAACCACTATTCCGAGGACTTCGAAGATGGAGGGCTTCATGAAACGTACTCCCTGTTTTTCTGTATTCGTATGGAATCCTGTCGCCCACCCAGCAAGTAAGTGCCTCCGGGGCAGCGGATTCGCGAACATTTTATGCTCCGCCGCTCCGGGAGTTTAAGGAAAAAAGGGGGTTTCGCCAACACCGTTGGACAACTCGGTGGCCCCATTGTCGATCTACTCCAACGCCCCCATCGGCTCCTCCAGCGACTTGCCACCTGCGGCCTCGAAACGTAATTTTCGACCGGTACGCGGATGACGAAATTCCAGCCTCCACGCGTGTAGAAACATGCGACGCAAGCCGATACGCTTGCGAAGCTCGCGATTCCAGGAAAAATCGCCATAGCGCTCGTCCCCGGCAATCGGATATCTCCGAGAGGCGCATTGAACACGCAATTGATGCGTACGCCCCGTCTCCGGCCGCAGAGAAAGGAGCGACATCCCCTCCCCGGGAAAATTCTTCAACACCCGATAACGAGTTTCGGCATTTGGCCGCCCACGCGTGGCGACAACCTTGAGGTGCCCACGCCCCTTCTTTTTGTGTAGGCAGTCTTTCCAGACGCCGTGACGCGGCTCGACGATCCCTCCCACGAGAGCGCGATACTCCTTCGTCACCTCGTGGTGAAAAAAGAGCTGCTTGAGTTGAGCTGCGAGCTCCGCATCGAGGGACAGCAGCAAAAGTCCGCTCGTATCCTGATCGAGACGATGGATGAGATAAATGTGCCGTACGCCCCCGGCTTCGTCCTTGAGGCAAAAGGCCTCAAGCTTCGAATCGTAGGACAGAGGAAGCACGGCGGCACGGTCCATCTCGGACGGTGGATTCGGATGCGAGAGCACTCCCGCCGGCTTGTTGAGTACCCAGAGATCATCGCCATGGTAGACCTCTTCGACCCGTCCGTGCGTACGCGTGGGCCCCTCGATGCGCCTTTCCGGGCGCGCGGGCCTCGACTTCCCTCGGTAAGACTTTTTGGACGCTTTTTTTGCCGGCAAAACGACATCCCCGGACTACGAAAGTGTTATCATGTCCAATCGACGTTCGACTCGCTGAATCAATGTTCTAGTCAATAGGCCCGTAAATGTAAACGCCCAATAGTCACCGACTCTCACTCGAATGGCGAAGATCGCAATTCTCGACTACGACGCCGGCAACTTGACCAGTGTCGAACGTGCCGTCAGACACCTCGGTGGCGACGGGCACGTCACCAGAGACAGCTCCGAAATCCGTGACGCGAGCAAGCTCATCGTCCCTGGCGTTGGCGCGGCCGGCTCCTGCATGGAGAGCCTGGAAAACCTCGGAATCGCCGCCGAAATTCAAGACGCCATGAAAAAGGGCAAACCCATTCTCGGCATCTGTGTGGGTTGCCAAATCATTTTTGCCGAGAGCCAAGAGGATGGTGGCACCCGTTGCCTGAACTTGCTCCCGGGAAACGTCGTGCGCTTTCGCTTTCCCGAAAATGTCTCACGCAAGATCCCCCACATGGGCTGGAATCGCGTCGAATTCACTCAAAACGCCTCCCGACACCCGGCCTTCGCGGGACTCGAAAGCAACTCGGAGTTCTACTTCGTACACAGTTACCACCCTGTCCCGGAATCCAGCGGCGACGTGCAAGCCACGGCGATCTACGGCGAAGTGAAATTCACCGCCGCGGTCGCGAGGGACAATTTGGTCGCGGTTCAGTTTCACGCCGAGAAAAGCGGGCCACACGGCCTACAGATACTCCAAAACTTCCTCGACTGGAATCCCAGTTGATCGCCGGAGGGCCACAGAAGCGATGCTATCCAAACGCCTGATCATCTGCCTGGACGTGCGTGACCGAAAGACAACCAAGGGCGTCAAATTCAAGGGCAACGTCGACCTCGGCGATCCGGTGGAGATGGCTCAGCGGTACTACGAAGACGGCGTGGACGAACTCGTATTCTATGACATCACCGCTTCGGCCGAGGGTCGCCCCATTGACATCGACATGGTCCGCGAGGTCGCCGAGCGCATCTTTATTCCTTTTTCGGTCGGCGGGGGCATCCGTAACCTCGGGGACATGCGAGAGGTGCTCCTGGCCGGCGCAGAAAAGGTGAGCGTCAATTCACTCGCAGTGCGCAACCCCGAGATCATCGCGGAAGGCGCACGGGCATTCGGCAATCAGTGCGTCGTCCTCGGCATGGACGCCCTCAGAGTCGAGAAATCCAGCCAAATCCCCAGTGGCTACGAGGTCGTGGTCAAAGGCGGTCGCGAACGCACAGGCATCGACGCCATGGAATGGGCACAACGTGCCGAAGAGCTCGGCGCCGGCGAAATTTGCCTCAACTCGATCGACGCTGACGGAACTCGCGACGGCTACGAGCTCAACATCACGTCTCGAATGAGCCAGGCGGTCGGAATCCCGGTAATCGCCTCCGGCGGCGCGGGCACGTCAGAACATATTTATGAAGTACTCACGACGGGACACGCAGACGCGGCGCTCATCGCCAGCATGGTACACTTTGGCACTCACACAATCGCGGGCATCAAAGAATACGTGACGGGCAAGGGAGTCCG
>Ga0310344_10003197_pt1 | contig 12241 bp, 8 predicted proteins | sample HC15DNA20200_MG_FD_203801 | JGI IMG/M metagenome (GOLD analysis project Ga0310344, IMG submission 203801) | Marine microbial communities from station ALOHA, North Pacific Subtropical Gyre - HC15-DNA-20-200_MG | ecosystem: Environmental > Aquatic > Marine > Oceanic | place: Pacific Ocean: North... | reverse complement strand
AATTTATCGACAATCCAGCGCCTTCGCAGATCTCGTCGACAATCCAGCGCGCGTTGTGAATAATGTGCGTACCGCGCGCAACCATCTCAAGTCGTTCGTATTCACTTAAGAACTCTCCCGAACGGGTGCGGTCGTCGATTTCCGCGAGCGTCCCATCAAGAAGATTACGAATGCTTGTGACCTTCAATTGTGCACGACCTACTCGCATTTGAATCGCTCCGCTATTAACCGCCGCACCGCCGCCATAGGAAATCTGTTTTTTTTTCATCTCCTCAATAAATATTTCAAGAACGCCCTCGGCAGCTCCTACACTAGCGGCAATAAGAGAGTTAAAGTCGAGCAATAAAACCATCGGTATACGCCATAAAGCATTGTCGTTAACTGCAAGCCCAGGTGCTGTACCATTAAGCATGGTAGAAATTGAAACTTGCATATTTTCAGCCACGAAGACGTCTTCAACTATCACAGTGTTGCTACCAGTCCCCGCAAGTCCAGCAACTTCCCACACGTCTAATACAGTGGTCTGATCGATCGGCATCAATAAATAGCGTTCGTCTGGATTTGCTTCTCTTTCTCCTGGAACAATGGCGGTCGCGACAAACCAATCAGAGTGCATAACTCCGCTCGACCAAGGCCATCTCCCGGATACTCGATAACCACCATCGACCGGGGTCGCGGTGCCGCCGGGAATGATATGAGTAGGTGCTAACATATAAGGGCGCTCTGCCCACGCACGTTGTTGGGCACTGTCAGGGAATAGGGAGAGCTGCCAATTGTGTTGGGTAAGGAAACTAACCACCCACGCCGACGATAAACAACCGCGCGCAAGTTCACGCGTTATCTGCGGGCCGTAGCGAAAATCGATCTCATAGCCGCCATGGCGTTTGGGCACGTAGGCTTGAAAGAATCCGGCGTCTGCCGCGTCTTGAATAGTCGTATCCGGTAGTCGTCGCAGTTCCTCGGCCGCGCGCGCGTTCACGTAAGGTTGGCACCAGTGCGCGCGCCCGCTCGACTAATATAGGTCCCGTTACTGCGTTCGGTGCTGCCATAAATACCTACCTTTCCGATCTCACAACCAATTAAAATATAGAGGTTTGAAATTAGCGTGCCGGTCCCGACTTCGTCCGCCAGCGATTCATCCCCGCTAACCAGCGATCGATATCCTCATTCTTGCGCGCCATATAACCTTGTACCTCGCGGTGGGGAATCATCAGGAATTCCTCTTTCGCCATCGTCTCGATGACGCAATCGGCAAGGTCTTCGGGTTCGATCATGCCATCAAGGCTTGCGACGACAGCTCCCTCCGGTCGTTCCGTCATCGGCGTGCGCACGGCCTGAGGAGCTAACACGGAAACGCAAATGCCTTGATCGCGGTATTTGATTGATACCCATTCTGCAAAAGCCACAGCGGCATGTTTAGTTACTGAATAAGTCGCCGATTGAATATGACTCAGGAGCCCTGCAGCGGACGCCGTGTGGATCAGGTAACCGCTACCACGAGCGGCCATTTTTGGGGCCACCGCGCGTACCGCGTACACATGTGCCATCACATGAATATCCCAATTCATTTGCCATTCGTCGTTCGGCGCATCTTCGTCGCCAAGACGTGCAATTCCAGCATTAGAGCAAAAAATGTCGATCGGTCCTAACGTGTCTTCGACCTCGCTGACTAGATTTTTAATATCGCTCTCGTTTGCTACATTGCATGGCACTGCGATGCCGTTGACTTCGGCGGCTACTCCCTGCAATAGGCTCTCTTGTAGATCTGCGACCGCAATCGCCTTGGCGCCTTCAATGCGGAAACGTCGTGCAAGCGCCGCGCCGATCCCGCTTGCGCCTCCCGTTATTACTGCGATCTTATCTTTAACTTTCATGGATACTCCTAAGCTCCTTGAACAAGGACATTGCATTGGTGCGCCTAGTGTAGGAGATTACTTAGTCGGAAGTGACAAAAATAATCTAAGGGTACAGGATGGATCAGTCTCATACAGGCGGATGGCGAATAACCGTAGATACCGGCGGTACGTTTACCGATGTTGTCGTTGCGGATAATACGGGCCGTTTTGTGATTGGTAAGGCATTAACGACTCCCGATAGAATTTATGTTGGGCTTAAGGCAGCATTAATTTCTGCCGCAGACACGTTGACTCTCAAACTGCCTGAAGTGCTGGCCAATTCAGATATTTTTATTTACGGCACGACTCGTGCGACGAATGCAATCGTCACGGGTAACATTGCTAAGACAGCGTTTCTCACAACTGCTGGTTTCCCAGATGTGTTGGTCTTGCGAGAAGGTGGGAAGTTTGATCCGCATGATTTTTCAACGCCGTTTCCGAAGCCATACATAGCAAGAAGACACACTTTTGAAATTAATGAGCGTATCGATGCGAGCGGAGATGTCGTAACTGCTTTAGACATGGAAAAGACCGAAGCCGTAATCCGGTCAATCGGCGAACGTGGTTTCGAAGCGTGTGCGGTTTCCTTGCTATGGAGTACGGCGAATCCAAAACACGAAAAGCAGATCGGAGGACTCATTGGAAGTTTGCTACCTGATCTACCATTTACCTTGAGTCACGAATTAAACCCGATATTACGTGAATATCGACGTGGTTCGTCCGTAGCTATTGATGCGTCGATCAAACCGTTGATGCAAACTCATTTGCGAGATTTGCAATCCGACCTGCGTGATGATGGTTACACTGGTGAGATCCTTGTAAGCACGACGATAGGTGGATGCCTTGATATCGATAGTGTAGTCGAACGTCCGATCCATACCGTGCGGTCTGGTCCGGCGATGGGACCCGTGGCGGGTCGGCGTTATGCTGAACTCGAAGAGCAAGTTGGAGCGGTGCTCGTCGTTGACATGGGTGGTACGACGTTCGATGTTAGTTTGGTTCGCGATGGCAAGATCTCGATTACCCCAGAAACTTGGCTCGGCGAACGTTTTACAGGTCATATGCTCGGGATCCCAGCTGTTGATGCACGTAGCGTCGGTGCTGGCGGCGGTTCGATCGCATGGTTGGATTCTGCTGGTTTGCTACATGTGGGGCCCCAGAGCGCGGGCGCTAATCCGGGCCCGGCGTGCTACGGCCTTGGTGGTCTAAAGCCCACAGTGACTGACTGCGCGTTGGTACTCGGTTATATCGATCCAGGTTTCTTCCTCGGAGGCCGGATGCAACTCGATGTCAAAGCGGCTGAACAGGCGATTCAGACAATTTCAGAGCCATTGGGGATCTCTGCTAGAGCCGCCGCATTTTCAATTTTTGCGGTTTCGAACGAAACGATGATTAATGCTATAAAAGACATCACCGTGAGTGAGGGGATCGATCCGAGCGAGGCGGTAATTGTGGCCGGTGGTGGTGCTGCGGGCTTGAACATTGTACCCATCGCACGCGAGCTAAAGTGCCGTGCAGTTATTGTTCCCCGTACCGCGAGTGTGCTCTCAGCCTGCGGTATGCAGTTCTCCGACATTCAAGTCGAGCAGAGTGCTGCCGTGACCACTCGCTCCGATGCTTTCGATCGTGATGCGGTGAACCAATGTTTGGATGGTATCGATAGGAACCTCGACGTTTTTGCTGAAAAGCTCGCAAGTCGCGGCTTCGACGAGCGAACGACGAATTACCGGGTGGATGCACACTATGCTGCTCAGGTTTGGGATATAGCTGTTGATTTGCCAGCTTCGCGTCTCGAATCGAAGGAGTTAGTCGACCAACTTATTGAAGCATTTCACGCAAATCATCGACGGATATTTAGTGTCGAAGATCGTGCGAGTCCGATTGAGTTTTTGAATTGGACAGGTCGACTCGCGATCCGGTTACCTCAAGCGAAAGTCGCTTCGAGTGCGGTCGCCGGAAATGGTGAGACCGGTTCGACCCGCACGGTGTTGTTTGATATTGACGATCCCCGAGAGACGAAGATTGTACGGGGAGATTCGGTTTCGGTAGGTGAGTTGATTGTGGGACCGGCCATCGTTGAAGAAGCGACTACTACCTTGGTAATACCACCTGGAGCTCGCGCGACGTTGAGTTCTGCGGACAGTTTTTTGATTGAATGGATACCCGAAGTAGACTAAGTTGCCAGAAAATAGCATCTCACTTCGATAGCATGCGAGTACTAAACAATGGATAGCGATAGAGATATTCTAGACAAAGAAAAATCCTTATCACCAATGCTTTTAGCGGTACTTGCCAATCGCTTTGACGGGGTGGTGCGTGAGATGACCAATACGATGCTGCGCACAGGACGGTCGGCTGTAATCAACAGCGCGCGGGATTTCTCTTGTGGAATCACGACAGCCGATAATGAGTTGTTTGCGACCGCTGAGGGGTTGCCCGCCCACGTATATGGGCTCAATCTGCAAACTGCTGCGGTATGTGAATATCATGATGATATCAAGGAAGGTGACGCGTACTTGCATAACGACCCATATAGCGGCAATTCGCATCCCGCAGATCATACGCTGATAGTGCCGGTGTTTTGGGAAGGTGAGCACTTGTTCAACGTCTGTGCCAAAGCGCATCAGGCCGATATCGGCAATAGTATACCGACTACCTATCATGCTGCGGCTCGAGACGTGTACGAAGAAGGCGCGTTGCTTTTCCCGGCGGTGCGCGTTCAGCGCGATGGGGAGACTATCGAAGACATAATTAGAATGTGTCAGCGGCGGATCAGGGTGCCGGATTATTGGCACGGAGATTTTTTATCTATGTTGGGATCCGCCCGCACCGGCGAAAATCGGATCCATGATATTTTGCGGAAATACGGGAAGGCGACAATCAAACGTTTTGCTACGGAGTGGTTTGACTATAGCGAAGCGCGGATGCGCCAGGCGATCAAAAAACTTCCAGCTGCAGTAATCGAACGTGAAAGCTTTCATGATCCGATGCCGCCTATGCTTCCGGATGGTATCCCGGTTCGGGTTAAGCTTGTTGTAGATCCAACGGTCGGGACGATAGAGATAGACCTTACTTCGAACATTGATTGCATGAACAACGGGCTCAACTTGTCGGAGGCCTGTTCGATCAGTAATTCAGCTGCTGGTGTTTATAATTGCTTACCTTCCGATATACCGCGCAATGGCGGATCCTATCGTTGCCTAAAATTAAAATTGCGTGATGGATCTGCGATCGGTATTCCGCGTTTCCCACATAGTTGTTCAGTTGCGACGACTAACGTCTCGGAACGTCTGCTGAATCTTGTGCAGGCTGCGCTAGCCGATCTTGGCGACGGCTATGGTCTGGCTGAAGGTGGACTGGGTATGGGTGCCGGCATGTCAGTCATTTCTGGAAGGGACGCCCGACATGATGATCATAGTTATGTTAACCAGCTTATCATTGGCAACAACGGTGGTCCGGCGTCACCTGAGTGTGACGGATGGGTGACTTACGGTATCCCAGTCGTTGCAGGGTTAATGTACCGTGACAGCGTTGAGATCAATGAGTTGAGCTACCCGATCCACTTTAAAGAGATTCGGCTAACACAAGACACGACCGGAGCCGGCTTTAACCGTGGTGCACCGGGCGTGCGCATAACTTATGGTCCGAGTAATCATCCTATGACGGTGGTTTTTGCAGCAGACGCGCAAGTCAACCCCGCACGGGGAGTTCGAGGCGGTCTAGACGGTAACGTAGGTGAGATGCACGTGGTGGATGAATACGGCAATAAAACGCGTGCGCCGAGTGTTGGTGAAATAGAGTTAAAAAAGGGGACATGGCTTAGTGGTTTAGAAACATCCGGTGGTGGTTATGGTGACCCATTACTCCGCGATCCAAAACGGGTTCTTAATGACGTAATGGAACGTTATGTGTCACCGGCGTACGCAGCTGATGTCTATGGCGTGGTTTTAAAGGGTCAAACTGACGATGAGACGCTTGAGCTTGATTTAGCGGCTACGGATGCGCGACGGGCAGGGATGCGAGCCTCCGGCGACTAGCGAGGAATTAAATTATGGCTACCTCGGAATTAATGATGTCTGAAGATGAGCGGCTTCCGTTGATTATTGGTTTCCAACGTGTAGCTGAGAACACGAATCAGATCACACGTTTTATTGACCACGGTCGTGGTATTTATGTCTACGATACCGATGGCCGTGAATACATCGAAGCGACGGCGTCGTTTTATGCCGCCTCACTGGGGTATCAAAACGATGAGCTGATCGACGCGATCGCAGCACAGTATCGGGAGCTGCCGTTTATCGTCTCGGCGCTACACCGGACCAGTAGCGGATCACTTGACCTTGCTGAGAAGTTGACCGAGATTTTACCTCTAGAAGATCCGCACCTAATCTTCGGATGTTCGGGCTCGGAGGCGATTGATTTTTTGATTAAATTATTGCGGTTCGGTGCTGTCGCTCGAGGTGAGCCAGATCGTAAAACAATAATTGGTCGATACGGTAGCTATCATGGCGCCACCTTGGCGTCGGCCAGCGTCACCGGAGGACATCATGCAGAGTTTGGTTTACCTTTACCAGGTTTCGCGCATGTATCGCAGGTGGATTACCACGGCAATAGGGAACCCGGTGAGAGTTCATTTGAATTTTCAAGCCGGCTAGCAGCGGAACTCGAGACCCTGATAACCAGTCGGCCGATAGGATCAATTGCGGCTATGATTGCTGAGCCGGTTAGCTTTTCTGCAGGATTCCAAGTCCCACCTCCAGAATACTTCTCTGCGATTACATCAGTGCTCGATCGCCACGGCATTGACCTCGTCGCAGATGAAGTTATCACGGGCTTTGGTCGCACAGGGAAACTATTTGGTTCGCAAACGTTTGGTCTAAAGCCAGATCACATGGTCGTCGCTAAAGGGATTACTTCAGCTTACTTTCCTCTATCTGCCGTCGGTTTGAATCGTGACCTATACAACGCACTCGAGGTCGGCTCTGACAATATTGGGACGCTTGCGCATGCGAGCACTATGGCCGCCCATCCGGTCGGCGCAGCAGCGGCGCTAAAGGTGATGGAAATCATCGAACGAGACAAGCTCGTCGATCATGCCGCGAAGATGGGCAAGCGACTAGCGAGCGGTCTCGCGCGTTTTGGAGGTCATCCACTGGTTGGAGAGATCCGCAGCCTTGGTCTTGGCGCAAGCCTCGATTTTTTACGTCGCGACGACGCTGATCTCGTCGTTAATACCGATGCCGATGAGGTCTCAATACTGGTTTACAATGAGTTGTTAGAGCTTGGAGTCGTTACCCGTCCCGCCGGACGTAGTATTGTGATGGCGCCGCCACTTATCGTTCAGGGATCAGAGATCGATGAGATCGTCTTGCGAGTGGGTAAGGCGCTCGATCTCGTGCAAAGCACTCGTTAATCGCCCAGTACGTTGTCGCCACTGATCCACACATAGACCCGCTGAAACTTACCTTCTTGGAAATACCAGTGGTTGACGCTTTGTTTAGTCTCATGCCCTTGTTGCCGATCGTCGAGCTCTACACGAAAGCGTGACGATATCGCCTGTGCCGTCGGATCGACGATATGCTCGAAGTCAGTGTGTACTACGGCCGCGTAGGTCTCGAGGAATTGTTCAAACATCGTCTTTATCTCGCGATCACGACCCTTGCAGGTTACAAACGCAGATTGCACGGTGAACACGGCATCTTCATTAAAGTAGCCTAATACATCGTCGACACGTCGAGCATCGAGTGCTCGGAAATAGGCTTCAACAGTTTCGATATACGTGGATCTACCATTGTTTTTCAATTTCAAATCCTCTCTTAGGTTCCAAAAACACGTTGTAAGTGTTTTTTACTCGGCGGTCGAGTAAATAGCGAAACGACTATCACGAAAAATACCGAAGTCAGCGCTCCTATTGTTCCACACGCGAAGGGGTTCGACGTTTGATCTATCAACCAGATTGCAGCGCTCTCGAATGGTCCACTGCTAAACCACTCTACGCGTAGCAATCCGGCTTTGATAATGATGAAAGATCCACCGCCAGCGAAAAATCCTGCTAGTGCGCCGGCTTTACTTGTACGCTTCCATAGTATGCCGGCGAAGATCGGGCCCGCTATCGCTGCAACCATGCCGCCAACGCCAACTGCGATGAGGATAGCTACGTTCATCGATTGTGACTCCCACGCCAACCAGATCGAACCTGTCACTATCAATACCGAGCCAACACGGCTAATGAAGAGAGAGGTCTGGTCTATCGTTTTGCTATCGGGTCTTGAATTGAGGCGTGGAGCTATGGTTCGTCGGTAAATGTCGTTCGCAAAAATCTGAGATGTGGAGACGACGAGTCCGTCGGCAGTTGACATAATTGCGGCAAGTACGCCGGCGCCGATCAAGGCCGCTAACCATGCTGGCAGGGTCGCGATGAATAGTGCAGGGATGGCGTTATTTGGACTCGCGCCTTCCATAAGAAGGGCATCGCCAAGTACGGCTCTCGCGAGGATGCCACCAAATGCGATCGCGGGTAAGGTAATACCGCAGACGAACGATATAAGGATAAAACGGTTTTGGTCGCGATTGTTTTTCAGGGCCCACAATTTGTTACCAACGTGTGGAAGCAAACCGAGCGGAGCATGAAAGACCAAAAGTGAAAAGACGTCCCACCATGAATTTAATATCGGATAATCCGGGTGTAGTGTTGTTAAAAGAGCGGGATCCTGGGCTTCGAGGTTCTCGATCAGGCCACTAAAGCCACCGTCGACACCGAATCCAAACGAGAACATTACAGCCACGGCGATCGCTAATAATAACATCAGGGCGCCTTGCAAACCGTCGGTTAAGATATCTGCATGAGCACCGCCGATCACAATGTAAACCATAATAATCACGGCTGTGACGACTAGGGCAGGCAATAATTCAATTCCCATCATCTTGTTAAACATCACTGCGCCCGCCAATAATTGACCGGCTAGGTAGAACATCAAAAGCATAGAGAATACCGAGACACAGATCCGTAGTGCTTCGGAATCAAAGCGGTCGCCGAGATATTCCGGCATCGAGCGGCTACCGAAATTTTCCCCGGCCCTGCGAATGCCACGTAAACAAAGTAGCAGCCCGCCATACAAACCGATCGGATAAATGAAGGCGTACCACAAAGCGGAGAATCCTGAAGTGTAAGCGATTGCAGGGATCCCAATAAACGTGCCACCGCTGGCTGCGGTTGCTGTTAGGGCAAAAGCTAGAAACAGTGGACCGTAGCCACCCCGCGCGGTTGCGAAATCGTCGCTGCTACGAACCCGTCGCATGCCCATGAACCCGAAGGCCAGCATCGCGCAGAGGTAGATGAGCAGAAACACCCACCCCCAGATGCGGAGATTTGGATCGACCTCGGGCATGAACAACAACTCCTCTTGTGTCGCGATGGCGAACTATAACGGCCGAAGTCAACCGCGGCTAGGAGCCCAGCTGTGCTAATGGTGAGCGGTTAGAACGGGCTAGAGAACCCAGCCTAATTATAGACGCGGATACCGTCTCGCACACTCTATCGACTTTTTACCAGGCAGACTCAAGCAACGGTAGGACATCTGCCGGTCCACTGATAGAGCGCGGATTGGTTGGGATCCACATGTCATGCATTGATTCTTCAGCAATGGTTGGTAGAAGTTCCCGAGGTACGTCGCAATCACGTAACCGTCCTGGGAGATCAAGATCACTAACCAATGTTTGGATTTGATCAGCCGGAGTGATATTCGGATCGCCCATCGCTTCGGCCAGCGTGGCCTGGCGCTCACTATTAACCGACATGTTGAAGCGAAGTACATGCGGTAGCATCACGCAAGACGTTTCGCCGTGCGGCATGCCGGCGGTTCCACCGAGAACGTGGCCAATGCCATGACTGGCGCCGAGATCAACTCCAGTTGCAACGCCTTGCACCGATAGCCAGGCGCCGACGAGACAATTCAGGCGGTTGTTAAGATCCTCAGGCTTGCTTTTGGCACACGCCAGGGCGCGGGGCAGAATCCGTAAGGCGTGCAATGAGGTCGCTTCTGTTAACGGCGTAACGTTAATTGAACACCAAGTTTCGACCGCGTGGTCAACGGCGCGGATCCCTGTACCAAAGAACAAACGGGAGGGTGTATCCTCGGTCATAGCAGCATCAAGGATCACAACATCTGGTGCGATACTCATATCCCATAACACTTCCTTCCGCGGAATACGTTCGTCGGTGATCCCGGCGTAAGCGGTGTACTCTCCGGCCGACAGTGTTGTCGGGATCGAAACGTACGGTAACGTGGCGGCGGTGACAGTTTGACCGACTCGGATCTTGTCGATGTCTTCCGCGACCTTCACTCCATTGGCAAGTGCTAGACAAGCAGCCTTCGTTGCGTCGCATACAGAGCCGCCACCCAGGGCGATAACCATGTCAGCGTCGCTGTTACGTAAAGTGGTGGTCAACCGAACGACATCCTCACGCGGCGAATGGGCACGGATCCCACTGACTTCGGCTACACATAATTTGCCAAGGGCGCCTTTTACAACCTCAGCGAGACCATCAGGTTGGTTAAGGCTCGTGTTAGTAACGAAAACAATGCGTGAGACCTTTTGGCGTTCAATTTCTTCGGCAAGCGCCTCTGCCACAGGTTTACCGTAGATCACTTCCTGCGCCGGCGCTGGGGTGTATCGTCCTATTTGGCTCATGGTAGTCTCGCTCCTGATAAATTTTATTGAAGATTTGTAGTTCTACGCTGAGAGATAGCGTAAATGCAAATTAGTTTTCAGATCGGTGGTACATTCATACCCCATTAATAACAAGGCTAGCGCTACAATGTTGATACTTGAGGGAATTCGCGTACTCGATTTTACGCAGTATTTGGCTGGGCCTACGGTCGGCCGTCTGATGGCTGAGATGGGCGCCGACATTACTAAGATCGAAATCGCACCTGGCGGTGATCCATCGCGCGGATTACCTTTCACCGATGATGGGCGCAGTGGCTATTTTATCCAACAAAATCGCGGTAAGAAAAGTCTCGGCCTCGATCTCAAAAAGCCTGAGAGTGATGTAATTTTACGTGAGTTGATCGCGGAGGTTGATGTCGTCATTGAAAACTTCGGCCCTGGGGTTATGGAGAAAAAACACCTTGCTTGGGAAGATATCAAAGCGATTAATCCAAAGGCCATCATGGCTTCGATTTCTGCCTACGGTCGCGAGAGCCCGTTATCTCACAAGACTGGTTATGACTGGGTAGCCCAGGCCTTTGCTGGGATTATGCATATGACCGGTGAGCGCGATGGACCGCCGTTGCCAGTCGGTCTTGGGGTAGCTGATATCACCAGTGGCGTCCACGCGTTTTCAGCGATCGGATATGCTTTGTTTCACCGGTCTAGAACAGGGGTGGGACAGTGGTTAGATATCAGTATGGTGGATGCAATGTTCCACCTGCATGATATGTCGTTGCAGGGTTTCACCTTAACAAAAGGTAAATTTCGACCTCACCGTCAGGGTGCACATCATGAACTGATCGCACCATTCGGTGTGTTCAAAGGGCCGAGCGGATACATCTGCATCCTATCGCTGCAACCGCAATGGAAAAACGTCTGTGCCGCGATAGGTCGCCGCGATTTGGAGAATGATCCACGCTACGCTGATGCTACTTCGCGGGGTGAACGACAGGCGGAACTTGTCGAGATCATAGAAACTTGGATGACCGACTTTCCCGATAACGAATCGGTACTTGACGTACTCGAAAAACATCGCGTCCCGGCGTCGCCGGTAATGGATCCAGTGGAGGCAATCCAACACCCGTATTTTCGAGAGCGTGGCATGGTACGTGAAATCACGGATCCGGTTATGGGCGATCTAACAATTCCAGGATTTCCACTGCGCTTTACAGAGCAGCCCGAACGCCTCGATTTAGTTGCGCCAACCTTAGGTCAACATAACAAAGAAGTGTTGTCGCGGATGCTCGGCTATACTCCTGAAAGAATTCGCGATCTAGAGCATGCTGGTGTGTTGATCTCACGAGACCGCTGAACCAACTAAAAAAGGGAGGTAGATAGTGTCAGAATTAATGCGAAAAACGATGGTTGAACAGGCCGCGCTTGTGAAGAGCGGGGAGATCTCGGCTGCAGAGCTTGTAGAAGCATCGATTGCGGCAATCGAAGAACTGAATCCGGCGATCAACGCTGTCGTCATACCGATGTTTGATATGGCGCGCGAAGCGGTGCGAGGGCTGCGCGGTGATGAGGCCTTCAGTGGTGTCCCAATGTTATTGAAAGATGTGGTGGCGGAATATGCTGGCTCACCCATGACCGAAGGTTCGCGTTACCTGAAAGGCTACATTTCACCGCGAGAT
>Ga0310344_10003196_pt1 | contig 12248 bp, 6 predicted proteins | sample HC15DNA20200_MG_FD_203801 | JGI IMG/M metagenome (GOLD analysis project Ga0310344, IMG submission 203801) | Marine microbial communities from station ALOHA, North Pacific Subtropical Gyre - HC15-DNA-20-200_MG | ecosystem: Environmental > Aquatic > Marine > Oceanic | place: Pacific Ocean: North... | reverse complement strand
TAAGGCAAGCCGCCGCACACATCCCCATAAAAGTGGCAAACACTGAGACCTGGTTGGGTGTAACAGATGTATGAACGAGTAGCCTGGACAGCACCCTGCCCGCCGGACGGTTAAAATAAGTGTCCACCAAGCCGTCTGTTGAGCTGCCCATCGTTTCCCACAATTCGTCCTCAGCCATTGCCGCCATGAAATTATCCTCCACTCGACGCGCAACAGCAGCAGCAATCACCTTAGGGGATTTCTGAAGTGTTTTTGCCACGGTGCCATCAAACTTTGTGGCAATACCAATAGGCAGCAGCTTCTTGTCAGACGCAACCAAGCGGCCAGAAACTTTCATGAGCGCAACCACATCTTCGCGCTGTACGAGTAGATTAGCAGAAGCGATAAGGGTGGGACCGGTAAACTTGGGCGATTGCCGTACGATTGCCGGATCAATCCCCAAGTCCCGCGCCCGGGGAATAGCCGGCATTTCATCTTCACACACCACGGTAAGCGTGGAGCATCCGGCGCGATGAGCAGTAACGAGCAGGCGATCCAACACCGTAAGCGCAGCAATACGCAACCCACCGTGTTTGGGGTTACAAAAAAAAATGGCCGGGACACTCACGCTTACGTTTGTGCACTGAAACAAACCGCCCACAGGCATCTGAAGCAAGGAAATTTGCCTTTATAGCATCGTCACAGGCCTGCGGCTAATTAAGAACAGGCAGCTCTAGTTCAACCGAATAATCATGCTGAAAGAGCACGCCTTAGAGCAGGCTTTTCAGCAGGCAAGACAAGGCATAGGAAGAAATACTGCGCGGATTGTTGGCCAGTCTCTCGGCATTCACTTTCTTGACAACCGCCTGCACCTGCTCCGGGCTGGTGATGCCAACATCCCGAAGACGCCTTGGGCATTGCAGTTGCTCCAGCATTTGGCATAAGCGATTGGCTGCATCTTCAGTGTTTTCACACCCAAGCAATTCTACAATCCTGTCGATACGCCTACGGGTAGTTTTTGGGTCTAGCAGATTTACACAATCGACGGCAGAGACCTCACTGTTATATAGAAGCATTGGCGCAATAAATAATGCCACAGCCGCGCCATGTGGAACACCATACCCTGAGGTAATTGGATAGGACAAAGCATGAGGTGCTGTGGTGAATGTAATGTCAATGGCCTTCCCGGCGAGGTTGGCTCCACGCATCAAAGCCTCTCGGTTGTTCGACGTAGCACTCAAAAAAGCACTTTCAAGATTACCAAACACCAACTGTAGTGCTTCCTCGGCATACGCCAGCGAAGTCTCATTGGCATTGATACTCCAAATGGACTCGATGGCTTGACACAACGCATCAAGACCAGAATGGGCGGTAACTTCAGCTGGCAGGTTCTCGGTCAAACGCCAGTCAAGCACAACATGCGCTGGCCTAATATGAGGGCTGGCAACGGAGTATTTTACTCCTTTATCATACACAACAGCAAAATGTGTCGCCTCACTGCCGGTCCCTGCGGTGGTAGGGACCGCGATGAGAGGTCGCCCAGGAACAGCTGGGCCGGAGTTACGGCGCACCACGTCTGCCGTTGGTCTAGGCTGAGCGGAAAGATGGTTGATTAGCTTTGCAGTGTCGATAGCCGAGCCACCACCCACGGCAAGCACAATATCAGCTCGGGCTTCCTGAAAAGCATCCACGCCCCTTTGCACATCGGGCAACTTTGGGTTCAGCTCAAAGTCGGTGAACCCGATGACTTCATACTTTTCCAACAAAGGCGAAAGACGACCGGCCGCCCCCGACAGATTCCATGCCTCGGCATCAGTCACCAAAAAAATTCGGCGAGATTCCTGTTGGGCCAACAAATCTGAAACCTCCTCCACTCGACTTAATACCGACTCTCGGCGTACGGCTGTTTCCTTAATATTGATGGATGTCGGCACCGGCTACGGGAAAACGTGTCTACTAAATCGAGCAAGCCATCTTCACTCAGAATCAAATGACTTCGGTAATCAATGACGTGATCTGCGGGGGCTTAAGTCGGCGCGTATTCGTGTTATACAGCTCCTTTGGCAACAAACGCACCACGTCCTCCACATGTGAAGAATTCAATCCCAATCCCCCCAAGCGAACAGGTAGAAGCAATTTTTCGTGTAATTGGTTCAGATATCCACGTACACCTTCAGGAGACGAAATATTCAGCAGCTGCGCAATGCGTACAAACCGCATCTGGACAGTGTGCGGGCCTCTCAAGTCCGCGCAATCGGCAGTACTCGCCTGCCTGTTATAGTCCAGAAGCGGACCTAATAGTGCCCCTGCCAACTGACCGTACGGCAACCCTGTCCGACCAGACAATGCACCGGCCATGGCCATCACAAAAGTTGGCGCAACTGTGTCGGCAGCTTTACCCGCAAAATTAGCCGCCCGCAGCAACGCAGCACGCCCATGTTCAGAAGCACCAAAAAATTCATTCTCCAAGTTGGCAACCAATAACTTCACCGCCTCATGGGCATAACCAATGGATCCCTCATTGGCTTGAATGTTCCAGATGGATTCCAACGCCAACGCCAGTGCTCCCAAGCCAGCGACAACCATTTGCGGCCCCGGCAGAGAAGCCATTAATGATGGATCAAGCACAACATAACCAGGTCGCATATGGGCGTGAGCCACAAGGCGCAAACCATCTTCCGGTGTATGTATCAGGGCAAAATGAGTAGCCTCCGCCCCACTGCCAGCAGTGGTAGGGACGGCAATTAGTGGTCGACCCGGCAACGCTGGCCCTGCTTTGCGCCGGATGAGGGCCACGGGATCGCCAATTTGTGCGGCAACATGGTTGATAACCTTTGCGCTGTCTAGCGCTGCACCCCCGCCAAGAGCCAATACAACATCTGGTTGATAATTGCGTAGTGCCTCCACTCCCTCAAGCACCGTTGCCTCCGTGGGGGGGTGAGTGATCTTGGTATGAAGAGTCAGAGCGCGAGACCCCACTGCCGCCTGCAACCTTGTTGCTGCCCCAGTAACCATGTATGCCTCAGCATCGGCCACAACAAAAACAGACTGAGCCCCCAGTTGGTCCATCACGGTGAACACATGTTCCAATTGCGGCAGATCCTGCTGCCGGTTCATAGTCGTGACTGGGGATGTCGGGCCCAAGGACATGGAAGAGTGGTTCGACCAAAAAATGCCAACAAATGACGGCTCCGCAAGATTTAAAAACCCTCTTCTCGGATGAGGCGGCTATTGTCCCATGTGACGGGGTATCTTGTTTTGATCAAAAACTACTTTACACTCGACCTCAGATGACACCCTCTCGCCTACACAAAGCTTGGAATCAGCCGCTACTCACGACGGCAGTAGCGTTGCTGCTGGAAGAGAGGGAAGGACGGACCATCGATCTTCGTGATCGACTGCTTTTACTTCCCACACGTCAAGCGGGTCGACGGTTGCGCGAGGCGTTGGCTTGGGAAATGGGCCAACGTGGGGGAGCGCTTTTCCCGCCCATGACCACCACCCCCTGGCATCTTGTACGCCCGAGTGATGAAGCCGCACCAGAATTGGCCTGTTTGTGGCACTGGAATCGAATCTTGGAAAAAGTGGATTTACGCCTATTTCCCAGCCTTTTTCCACGGGCACCCAGACATCCTGATTACACTTGGCGCAGGGAGATGGCCAGAACACTGCATGAGCTGCGCGGGACGCTGGTAGAAGGCGATCTAGACTTTGCAGCGGTGGCTGACAGCGACGTGTGCCAGGAGGAATCGACCCGATGGCAAGACCTCAAGGGGCTGGAGGCGGCTTATCGCAAGCTACTGGGAAGACAAACTGATCTCCATGATGCCAAACGCCAAGCTGCGCACAAACCGGTTTTACCACTTGGCATCAACCGGGTGGTCATGCTGGGGATTCCGGATTTACCGGCTCTAATTCAGCGGGCACTGGAAAAATTATCGACGGATGGTGTGCCGGTGGAAATGGTCATTTTTGGCCCAGAAGACGGGAAAGAATTTTTTGACGATTGGGGGAGGCCCGAACCTGAATGTTGGGCTAATCGGAAACTGCCGTTGGCAGACGGACAATTGAACGCCCGACTCGACGAGATGGCGCAGGCAAATGAAATTGTCTCACGACTTGCTTCATACAACCGCAACCGCCCAATTCACGTGGCTGTGGGAATCGTAGACACTACTGTGACACCACACCTTGAGCGCGCTTTGGCTGATGCTGATATTCCCTGCTTCAATCCTGAAGGGAGGCTCCTGCGTCACGCTCCCATGATGGCGTTCTTGAAGGCACTCCAAGCCCTGCTGCAGCAGCGCAGTTTCCGCCACGCCGATGCGTTGTTACGACTACCCGATGCCTTGGGTTGGGCGCGCGGACAGGTTGATGCGTTCTCTTCGACGCGGCTCTTGAAGGGGCTTGATGAAATCCGCACAAACCATCTGCCGGTTAATCTGGATGATGCGGCGCAGTTGTTTTTTGAGGGGAAACTCATTGGAAACCGTCGCCACGCGCGAGCGGTGCTGCGACAGCTGGAGAGAACACTGGATCGTATTGAAAATACACCGTTGTCCGAGGGATTGGTGGAGTTTTTGCAGGAGGCTTTTACCGGTCGAACCTTTACTGAAGGCCGCGAGGAGGACGCCGCCGACTTGGAATCCGCGCGTTTGTTCATGGCGCGCCTTGCCGAGTGGGAGTCTGTACTGGGCGATCAAGATCGACCACCGGCCTCCGAGGCACTGACGTTTTTATTGGAGTTGGTGGAACGCGAGTCGATCTTCCCTGAAAGACATCAGGAAGCGGTGGATATTCAAGGCTGGCTAGAGCTGGCATGGGAGGATGCCCCGCACCTTATCGTGGCCGGGGCCAACGAGGGGCACTTGCCCGAATCGATACACGGCGACCGATTCCTTCCGGAGAAACTTCGCGAACGCCTTGACTTGCGAACCAACGGCGACCGCTTTGCCCGTGATGCGTGGCTACTGGAACTGCTTCTAAGGACCCGGGCTAACGAAGGACGGGTTGATATCCTGGTGGGTCGACAGTGTGCAAACGGGAATCCGCTCAAGCCTTCGCGACTCCTCTTCCGCTGCTCAGGCAGAGAGTTGCCACAGCGGGTCGAGTGTCTCTTTGGTAAACTGGCGTCCGGACCGCAGCCACCGTCATGGAAGCCGGCATGGAAACTAAAGCCAGGCTTGATCCAGCCAGTGGAAAAACTCAGCGCCACCTCCATTGCCAGCTACCTGACCTGCCCTTATCGATTTTATCTGCGTCATGTGCTGCGGATGGAATTACCGGAATTGGAACAACGAGAGCTGGGGGCGCGCGGCTTTGGATCGCTGATGCACAATGTGCTCGATGCTTTCGGCAGGGATGAAGAAGCCCGGCAGCTGAAGGAACCGGGGGTGATTCATGCAGCTTTGGTTATGCTTCTCGACCAGCAAATGGAACAGAATTTCGGGAAGCATCCGCCTCTGCCGTTACTGGTGCAGCAGGGGATTGCCCGGCAACGGCTGCACCATGTCGCTCGGCAACAGGCAAACGAGCGAACCGACGGCTGGGAAATTATCGGCTCAGAAAGACAGTTCAATGAAGAACTCGACGGAATCCCGGTCAATGGACGGATCGACCGGATAGAGCGCAATGCCAACACCGGCGCGGTGCGTGTTCTGGACTACAAGACTTCCAACACTGCTAGGCAACCTGCCAGCCAGCACTGGCGAAAATATCAGGAGGAGCGAGACGCCGAAACGGTGCCGGACTATGCGCGGTTTGAAATCGATGATAAGGTGTGCCGCTGGACGAACCTGCAGCTGCCGCTCTATGCCTGGGCGCTTGAAACGGAGTATGGGGCGGACCTGACGCTGGGCTATTTCAATCTGCCTGCCGTCGGCACGGATACGGGCGTCGCGCCACTGGATCCATTTGGTCGTGAGATACTTGAGGCAGCGCTCATCTGCGCGCGCGGGGTGGTGAAGGATGTGCATTCGGGTGGTTTTTGGCCGCCGCGCGCCAAGGTGGATTACGATGACTTTGAGGGCATTCTGTTTGGCCTGCCTGAGTTGACCGCAGCACAACCGGGGGAGGTGATGGCGTGAAGAAGATTCAACACGTGATGATTCGCGCCTCTGCGGGCTCAGGCAAGACATACCAGCTCACCAACCGTTTCATCCAGTTGCTGGTTTGCGGCCAGTTGCCCGAACGGATCATTGCCCTGACCTTCACGCGCAAGGCAGCCGGCGAATTTTTTGCCGGGATACTGGCAAAGCTGGCCAAAGCCGCGCAGGACACAAAGACGGCAAAGAAACTGGCCAGCGACATCGGAATACCAGGCACCTCGCAGGCCACATTTGGGGAAGCGTTGCGCACGTTGGTAGACGGCATGGGGCGGCTTTCATTGGGCACCATCGATAGTTTTTTCCATCGCGTACTGGGGTTCTTCCCGATGGAGTTCGGGCTAAAGGCTGAGTTCGAGATGATGAGTGAATTTCACAAGCAACAGGCACGGTTGCTCGTGCTTGAAAATCTGCTGGCTCATCACGAGACGCGCCCGAAGGAGCGCGATGACCTGATTGAATCGTTCCGACTTTCCACCGCGGGACAGGACAGCCGGAATTTTGCAGGCTCGTTTGAGGAGCATCTAAAGAGCTGTCACGAGCTGCTCCTGCGTGTGCCCGACTCCAATCGCTGGGGCGACCCCGCGCTGATTTGGCCGGATGGCAATCAATGGACTGAGCAGAATGAGTCGTTACCGGATATGGTGGCTGACTGGCGATCGCACCTCGATGCCGGGCAGGGTTTTACTGCCGGGGTGCAACAAAATTGGGAGGGACTGGCCGATCAACTCGCAATCTGGGCGCCCAGGAAGAATCTTTTCGCTAAATCCTCAAAGCTGGTGAAGCTTGCCATGGAAAACCTTGATGCGATGGAGAGTGGTGAATGGGAGTTCACATACAGCAGGAAGACTTTTCAGCCCTCCGCCGAGTTTAGCCGGAAACTCGCGAGCATTCTGCGCCATTGCGTGGCTCAGGAGCTCATCGCGAAACTGGAATGCACGCAAGGCATTCACGGGCTGCTTTCAGCGTTTGAAGTGCTCTACGACGCACAGGTTCGCCGGTCCGGGCGGCTGACTTTTGCGGATTTGCCGGTGCTGCTTGCGCCGCGCACAGGGCAACCTCTTCTTGGCAGCAGGCAACTCGATCTTGAGTATCGTCTTGATGGAGCGTTTGACCACTGGTTGCTAGATGAATTCCAGGACACCAGTACGGTACAGTGGCACGTGGTGGAAAACCTAATCGACGAGGTTGCCCAGGACCCCGATGGAACACGCACCTTCTTTTGCGTAGGAGACCAAAAACAGTCCATCTACCAGTGGCGTGGAGGCGATCCACAGCTGTTTGATCGTGTGGAAAAACGTTACAAGAAGGGGGCTGGCCTTGAATTTGACATCCACTCATTGGACGAATCTTGGCGCTCCTGCCCGGATGTCCTCAAGCTGATCAACGCCGTCTTCGGAAATGCTGCCACATTGCGGAAATACGATGAAAATGAAACCGCAGCCAAACGCTGGAACAAGATCTGGAATGAACATGTCTCGGCTAAGCCGCTGAGGAAAACAAAGGGCCATTCCCTGTACCTAACCGTGGAGGAGAAGGATCAGCGCTGGCCATTGGTGGCCAATTTGATTGATCGTCTCCAGCCGACAGCCAATGGCCTCGAATGCGCCGTTCTCGTGCAAACAAACCAAGCCGTGCGCGAGGTGGTGGATCATCTACGCGGCGCATTGCCGGATATACCAGTAGTGGGTGAGGCCGCAACCAATCCTGGTGCGGACAATCCATTGGGGGCTGCGCTGCTCTCGCTTTTCGGCTGTGCGGCACATCCAACCGACCGATTCAGCCGTGGCCACGTTCGGATGACGCCCCTTAGCACATTGCTGCCCACTGACGACGACGAGTGGGAGAATGCCATGCGCAAGCTGCAGCGTGACATTCATCAAGGCGGGTTCGAGACGGTAGCTCGCGAATGGATCGCGCAACTCAAGGCACAACTCAATGACTTTAGTCTTTGGCGCGCCCGTCAATTCATTGAATTGGCAAGGCAGTTTGATGAAGCCGGCAGCCGCAACATTGACGAGTTTCTCCGTTTTGTGCCCGCACAGGAACTTGCTGGCGCATCTGGCGCAAACGTGGTGCAAGTGATGACCATCCACAAGGCCAAGGGTCTCACCTTCGATCTCACCATTGTACCCGACCTTGAGGGAAGTCGCCTTGACGCAACACGCAGGGACACCCTGCATACCCACACCGATGACAAGGGCGAAGCCGAATGGATTCTCGACCTGCCGCCAAAGGAAATCTGCACCGCCGACCCCCAGCTCAGTGTCGCGTTAGCCCAAGCCCGATCCGAAGCATGCTATGAAAATTTATGCAAATTGTACGTGGCGCTTACGCGACCCCGGCAGGGCCTGTATATCATCACCACTACTCCATCAGGCTCCTCCAACAATTATCCCCAACTGCTTACCGAGACACTAGCGAAAGGCGACGGCAAGCCACTTGAGGACTCACCCCTGCCCGCCCAAAAAATATTTGAGACAGGTGACTTCGGTTGGGTGGAAGAAAAGTCGACCAAGGAAGACCCTCCTGTCATTGAACAGGATCTCATTATGAATAAACGCAGTCACCCTCGCCTGGCTCATCTTCGCCCCTCCTCTCATGGCGGCACTATTCTGCGGGGCGCCAGTCTGTTCGATCCGCATGGTTCTGATGCAGCGTCATTTGGACAGGCGGTGCATGAAATTTTTGAGCAGATCGAATGGAGCGATGAGTCAATCCCCGAACTGTTGGAACAATTCCGGCGAAAAAACCCGACTGCGGCAGACGAGGTGGCGCGCTGTCTTGATACAAAAGAAATTGATGAGCTGTTCACACGGGACACTCAAGCCGAGGTATGGCGCGAGCGTGCATTTGAACTCGTGATCGATGGCGAATTTTGTTCAGGCGTGTTCGACCGCGTGGTGTTGCGAAAGGACAATGCAGAAATCATCGATTTCAAGACCGACCGCGTGGATAGTAATGATGGGTTGGCAAAAGCAATCCAGCGTCACCAGCCTCAACTTGCGATCTACCGCCGTGTGCTTGCCCGACTCACGAGACTAAAGGAGAATGCCATCACCTGCCGCCTTATTTTCACCCGACCGGCTCGCGTAATGGAGGCATGAACACACGCCCCGCAACATAATGCCTGAAATAACTACTTAACAGGCACGCTTCAAGGCACCGGCAGAAAGATTTTATGCTTAAACATCTTTCCAGGCGCGGTCCTTTGCTGAGTCGAGCACCGCATCACAGACCTTGGCGGTTTCCAGTGCGTCGCGGAAGGTTGGTTTGCAGGACTCACCACTCTCAAGGCTGGCAAGGAAGTCAGCCACCTGATGCACAAAGGTGTGCTCGTAGCCGATACACAGGCCAGGGACCCACCACTTATCCATGTAGGGCATATCGCCATCGGTGATATGAACACTACGCCAACCGCGTGTGGTCGATTCGTCACGATGATCAAAATATTCAAGCCTGTTCAGGTCATGCAAATCCCAGCGGATGGAGGCATCAGCACCATTGATTTCAAACGTGTACAGTGCCTTGTGTCCGCGTGCGTAGCGGGTGGATTCAAACAGGCCAAGTGATCCATTAGTAAAGTGGCAGTGGAAGATGCAGGCATCATCAATGCCAACTTCCTGTTTCTCACCTGTGGCGGTGTGCACTCGCTCCTTGATAAAGGTTTCCGTAACCGCTGAGACATCCTTGATGCCGCCATTAAGCCAGATGGCGGTATCAATACAGTGGGCCAATAGATCGCCTGTCACGCCACTGCCGGCAGCAGCCACATCCAGACGCCACAAACCCTCGCCACCCTGTGGCAGATCCTCACTAATGGTCCAATCCTGCAGAAAATTGGCGCGGTAGTGGAAGATTTGGCCAAGCTTGCCCGAGTCAACAATCTGCTTGGCCAAGGTTACTGCCGGCACACGCCTGTAATTGTACCAAACCGTGTTGGCCACGCCGGCCTTCTCCACCGCATCCACCATCGGCTCGCTTTCCTTGGTGGTGCGAGCCAGGGGCTTCTCGCATAGCACCATTTTGCCCGCATCAGCTGCGGCAATAGCAATCTCCGCATGAGAATCATTCGGCGTGCAAATATCGATTGCGTCGATGTCATCACGCTTAACTAGCTCGCGCCAGTCACTCTCAGTCGACTCAAAGCCCCATTGTTCTGCAAACGCCGCCCGGCGCTCCTCATTTCGCGCGCAGATGGCCTTAAGTACAGGGCGATGCGCAAGGTCTGGGAAGAAGTCATTAACTCGTTTGTAACCATTCGAGTGGGTGCGGCCCATGAAGCCGTAGCCTACGAGCCCAATATTGAGAGGTTTCTTTTCGCTCATCGTTTCTAATTAGATTTAATTCCAGCCGTGCGCGTCGCGGACATCCATCATCGCCTTGAGAATGGCGTTCCACGTGTCGGGGTTTTCGAGAGTGGCATTGGGGAACATGCAGCCATCCCAGCAAATGTGCTGAATACCACGTTCGCCCGCATCCTTGAGCCAGTAACCAGCGCACTTGGTGATATCCAGCTTGCCGTTGGGATCATCAGCCGGGCAGTGCTTGCCTGTCTTGTCATGACTGCCGGCGCCATGTACTTCGCCGTCATTTTGCGCGACGTGGAAGTCAATAGTCCATGGGCGCAGCTTGTCGGTCATCTGTTCGTAGGCTGGCCAGAACTCCTCCTCACTGTAGCCTTCCTTAAGGAGCGCATGCTCCGGCGCATTATAACCAAGCGTGTATAGGTAGGTATGTGCTAGGTCGGCTTGGAAGCCGAGTGACTCGGGCATGCCAACATCCTCAAGAATATCGAGCATATCCTTCCAGCTGTGCATGCCAGCCCAGCAAATTTCACCCTCGGCAGCCAAGCGCTCCCCGTGGTCAGCAGCGATCTTGGCGGCCTCCTTGAAGGTCTCCACAATAGTGGCCGTGTTGTCGGCGGAATTCTCACGCCACTTCTCCACGCCGAATTCCGCGGAGTCGATGCGGATGACGCCGTATTTGCGTACTCCGTGATCGTTGAAAATGCCGGCAATGCGACAGGCCATCTTCACCGCCTCGAGAAACTTGGCGCGCTGCTCCGCATCACCCATCGCTGAGTCGCCTACTGTACCCGGCCAAATAGGTGCTACCAATGAACCCACATCAAAGCCCTTACCGGCAATCAGGTCCGCGATGCCCTTTAACTCGTCATCGCTGGCATTGGGGTCAGTATGCGGCAGGAAAAGAAAGTAATCGATGCCATCAAATTTTTGACCATCCACCTCAGCGGCAGCAGTAAGGTCTAGCATATGGTCGAGACTGATGGGTGGCTCCTGGCCTTCCTCGTCGCCCTTGCCGACAAGCCCGGGCCACATGGCATTATGAAGTTTGGGTGATGCGCTCATTGTATTATCCGATCCATCCCGCGCCACCACACCACTGGCAGTGGTCAACAGCGGGAATGCGTGGCCAAGGTATCAATCCGGGCGGGACGTTCAATCACAAATTCGAGAAAAGCTGGCTTACACCGAGGCAAACTGTGTTGCGCGTTGCTTCTCAGCACGTTTGCGGGCGTTTTCGTCGAGAATCTTCTTGCGAAGGCGCAAGGTGCTTGGAGTAGCCTCTACGTATTCATCGGGCGCCACATATTCAAGGGCACGCTCCAAGCTAAGAATCATCGGAGCATTTAAAATGATCCCCTTACCATCACCCTGCGATCGTATGTTCGTGAGGTGCTTGGTGCGAACCGGATTAACCGGCAGATCATTATCGCGGGCGTTTTCGCCAACAATCATTCCTTTATAAACCTTGTCACCAGGCACGACCATAAGCCGACCGCGTCCCTGCAGTTGATCCAGCGCATAAGCCGTCACAGCGCCATCCTCCATGCTAACCAATACGCCCGTGCGACGCGCGGGAATTTCCCCGGTGTCCGGCGCGTACTCATGGAAAAGGTGACTCATAATTCCTTCTCCGCGCGTGAGATTTAACAGCTCGACCTCAAAGCCAATAAGGCCACGCGTGGGCACCAATGCCTCCAGCGTCATGCGATCACCGGCAGGCGCCATATTTGTGACATTACCCTTGCGGGCAGCCAAGGCTTCCATCACGTCACCCACCGCTTCCTGCGGCACCTCAAGGAAAACTTTCTCGATCGGCTCAAGCCATTTACCCTCATCATCCTGTTTTCTAAGCACC
>Ga0310344_10003194_pt1 | contig 12249 bp, 8 predicted proteins | sample HC15DNA20200_MG_FD_203801 | JGI IMG/M metagenome (GOLD analysis project Ga0310344, IMG submission 203801) | Marine microbial communities from station ALOHA, North Pacific Subtropical Gyre - HC15-DNA-20-200_MG | ecosystem: Environmental > Aquatic > Marine > Oceanic | place: Pacific Ocean: North... | reverse complement strand
ACTTCGCTATAAAAAAGCGGTGATTGCCACCGGGGCCCGGGCATCGGTACCATCAATTCCGGGACTTGACCAGGTCGAGTATCTTACCAACGAAACTGTGTTTTCGCTTACCGAACTTCCGCGTCGGCTTGGTGTTATTGGAGCCGGTCCCATCGGTTGTGAATTGTCTCAGGCGTTTGCTCGGTTTGGGTCTGAAGTCTCTCTCGTTGCAGCAGGCGGCGACATCCTCCCCAGGGAAGATCGTGTTGCTGCGGCCATTGTGAAAAAAGCGATGCTCGCTGGTGGGGTAAAAGTGTTCGGTGGTGGCAAAAACTTGCAGCTGGCTCCAGAAGGTCGAGCCATACGAATGCAGGTCGCAACGGGAGACGAGACATGCGATTTTCGGGTCGATAAATTGTTGATCGCCACAGGCCGCTCTCCGAACGTGGACGAACTGGGGTTGGAGAACGTGGGTGTTGAATTCGACAAGCGGCAGGGCGTAAAAGTCAATGACAAGTTGCAAACAACGAATTCCCGGATTTTTGCAGCGGGTGACGTCTGTTCCAAGTACAAGTTTACCCACGCGGCCGATTTTATGGCTCGTACGGTCATTCGAAATGCGCTCTTTTGGGGACGCGCAAAAGTCAGTGCGCTGACCATCCCATGGTGTACTTATACCTCTCCGGAAATTGCCCACGTTGGGCTTGGTGAAAAAGAAGCAGCTGGGCAGGGAATAAAGATAGATACTTTTTGTCAGGAATTAGCCCAGGTCGATCGGGCTATTCTGGAAGGAGAAGACCAGGGCTTTGTAAAAATCCATGTTAAAAAGGGGACCGATAAAATTCTGGGGGCGACTGTTGTTGCCACAAATGCCGGCGACATGATTGCAGAGATTACGCTCGCGATGACATATGGATTGGGGCTTGCTAAAATTGCCGACACGATTCATCCTTATCCCACCCAGGCAGAGGCAGTTCGTAAGGTTGGCGATCAGTACAAGAAGTCTTTGCTAACTCCTCGTATCCGAGTTATCCTTGATACGTTACGTTGGTTCGCCGGAATGCATTAGGCAGGCAGAATGACGTCAAAAATTGGGCATTTCCAGGTGTGCGCGTTCACAAGTTCCCAGATATTTCTTTAGGCGGTTTACCCAGCATGAAATCATCACCCTTTGATACCGACGGCCCGGGCCCCGCTGAATCGCGTTCCGAATTGGAACATTTTATGCATGGGTTGGTCAGGCGCAATCCCGGGGAGACCGAATTTCACCAGGCTGTCGAGGAAGTTGCCCAGACGTTGATTCCCTTTCTCAGGGATCATCAAAAATACCGCGACGAGGGCATCCTGGAACGGATGACCGAACCCGATCGCGTGGTTATTTTTCGCGTTACCTGGGAAGACGATCAGGGAAACGTACGAGCCAACCGGGCGTGGCGTGTGCAGTTCAATAACTCGATTGGTCCTTACAAAGGGGGGATGCGGTTTCATCCGGATGTCACTCTGAGCGTGTTGAAGTTTCTGGGGTTTGAACAGACATTCAAAAACAGCCTTACAGGATTGCCCATGGGAGGGGGTAAGGGTGGATCGAACTTTAACCCGAAAGGCAAGAGCGATCGTGAGGTCATGCGGTTTTGCCAGTCTTTGATGATCGAACTACACCGGCACATTGGTGAAGATACGGATGTGCCAGCTGGTGATATCGGTGTCGGCGCACGCGAAATCAGTTACATGTTTGGCCAATACAAGCGGCTTGAGAATCGCTTTACCGGTATTCTCACCGGTAAGGGCCTTGCGTTTGGGGGAAGTCTCATCCGTACAGAGGCCACAGGTTACGGCTGTGTTTATTTTTGTGAGCACATGTTGCGTGAGAGTGGCGATTCGCTTGAAGGAAAAGTCTGCTCGGTTTCGGGTTCTGGAAATGTGGCCATCTATACGGTTGAAAAGGCATTGCAACTCGGGGCAAAGGTCGTCACGCTTTCAGACTCGTCTGGATTTATTTACGACCCGGATGGCTTGGATTGGGATAAACTCAGGGTTGTCAAAGACATCAAGGAGGTTCGTAGGGGACGCATTTCCGAATACGTCGAAAAATTCCCCCAAGCCGAGTTTCATGCTGAAACTCCCCCCTGGGTTGTTCCGGTCGAGATCGCGTTTCCCTGCGCCACACAAAATGAAATAAGTGCTGAGGATGCGCAAACCTTACTGGGCAACGGAGTGCAAGCAGTTTGTGAAGGTGCGAACATGCCTACCGTCGCCGAAGGAGCCACGGCGTTTTCCGATGCCAAAATTCTTTATGGGCCCTCCAAGGCTGCCAACGCGGGTGGAGTTGCTGTCTCTGGATTGGAGCAAAGTCAAAACGCGTTACGCCTTTCCTGGGGGCGCGCTGAAGTTGACCAGCGGCTGCAGACAATCATGCACGACATTCATGCCCGCTGCCTGGAATATGGGCGACGCGAAGATGGAACGGTCGACTACGTAAAAGGTGCAAACATCGCTGGCTTCGTCAAAGTGGCCGACGCCATGCTTGCCTATGGAATTGTGTAGCCGCGGTTTATTCCGCTTTCTTTAACATGGCTACAAATGGCTTAAAGAGTCCAGCGTAATCGTGCCACGTGCGGGATGTGATTAAATGACCATCTTCAACGATAGGTTGGTTGATATAATTTCCACCAAATTGTGTGATATCGAGTTCACACTTGGCAACGGTTGTGGCTTTTCTTCCTTGTAAGCATCCTGCAGCTGCGGCAATTTCGATTCCGTGGCAGGTAATGGCGACGGGCTTTTTCGCTTCAAAGAAGTGCCGGGTGACGCGCAGCAGATCTTGATCGTAACGGAGATATTCAGGAGCTCGCCCTCCGGAAAGAAAGAGTCCGGCATGAGCGGTTGGGTCGATATCACGGAAAGCTATACTTGCCTGAATATGGTAAGAAGGCTGCTCTCGCGTAATGTCCCAGGGTATCGGATCCGATTGTGGTTTTTCGTGCATCACACCGTGGTACATCCTGGCCTCGGGACCGGCGACGACGACCTCGTACCCTTCTTCTGCCAGGCGAAAAAATGGGTAAAGAGTATCCATCATTTCCGTAGCATCGCCGATAGGCATCAAGATACTTTTTTGATCAGGCATGTTTTAATTCCTAAGTGAATGGAAAATTACCGTAGTAGCTGGCCAACGATGAGGTTTGAGGCCTCTTGTATTGAAAACAGTTATTGTGAAAGGCAATCGTGCAGAATCGGTTGTCCAAAATCCGGACCGAAAAAAGTTTGTGGTTTCCCAATGCTGCGAAAAATGTTTTGGCTTAGTTTAGTTTTGGAAGTAAATTTTTCGGGCGGTGTCACCAAAGACCGCCGTAATTTCGGTGTCACTAAAGTTCGCATGATTGCGTATGCTAGCCAACAGTTGGGGATAAGTTGCCTGTCCCAACAAGCCGGGAATATCACTACCCCACATCAGTTTTTTCGAGCCGATCAGATCTGTGGCGCGGCGGATGTAATCGATGGTGGGTGCAAAAGGATATTCTTGTTCTCCATATGCCGGGAGGGCTGCCAGGTCGAACCAAACGTTTTCGTGTTGCCCCAACAGAATTTGTGCTTCCCATAACGTGTTGAGTTCTTCGTTGTCCATATCAGCAATCGGTGGCTGGGCAAGATGGGGAATCACGATTCGCAGGTTTGGATGCCAGTCAATGATTTTGCGCACCGCTTCCGTCTGATACCCGGGAGTATTTCCCCTGCCCAGGTCGAGCGTGACGACCAGGTCGCGCTCGGCAGCCGCTTCCCAGATCCACTTCATTTCTGGGCCGTCGAGTCGCAGATCGGGGTAAACGCCGGTGAAACCCGTTGCCTCAGACATCTCAAACTTGAGAATTCTGAATCCAAAATCGTCAGTTACCTGGCGAAATGTTTCCCGCACGGCGGTGTCTCGAGGATCAAGATACGCTGCAGCGACAAATCGGTCTGGCCATTTTTGAACGGTTTCGTAGAGGTACTCGTTCTGGTCACCGTAAAAAGATCCCTGTAACAACACTGCCTGTGCGACGCCAGTCAAGTCCATCAGACGGACCAGTGTTTCAGGTTCAAACCGAGTCGGCTCTTTACAAAGAGGGGGCAACACCTGGATTTCTTGGTCGCCAACTTGCGCACGGCCATACGTCAACGATTTCGTAACCCCATCTCCGGTAAGACCGTGGAAGCCCCAGGTGACGTGAAGGTGAGCGTCGATAATCATTACGTTTTCCTGTTTGCAGAGCACGGTTACTACGGCAAGGTTGTTTTGGTCCAACCATTGCACATACAGTTTGGTGGAATATCCAAGGACCTGTTGACCTTTTTGGAGGTCATCGCGGCAGCATGGTACTGGAACTGCGCCAATTGTGGCCCATGGGAACGCTTCTGTCGACCGGTCAAGATTTACCCGTCAGCGGCGCCGCAGGCTGTCGTAAGCACCGGCGGTGACAAAAAATTGGGTGAGAAGCAGGGCGGCTGCAAAACCGGCTACGACTCCGCCCAGATGGGCGCCGTAAGCGATTGGCTGCTCAGTTTCCATGATCGAGATTCCATCAAACACAAGTCCCACGATGGCCAAAGCGCCCAGCTGCAGTGGTGGAATCGGGTGTGCCAGCGGCCACACATCCGGGTTTGGAAGTTGCCACCGCAACGCCAGGCCGAGATAGGCCCCTTCAAAACCGTAGACCGCTCCGGAAGCTCCGATGATAGGTACCGGTGAAGTGGGATTCAGACAGACCTGGACGATATTCCCCACCACGCCACACACCAAAAATAGTGCTAGCGCAACCCAGTTGCCCAAGTGTTGTGAGATTAAAGTTCCAAAGATCCAGAGGAAGACCATGTTGTATAGCAGGTGTTCCGGGCCACCATGCAAGAACAGCGCTGTCACCGTGGTCAACAACCGGCCAACCACTTCCAAATTCCAGTCCCCATGGGACAGAAAATTCCAGGCCAGGTTGATTTCCTGGGGCACCGCCCCGTAGTGGAGCAGAAACAGGGGACTGGTTGTCTGCTCGTAGACAAAGACCAGCGCAGCAATCACCATAATGGCGACGATGGTTGGATAGCGAAAGAAGATCATCGTGCTTGCTTTTTCCTCAGCAATGACTGCAGGTCATCAGCGATAGTATCACAGGTCTGCTTTCTATCGAACTGGGACGCGTAGTTTTAGGACCTGGACCATGGCGGACGGGTTTTCCACGATCGGTCCAGATGGTTACAATAGCCGGCATGGCCCCAAAAAATCTATATTCATTTGTGTTGGCTTGGACCTTTGTGTTGTCTGGAGCCGTATTGGTACTTGTTGAACTTGGCCTTGCACCCGCCCAGCTTGGTGCAGAGCAGCCGGCGCCAGCTCAGCCAGCTTACTCCGTAGCCCAGGCCGTCCGCCTGGCCGAACGGGGAAGCACTGCCGAGGCGATCCAGGTTTTGGACGAAGTTGTGACAAAGGATCCATTAAACATCAAGGCACTGATCCTTCGTGGCAGATTAAGAGAATCACTCGGTCAATTTGAGGCGGCCACGGCTGATTATGATCGTTGGGTCGAACTTGCAAAAGAGGACTCTGCGGCCTGGCAGCAGCGAGGCACCGCGCGTTTCAAGGGGGGCGATGCCCGTGGGTCGATTGAGGACTTTGATCGGGCGATCGAGCTCAATCCGCGGCTTGAACAGCGGCATTGGCAGCGGGGATTGTCGTATTACTACGACGGTCGTTTTCGCGAAGGTGCAAAACAGTTTGAACTCTACCAAACCTACGATGCGAATGACGTGGAGAATGTGGCCTGGAAATTCCTCTGCCAGGCCAAGGTTGACGGGGTTGAGCAGGCTCAACAGGATATGATGCCACTCGATGCGGAGGATACGCGCGTTCCGATGATGGAGATTGATGCTCTTTACCGGGGGAAAGCCCAGGTCGACGAGGTGTTTCGGGCGGCTCGATCAGGTTCGCCCACTGGCGACCAGCAAAAGTATCGCTTGTTTTATGCCAACTTGTATGTGGGACTTTATTACGATGCCCACGGTCAACTGGACAAAGCCCGTGAGCACATCTTAGCTGCCGATCAACTCAAAAATGATCACTACATGTGGTACGTTGCCCACCTGCACGCGAATCGGCAGCCCACAGCCAATGGGACCCCCTGAACCGCGCCCCGTGCTGCCCGGCAATTCTGTTTGCGGTCTCCCGTCTCAATCTTGTGGTCCCTCCAAACCTGATTTGGTTCTCACGGTCACTTTACCACAGGAAATCGTCTAGAATCTTGCCATAGAACCTGTTGTAACAGCCGAGAAGCAAGGGGCCTAATGTCTGAGCCAGCTGTAGCTACCTTGGAGAAAACGTCGTGGTGGGGTCGCCCTATGGGAGGGCACGATGTACTGCGGATCGCCTTGCCGCTGGTGATTTCGAGTGTCTCCTGGACCGTGATGACATTCGTGGATCGAATGTTTCTTAAATGGACCAGCGGCGAGGCCATGTCGGCCGCGTTTTTTGCAGCCACGGTTTGGTTCGCCTCGCTATGCGTGCCGTTGGGTATCTGTACTTATGTAAGTACGTTTGTGGCTCAGTACCACGGAGATGGTCAATTCAAACGAATCGGACCTGTCATGTGGCAAGGTGTCTGGATTGCATTGCTGGCAGGTCCCATCCTGCTTCTTGCTGCCCCGCTGATTGTGCAAGTTTTTCATGTTGCAGATCATGGCGTTGGAGTCCAACAGAAGGAAACACTGTATTTTTATATTCTTACCGTTGGCACCCCAGCGATGCTCTTGGCCCAGTCGTTCTCTTCCTTTTACAGCGGCCGTGGTCAAACGGTCGTTGTAATGTGGACGGATATGATCTTTGTTGTGCTGAATGTGTTGTTGGACTATTTGTGGATTTTCGGCCATGCCGGTTTTCCCGCAATGGGGATTGCCGGTGCGGGTTGGGCGACCGTGGTTGCGTTATGGCTCAAGGCGTTGACTTACTTGTTGTTGGTACTTCAGAAAAAACACCGTTTCCAATTTCACACGGTTTTGGGGATGTGTTGGGATTCTCGACTTGTGAGACGGCTTGTTTACTTTGGGGGTCCGAGTGGCGTGCAACTGCTTTTGGACGTAATGGGATTTTCAATCTTTGTGCTTCTGGTACATCGAATCGGGTCGCTTGAAGCCGAAGCAACGACCATGGCATTTAGTATTAATACCCTGGCATTTATGCCCATTTGGGGCGTTGCTTTGGCTACTGGAATTCTGGTGGGACAACGGCTTGGCGAAGATCGAGATGATCTGGCAGCCCGGGCCACATGGACCGCCCTCTGGATTGCACTCGGTTACATGGTGTTGATTTCAATCTTGTATGTGGTAGTCCCGGAATTCTTTTTGTTCGGATTTTTTGTTGCCGATGTAGATCCAACAGGACAGCAACTGGCAATCAAATCAATGGCTGCGAACCTGCTCATGTTCGTCGCAGCCTACAACTTGTTCGATGCTGCGGCCATGATTTTTGCCAGCACGGTCAAGGGTGCGGGTGATACTCGATTTATACTTAAATTAAGCCTGGTGATGGCTGCGATGTTGGTTTTAGTCACCTGGCTTGGTGTTGAGGTCTGGAAACTCAGCATCTATGGATGTTGGGCTTTGTTTACCACCTGGATTTGGGTCCTTGGCCTGGCCTTCTTGCTTCGTTTCCTTCAGGGCAAGTGGCGAAAAATTCGGGTCATCGAAGTACGCGCCAGGGAATCACCAGCCCCGGCTTCGCCAACCCCCGGCCCAATCCGCAGTTGAACCGGCAAAGTCCGGGACGTGGGTTGGGGCATTCAATCAGAGACCAGATGGCTGCTTGAATTGCAGCGGTTTTACGAGGTTCTCGTCAGCCACTTGTCGCTACCAAGGAAATGAGCGACTTGCTAATAGACCGTTGTGTACCGGCGCATCCTCTTTTGGATGAGACTATCCGTCGGGTGGGCCGAGTGGCTCACTGGGTGGGTCGAGTGGTTCGTCGGGTGGGTCGAGAGATTCACCTTTTTCGGTTTCTCCCTGCTGCTGCCGAAGTTGCTCGTATTTCTGATAGGTGCTTTCTAACGATTTCAGTAGCCGGGGAATTTGTGGAGAAGACATAAACACGCGCGTCGAAACAGCGGCAGTCGGAAACAGGTTCGTCAAAAAATCGAGCCGAAACTCTGCTGCCGAGTGCCCAATCATGACACCTGTGGCATACGATCCACTCAGTAAATCATCAGAAATTTTCAGATCGTCGTAGATTTGCTGTGGTGTCAACGTTTGATTGGGTTGTTGTTGTGGAAGTTCGGCAGGTGTGCCAAAACGCGTGGTGTACATTTCAAGGTTCTTGCGAAGCGCTTCGATAAATTGTGCCATGACCGAGTGTGGCATCACCACCCGGGCAGTTACTGCCGCTGGCCCCCCGATATTTTGCACGAAATCAATCATGAATTCCGTTGCCCCAGTCATCACAATCGCACCTGTACTGAAAGATCCCAAGCCGACCTTTTCAGGAACCCGGGCACTAACGTGTTGAGTCCGAGATGGTTCCCCCTCAGCAGGAGAGTCCGAGTCGTGGGAGTTTTCAGCCATGGTTGGTACGCGCCAGTGATTGTGAAGGAAATACGTTATTGAAGCACCTTACCCATGCTAACAGTAGCCTGATCAGCGGGTCTACCCATCGATTCCCGGCTTGGGGCTTGCCAGTCGGTGGGGGTAGCAGAGAAGATAGGGTAAACCGACTTGCGGCCGTGTTCCGGATCAATTTTGGTATGAAGATGGTGAACACCATTGACCGTGCCACTGCCAGGACTTCTGTAGTTGAGGTTCTTTCCTTTCCTTTTATTAGCCTTAAAAATGATCGATATTCCTACGATTGCCGTTTCGATTGGAGACCCTGCCGGGGTTGGTCCGGAAGTAACCATCAAGGCACTGCTGGATGATGCTTTGCGCAACACAGCCCGATGGGTCCTTGTTGGTGAGGACTGGCAGATCCGCACCTTGGGTGAGACCTTAGGATTTCAGCCGGACCAGGTGGTCGATCACCCAGAAGACATGGCCGAAGATGCGAAAGTCGTGGTTTTGAGGGCCCGTCAGCTATCCGAGTCGGAGTTGGCCATTGGCGAGGTCCGAGCCGCTTGTGGCAAGGCAGGCCTGGAGTATGTAAGACTTGCCGCCCAATTGTGCCTTTCCGGGAAGGCAGATGCGATAGTCACCGGGCCACTCTGCAAAGAGGCGGTTGCCCTGAACGGAATGGACTTCTGTGGCCACACCGAGTTTCTTGCAGAATTGTGTGGTGTACAGCAGTCGAGAATGCTCCTCCATCATGAAAAGTTTTCGGTGGTTCATGTATCGACCCATTGTAGCCTGGCCGAAGCCGCGAAACTGTCGGTGGATCGAATTCAAAAAACGATCGAGTTAGGGCACGAGGCCATGATTCGTTTGAACGGGAATCCGCCACGGATTGCCGTTTGTGGGCTGAACCCGCACGCTGGTGAGAACGGCCTGTTTGGCAATGAGGAATCCCAATTTATTGGTCCGGCTATCGACAAATTGTGTGCCCAAGGCATTGCCTGCGAAGGCCCCTTGCCGGCGGATACCCTGTTTATGCAAGCAGCGCGGGGAAAGTGTGATTTGGTAGTTGCCATGTATCATGATCAAGGCCATGTACCAATGAAGCTCATGGATTTTGAACACACGGTCAACGTTACGCTTGGCTTACCGATCGTGCGAGTGTCCGTCGATCATGGCACGGCTTTTGACATTGCAGGTAGGGACCTCGCGAGCTGTGACGACATGCAAATAGCAATGCGATTGGCGATTCGAATGGCAGCCAGTAGGGTTTTTCCTGAGCCGGTGTGATCTTCCAAGCCGGAGCCAGATAGGGCCATTTTTCTGCGACAGGCTGCAGAGTTTCTTCAAGATTCACCCTGCAGGTTCCGAATTGACCCAAAGAGACGCCACGGTCTGCGCGTAGTGGTTCATAGTGCGCGCACTTGGCCGGATGGCGCCGCCTTGCCTGACTTCGCAAAACTACCTCTCATGACCAATCGTGAGAACCTGGGCGAGTTGGGCGCGTGCATGCTTTTCGAGCTACCTTGTCTTCCAACTTTTCCAAAACAACGTATCTTTCGCCGGTGACCGGTGATACTACTCTTCGCTTGCAAACCCTTGCTGGCGCGGGTCGGTGGCTTTGCGCCCTGCTTTTGGTCACGATCTTGGCCATTTTTTTGGCGGGCTGTAGTCGTACCAAGTACCGCTTGCAAGCCGATCGCGAAGTGAATTGTCTGGTGGATCACAAAGCGGTGGCTGCCGGTTCTGCGCCGGGCGAATTTCGGATCAATATCAATCCGACCTCGCGGATGTACGATCCGTACAATCCTGACTGCGAGCCGATGCCACCCGACGACCCGATTTCGCATCGATATATGGAATGCGTCGACTGCAAACCCGGTTCGAAGTGTTGGAAATGTGCGGAGAAAACTCCCTTTGTTGAGAATCCGGATTGGATGCAGTATCTACCGCTTAACAAGGAGGGGACTTTGGTGCTTGATCAGACAGGCGCCGTGAAAATGGCACTGTTGCAATCACCCAGGTACCAGGAGGAGCTTGAAGATCTTTATCTTTCGGCATTGGATGTAACCTTCGAACGTTTTCGTTTTGATACCCAGTTTTTTGGTGGCTCGGGGATTTTTTTTACGGCCGACGGGCGCGACCGATCAGGAACAGGAAGCTCCTCGAGTATTCTCGATGTTCAGCCTTTGCGACCTTCTAATCAGTTGCGGCTTGAAAAACTTTCAGCAACTGGAGGCGAACTTGTGGTTGGTTTGGCGAATTCGCTCGTGTGGCAATTTGCCGGGCCGGATGAGTATGCAGGCAATACCATTCTCGATTTTGCAATTGTGCAACCGTTGTTGCGTTTTGGCGGGCGGACCCGAGTGCTGGAACGATTGACTTTATCGGAACGGACCCTCTTGTCGAACGTGCGCAGTATGGAGCGTTATCGCCGCGGGTTTTATCTCAATATTGTGACAGGAGAAAGTGCCGGACCTGGTCCCTCTCGCCGCGGCGGTGTTTTCGGTGCCAGCGGCCTGGAAGGTTTTTCAGGCGTGGGGGGAGGTGGATTCGGACGTCTTGGCGGTGGCGGAAGTTTCTTCAGTTCCGGAACGGGGAATGGATTTACCGGCGGGGCTGGGGCCGCCGGGGCCAAAGGGTACCTGGGACTCTTGCAATCAGCTCAGGAAATTCAGAACCAGCAGGCCAACGTAGTTGCCCTTCGTGGCAGCGTCGAACAACTTCAGGCGTCGTACGAAGCAGGTCGAATCGATCGTTTTCAGGTCGACCTGGCACGGCAGGCACTTTACAACGCCCAAAGCCAACTGCTCACTTCCGAGGCGGTCTATCAGACAGTTTTGGACAACTATAAGATTGACCTTGGTTTGCCACCCGATTTACCTGTTGCGATTCGGGATCCTCTACTTGACCAGTTCCAGTTAATCGACGCTGATCTGGACGTGGTCCGCAGCGACGTCGCTCAACTGCTGGACGTGCTGCGACAACCGGTCGAGAATATGAATCAGGTCGACGCTGCCCTCGACACGAGTGGAGGTCCTGTTCTGTTGCTGCCCTCGCCCGCTGAAGAAGTGGAGGATCAATCGGAGGAGGCCTTACCCGACATGGTTGAGGTTTTTGCTCAATGCCGACAAATTGAGGTTGCCTTCCAGAAAGAGTGGGCGACAGTGCAAGACGACTTTACTCGGCTACAAGAGCAGCTACCCACCCGCTGCAAAGCACTTCAAGGTCTGGCCGAACGACCGGAGGTCCAAGAGGCGCTGGTCAATCCGAGTTTGCTTGACATCTCAAACGTCGAAAAACGTGTCGAGTTGCTTCGCAACGAACTGGCCGACCTGGACGTGCATTTCTCAAAACTTTTTCGAGAGCTCAACGACCTGATTGCGCAGACAGCCCTTCCGGATGCCGAGAAAAAAGAACGTGTGGTCGATATTCTTGACGATCTTTCGAACCGGTTGCTGGAACTGGGAATTGCCCAGGCACGTGCCAGGCTGGATGCGATTTCGTTTCAGCCAGTTGACTTGACGTCTGAACAGGCGCTTGCGATAGCCCGAGTTTACCGCCGCGATTGGGCCAACGCTCGAGCGGCGCTGGTCGATACATGGCGTCTTATTTACTTCAATGCGAATGCCCTATTGAGTGATTTGAATATCTTCTTTAGCGGTGACCTGGGCAATGTGGGGGACAACCCGTTTCACCTGCGGCGGACCCGGGGTC
>Ga0310344_10003193_pt1 | contig 12249 bp, 6 predicted proteins | sample HC15DNA20200_MG_FD_203801 | JGI IMG/M metagenome (GOLD analysis project Ga0310344, IMG submission 203801) | Marine microbial communities from station ALOHA, North Pacific Subtropical Gyre - HC15-DNA-20-200_MG | ecosystem: Environmental > Aquatic > Marine > Oceanic | place: Pacific Ocean: North... | reverse complement strand
CGCCTCCAGTGTTTGCAGTTCCTGCAACTGGGTGAACGTTACTACCGCCTGTTGCTCCGGCACCTCCTCCACCAGTGGCAGTACCACCATTAGCACCGTTCCAGTTTCCGGCACCACCGCCACCGCCACGCATAACAGTTGAACCGGTAATAGAAGAATTTACTCCTGCCCCTCCTGCTGCAATAGCGGGTCCGTTTGCTCCTACGGCTCCAGCACCGCCTCCACCGCCACCGGACCAAGGAGAAGCATAGCTTGTTGTGCCGCCCCCTGCATATCCTTGATTAGCTGTTCCAGAACCACCAGATGACGAAGTATTACTCTGAGTTCCCGCACCTCCGCCTGATCCGCCTGATCCGCCTGCTCCACTATTATCGTTATGGCTGCCTCCAAAACCTCCTCCGACTGTAGAAATTGAATGAAAGACAGAAGTACTACCCTGTGCTGCAGCTCCTCCAGAACCGCCCGCGCCTCCCGCACCGATTGTAACAGTATAACTTGCAGGAGATAGCTCTAATGCGGCTTCTGCGCTTCCACCCCCTCCAGAGGTTTGCCCAGACATATTAGTTCGGTAGCCACCACCACCACCTCCTCCGGCTTGGTAACCTTCGCCACCACCGCCACCACCGGCAATAACAAGGTACTCAACCTCTCCAGTACCGGCAGTAATTTGAAATGTGCCACTAGAAGTAAAAGTATGAATTGTATAACCCCCTGCATTAGTTATAGTTCCTCCTGTAGCTACAATTCCAGCGGTATAAGTAGGTTTCCATGCTGCTCCATTATAAACTTTTAGTACCTTCTCAGTACTAGTACTATCATACCATAAATCTCCCGCAGCGGGACTACCGGGCGCTGAACTAGCAATTGTATAATATTCTGTTTTGTCAACGGTAACGGCATCGTTCGCTATAGCTGCTGCTACTACAGCATTATCAGCTATTAAAGCACTCGTTATAGCATCATCCGCTATGGCTGCTGTTACAACTGCGTCATCCGCTATAGCTGCTGCTACAACTGCGTCATCCGCTATTTTGGCAGAAGTTACTACATCATCTGCTAAAACATCTGTTGTTACCTTAGTCCGTGCCATACTATTATCCCATCACCGGTCTAGTATCTGGAAAATCAGAGGTACTTGGCCAGTCTCTTAATTTTTGTCTATAAGTTTTATACGCTTCATGTTGGGGATGGTCTGTTACGGGCACAATCCAATCTGTATCTTTAAGTTCTTGGTCTCGCCACCTTCTTTCTTCAATTTTTTCTATTCCTTCATACTGACCAGTTACCGTATTATAAACACGAAGTTCCGCTCCAACCACTTCGCTATAAGAAGCATAGTTTTCTTTTACATAGGCTTCGTCGGCTTCAATAAAATTTGTATTACCATCACTATCTGTAACATTAAACTTTGCCATTATAAATACTCCAAAATTGAAATTACAACTAGTCCTTGTCCGCCGCTGCCAGAATAATTATTACTAGAGCCATATCCTGCTACTCCGCCTCCACCTGCTCCGAAAGATCCAACGGCCCCATATCCAGCTCCTGAACCGGTAAAGTTTGCACCTCCAGCTCCACCTCCAAATAGGCCGCCCTGACCCCAACTAACTGCATAATTCTGTGCCCAGGCATAACCGTATCCACCCGCTCCAGGTCCGGGAACAGTCCAAGTACTCTGAGTAGTTACAACATGAGAGCTTCCAATTAGCCCGTCAAAAATACTATTGCCCATTCCCTGCATTCTCAAATTAGCATCAGCAGAATAATAGTTGCTTCCAGAATCGTCTTTCGAATATTGTGGATGCATGCCTCTAAACTCAAAGTTATATACGTATGTATTAGGTTCACGATTACTCAAGCCGCCTGCTCCGCCCCATTTACCAGTAGTACCGTCAACTGCAGGGCTCCAACCCTTCCCAAACATAGTTCCACCTAGACCACTCACTTGTGTGGCGGTACTTCCATTACCTTGAAGTGAAGCATCTCCGCCTTCTCCACCGACTCCAGCACCTCCACCACAGCAAGTTTTATTATATCCACTTGTCTGATTTGTAGCGTTTCCACCCCTATATGCTATACCAAATATTCCTGCTGAGCCGCCTCCTCCAGAGGCAATATGATAACCATTGCCGTCATAAAAAGGATTAGAAGCTGTTCCACCGGCTCCACCAGTTACGTTGAAGATATTTCCACCAGAGCCTCCGCTTCCACCTGCTCCCCCAGTTCCGGTTCCATTACCGCTATATCCTACACCTCCTGAGCCTCCCACACAAGACATAGTCGTTATACCTGTTCCAGCAAAAGAAGAAGTTCCCCCAGTTCCTCCTGTAGCAACAGTGTCGCTTCCAGAAGAAGCAGCATAAGTACCCTGAGCACCAATAGTAGCGGTATAAGAAGTTCCCGCTTTTAAAGTTAGTAAGCTTTTTGAAACACCTCCAGCGCCTCCGCCTCCAGCGGATAGTCGGCAGCCCGCATTATTATGCTCTGTTGAACCACCTGCACCACCGGCTCCAATAACTGTAACGATTGCTTTACAATCAAAAGGGCAAGCCCAAGTAGTTGTAATAGTAAATAGCAACTCATTGATTACTGATTGATTTTTAGATCCTAAAACTGCCATAATTAAATCTCGAACCAGCCGATAGTGCTACCAGCATATACTAATTGAACACTATTGCCTTCCGGTAATGTACCGTCATCTGTGGATGAATTAATTTTCTCACTCCCATTAGCAGATATTGTTACTGTTCCTGCTCCTGCATTACATATAATTATTGAATTTCCGTCAGATCCTGCGGGTAAATTCACAGTGTAAGCTGAACTGCTGTTAATAAGTAACTGGTCTTTAGCAGATGCTGTAAAAGGAGAGCCGCTGGTTTTTACTTCCCAATCGCTATATGCTCCGCCTACTGTGGCCCAAGTAAGTCCTCCTGTATTACCGGACTGCTTTGTTAGAACTTGTCCATTACTGCCCGCATTAGAAATTTGAAGTCTTGCTTCATCAACTGCTTCATCCGCTATAGCTGCTTGAACTACGGCATCATCTGCTATAAGCGCGCTTGTTATAGCGTCATCAGCTATTTTAGCAGTAGTAACAGCATCAGTGGCTATTTTAGCAGTAGTAACAGAATTATCGTCTGGTACTCCAATTACAAAAGATGTTGCCGCGTATCGTACTACTTCAATACTTGATCCATTTGTTATATTATCATCAAATGTTAGTGTAGTACCACTTAAACTATAAGTTGCCTTTTCTTGATAAACACCGTTTATAAATACTTGAGTATTATTTTCACTCTCAGGAGCGCCGCTTAAAGTATAAGCGGCAGTACTTCCATTACCAGTAAACTCATCTACAAATATTCCTAGAGGGGTTTGTCCCGATACCATTACATTTGTAGGACGATAAGGATAAACAAATACATGATTAGCGCTTTCTACATAAACTAAAGGCTGCGAAAGGGAGGGCTCAGCAGTTACTAACCCCCCTGCTGTATCTGCGCTTAAATAATACCATTGTCCTACTGTAAGACCGTGTGAACTTAACTCAAACCGTCCAGACTGTGCTACTGTGAATGTGTTACTATCCGCTACTTCAGTAACCATTCCAAGTGCTAAAGTAGCCGCGCTATTTGCTTGTGCTTTTACCCAATTTGTACCATTATGGCGAATACAATCTTTTACCGAAAATCCGTGACTCGATTGCGTTACCTCTGTAGTTGCTCCACTCGCAGTACCACCACCGCCTGCAATAGCAACTATATTATTCGAATTATCACGAATATATAGTTTAGCATCAGCGGTGTTGATTGCAATTTCGCCTACTGCAAGATCACTTGTCGTAGGCGCATCTCCAGCTGTATAACTACGTTTTGGTTTGATTACCTGAGCCATGATCTATCCTATTAGTATGTTCCGCCGTCTATTGTTCCTACTTCTAGGTCGAACGAAATATTTCCGCTAGCTCCCGTACCTCCGCCTGTAATACTTGAATCAGTACTAGAAATTACTACTTGAGTTATATCACCAGTGCCATATCCGTATGCTTCAATTTTTTCTTTAATCGCACCCGCGCTCATTAAATGATCGTCAACATCATTAAATTCACTACCAATATCGATATCGCTTACTGTGTGCCCACCGATTATGAGATCGCCAGTTACGTTACCTGTTACGTTACCTGTTACATTACCTTCTAGGTTTGCTACAACTGTACCTGCGGTTCCAGAAAATACTTCCGAACTATTAGTAGCATCAGGAATAAATGTAAATTTACCTGTACTATCATCAAACCCAAAGAAGCCTACTTTTGCGTCACTACCATTGTGCCAACGGAATTCGATACCTCTATCTTTATTATCGTCAGAACCAGGTGCGGCATCTCCCCCAATCGTAAAGATGGGATCGTCGACAGTAGTTGTAGTCGAGTTAACAGTAGTTGTTGTACCATTAACAGTCAGGTTTCCAGTTACAGTTAGACCGCCAGCAGTTGTAAGAGTTACATCTGTAGCATCTCCAAGTGTAACACTGGTAGAAATCGCTGGTAGAATTAAAGATGCTATTTCATCTGCTGTAATTCCTGTTGCAAGTACTGGTGTACCTGCATTATTTTTAATAGCGCCCCCAATAGCGATAGGAGTATTAGCAGTAGAAGGGTCTCCCACATAAAAAGTGTCACTACCTTTACTATAGGCTAATTCTCCTACTGCAAGCGTTGAAGGAGCACTTGTTCCTGTAGATCTTTTGATTTTAATTACTTGTGCCATAATAAAAGCCTATTGAGTCTTAATAAGACCCTCCGTCTAAAGTATCAGAATCTCCTGTACCCATTGCAACTGGAACCCAGTTAAAAACATTAGAAGAAACTTCTCTGTAGATTTTTAATGTCTCGGTATCTGTTTCATACCAAAGATCTCCTTGCTCTACAGTATCCCCAGTAGGGGCATCCGCACCTCTAAAACTTTGATCTGCAAGTTGTTGCAAAGCAGTCTGTAGATTGCTAGATGTTATAGTATTGTAAGGAGTTACAGCAATATTTGCTGCATCTTGAAATTGTGCTGGAAGTGCAAGATTATTTACCGTAACAAGAGTAGTACTATTATCATCTAAAGTTACCTGAATACTACTATTATTTGTTACTGAAACAGAGGTGACTTCTTCAACTATCTCTACCTTTGTTCCTAATGTGGTCATCGAGTTACCTCCGGATTTATAGTCACACTTCCTTGTATAAGTCTTTTAACAGTTGCATCTCCAGAAGTATGAATTTCTAAATCGTATACGTATCTACCGGCAGCAATACCTGAAGTAGTAGCGGCTTGCATTTCCATTTTCATTGTTCCATTTGTCGCATTTACTACAGTTACTGTGAAACTTGCCGTGGCACTAGAGGCCGCATGAGTCGTACGCAGCTGTGCCCTGCCTGAGTAGCCAGTAAGATTTTTCGCCGATCCTCCCTCTGTAATTGTCAAGTCAATCGCAAAGTCGGAGCCTTGGTCGATCACTAAGTCGTATGTTGCTGCGGTCATTTATATCTCCATTCTGAAATTATATCTCAAAGGACATGCTTAGTCAAGTTTTATTTTTGCGGTGGTTGTTATTAACTGAGGTTACCAAGTACTACACGTATTGCGGTTCCATCAGCTATTTCTATTTTTTTGTTTGTACCGTCCATGAAAATACCTGCGGTATTGTCGGATGAATTTTTAGAAATTGTTAATTGAGTAGCATTAATAGTACCTGTTTTAATAGTGCCACCATCGATTTGGGTTATTGCCGTACCCCCTTCTTCAAATTGGTCGCTAGTAGAATTAAAAGTAACAAGCCCTGTAAAACTTATTCCCTCCTGTACACTTCCGTATACTACACTTCCTGTGCCTGTCGCATTTCCATTTGTAACAGTCTCAGTAGCTGTAAAAGGAGCATAATAAACGGTACTTCTTGTCCCGTCCGCGACAGGAGGGCTTATACTCCAATTATCTGCAGCTGTATTACTGGTTTGCCCGGGGGTGCCTCCTCCAATATCTGGATTGAAAGAAGCATTAGTTAGTGCACCTCCAAAAGTAAAGGTAGAAGAGGGTAAGGTATGGCCAGATGTAGTAGTTTTTAAACCCTGCCAGTAAACGTACCCATTTACTATTCGAGGAGCATCATTTCCGTCTTCTCCATCGTCTGCGGCACCATCTGCTCCTGTCTTACTCTTTGAAAAACTTTGTACTTTTTTATAAATTGAAACAACACCATCCGCATCATATGCTCGTATCGTATAAGTTACAGAAGCAGTATCTGCAGTCATATTGCTATGATCGGCATATCTTAGTGTTTCATTTGTTTCTCCTGTTAAAGCACCCGAAACAACGGTTCCTACAACGGAGGATTGAGTTATGCTTACTCCGGATGCCTGAGCAGTAAAAGTATTTGCAGTTGTTCCACTTGTTGCAGCAGTTAATAAAGTAGCTCCTCTATAAATTCTGATGTCGGTCCCTGAGCCAGAGTAGGAGCTAATGGTTCCATCATTAGCGGCTGTCAGAACGTGCGCTTCATTCGTAACAACAATAGTTAGAGCATCTGAGCCGTCTTGAACTCCATAAACAGAGACAGAATCAGTTGCAACTGCAGTTCCATCTTCAAAGAAAGTTACTTTAACAACATGCGCGTCGCCTGAGGTAGGCTCATCGTTTTGCGCCATTGTATAGTCAACATCAGTACTTGCCGCTTGCTTCTCTGCAAAACCACTACCAGAGTCGACTTCAAATTTATAAGTTGCTGTTGCTCCCTGTGCTAACCCTTGAGGGGCCGCTGTAAAAGTGAGAGTAGTATTTTCTGTTCCTTCCTTCGTAAAAGGAATAGCATATCGATTTGCAGTTAATTTTACTGCTTTAGCGTTAGACCCCGTTGCGCCTTCTACATATTGTGCTGCTAAAACTGCTGTTGCCCAATCTGCTGCGGGAATACTATGAGTGTCTTCTCTATTTATTGCCGCTGCGGTTATCTTCCATAAATATTGATTATTAGCTACAGGGGAGGCTGCTGTCTGGCTCCAGTTATTTATATTATTAGTAGCTAATGCACCTGTAGCAAAAGTATAAACAAGTGCCCCAGTTGGATCAGCAGGAGCGCTGTCTGAGTTTGTTAATTGATACAGCTCTACCATGGCTGTATTTAGTCCCTGCCCTCCTGACCATTTAACTGGCTCTGTCCACTCTGCCCTTGCAATTTCATCTGTTGCACCACTACTATTACCTGTTGCTGCAACTACCCAAATAACATGGTCTGCGTTTGTTGCATCTACTGGTTCGATATACCATCCTGTACCATTGCCTGCCGTATCTATAATTTGATTATTTGTAAGAGCAGCAGAACTCTGCCCCAAGGCAACTCCGGTAATTTTTCCTGCATTAGCCCCAGATAAAGTAACAGTTACAGTAGGAAATAAATTGTCATCGCTCGGATCATCAGTTGGCTCAGCTATTGAGCTCTTATATAAATACAGAATACCACTAGATCCGGCTGCTGCAAGGGCTGTTGCGCTTACTCCATTCCCCGCATCAGTTCCGTTAGCTGCAGTAGGATGAACAAGAGAACTTACTCCATTTCTTGTATGTTTAATCCAATAATAATAAGTTGTATCCGCAGTAATATCTGGGAAAGGATCTTTATACTCTGTAATTGCCTCTGATGCAGTCACCGGTGTGAACGATATAATAGGACTTGCATCAGTAAAACTATTACTAGTATGTCTATAAATAACAGTATTCCACGTAATTTCTACATTTTTACTATCTTTTACTTTAAGACCGAAAGTACCCGAGTTATCCCATGTTAGGTTAATAGCATTGTTTGTACCAGTGGCAACTAAGTTTGTGGGATTATCGGGTTTTGAAGGTTCGGCTCGACCAGTGCCTTCAGAACTTCGACCTCCTTTTGCACTACCTAACTGCTTCTGCTTTCCTGCAATTTTATAAACTGAGTCATCGTGCTCTTCCGCAGTTACTTGTACTAAGCAATCTTCCTTCACTTGTAAATTGCTAATTCTAAAAGGTTTATCTGTCCAATTAAATCGAGGATAAGTTATTAAAATTATCTCGCCTGCTAATAATAGAACACCTTGCGGCCCTAGTTGAAAACCAATCTTTCTTGCATATCGGGAATCAATTAAATATTGTTCCGCGTTCATTCTGGCATTAAAATAGTTAGTAATTAATGGAGTTTTTACAGATTTTTTCTTAGGTATTCCTCTATCTTCTTTTAAATAATCACTATTATAAAAACTTACACTACGCTTATCATATCTTATTGCAGGATCAGATATACCTACTGATACAGTATTAGCACTACCTTTTAAACCCGCATCATCAACGGTAATGGTTCCAATAATATCATCTGCATGAATTCGTCTAGGATCAGTATAGGCAACACTGTCATAAGTTATGGTGGCTGGAATAGTATCCGCTGCTGTTTTTATACCTAATTCATACTTTCCATTAGAATATCTTAATATTCCATTAAAATGTTCGAGCATTGAATTAACGTTATCGAATAAAGGAGTCTCCGTTCTAATTACAGCGTTAGTTTGATGACGAGTTACTTCATCTTGTTTATGCTCTTGCCACCCCAAATACCTCCAATACTTTACATCATCAGAATCATATAAAGAATACCCGCTAGGAGAAAGATTCTTTTCCGTAGCATTCCATCCCTTAGCTACGGGATTATGATCCCAAGAAGATTCCGCAGCAGTTGATCCACCATTACCTGCAACATCAGCACCTAACCAGACGTCTACAGTTCCACCACCTTCTTTAGAAAGGGTTAAAGAAGAAGCATATCCACTACTAGGTGCAGTAGATATAATACCAGTAGTATCTACTCGATATATTCTATTAACCTCTCCTACTTTATGGTATATTATATTACCTCTATCAAAAGACTTCCAGTTATACCATTTATGAGCTATTTTTCCAATGCAATCCGTAAAAGTAACTGCTTCTAAATTATTAACAGCATAACCAGTACATGCTTCTTTTTCTTTTACTGTACCCTGCCATTGAAAAAAGTTTTGATTAGAACCATCGACTTCGACAACTGTAGTAAGAGAGTATTTATCTCCTGCATTATAAGTACCGGCAGGAAGAATTAAAGTTACATCAGAACGGGTATCACAGGATCGCATAGTTGCCTGAAAACTAGGTAAATCTATGTCTTTATCTAAGTCTAGTCCTTTTCCAAATCTTTTATTCGTCAGATAATCTAATAATTGTGCAGCGGGATTTATAGATACTTTGGAATCTCCAGGAGGTAAAATCTCCCACTTAGTATTAGCAGTAGCGCTTTTATCTGTACCTAATGGCATGAATTCAAAGGGGTGTGCAGTAGCAACTGTAGCCGAAGAATTAGTAGATACTGCACTAGAAATGACTGAATCTTTGACAAAACTACCAGGTTGATCAATGGTTATCACCTTAGTTGTACTATTGATTTGAGTGATTTTAGCGCCTGCAGTTACCCACGAAACAGCTCCTCCAGCCGCAGGAGTAACCACCTCAATTACATTGTTAACAGCTAGACCAGACACACTATTTAATTTAACAGTATAAGACGGCCAATAAGCAGTTTCTTGAACAGTAAAAGTGCCCACAGTAGCAGCATTTTGTTCAATAGGTCCAAAACTTCCTGTATATATTATTTTCTCTGAAGCGTCATACCCAATAATTTCTCTAGTTTGAGTTTTTATATCTCCTCCTTCTAGAGTTTGAGTAATTTTTACTCGCTGCCCTTTATAGTAATCATCATTTAATGTTGGGTTTTCATTAGTTGAAGTTACTACACCAGCTGCATCACCAATATAAAGACCGTTTGTTATTAATATATCAGCGTTATTTTCATCCCCTGTTGGTAGTTGTACTTTTGTGGAGTCTCCGTCAGGTACTGCAGTAGGGTTCGTTCCTTCACTGTCTATAGTAAATTGAGCTAAATTTTGTAATAAATCTTCGGCAGTAATAGTAAAAGAGGCTCCCATTACTGAAATAGTAAGACCTCCCTGAGCTTTTAAATAATCTATCCACGTTTGTAGATCAGTAGGTAGATTGGTTATATCAACGCCCCCAGTAGTACCATTATCAGTCATAGTGGCGTTATTATCAGAAGCATTTGTAGTTACTGCTTTAGTTAATGTTTTAGTTAAAGAATTGCTTGATACCGCTTTATGATCCCACGTAACCATCCAATATGCACTAGCATGATTATGGGCTTCTCCATTTACAACCATTTTGAAAGACGTTTTAGCTTGTCCATTTAAAGGATCAGAAACAAATCTATACTTCCAAACTTCTTCTTCCCTAGAGTTTATATATTTATTTAACGCAGCTATTTGGACATCTTGAGCTAAAGCATTCCCTGATCCATCATAAAAGTCTACTTTATCGCCTACTTTGAAATAAGTGCTTCGTAGAGTAGCTGCTGTAGCGGGAACTACATTAGGGGCTACTCTATAGGAATAGTCATAGTTATATTGTTCGATCTCTCTTCCACGAACAACAAAATCAATCTGAGGAATTGTTACGTCCCCTTCGGCAATTTCAAATTCTGCAGCTACATATGCAGTATCTAATAGCCGATGGTTTGCATTCCAATAATTATCTTTATCATCTGCTATATCGCCTTGTAATTTAAAACCTCCTGTTCCATTTCCTGCACCCGCAGCGGCAATACCAGTAAGCATATCATTAGACCGTTGATAAGGGCGACCTGCATGAAATTGTAGAGTAGTTTTAATCGGGTATTCTAATTTGGTTTGTTTTTCATGGGTTACACCAGCATCAGAATTACTATTAGTTACTGGTACAGAGTTGCGCCCATAATTACGGCCTTGATGATAGTATAACGAATTGCCAAAAGGTCCCGTAAAGGAACCAAAGGGCATATTAAGACCGTAATTATATCCCGCAGCCCTATTAGAAGCTGCAGAGGAGCTTAAGGTGTCTCCACGATCCATTCGGCCTTCACATATTACATCAATTGTTTTTTCACTTGTTTGAGTAGATCGAGTATCAGAATCGTTTTTATCCACACATATTCGGGATTGATCGTCAACATAAATATCATAAAGTCCGCTAATTTCTCCCTCACATATTGCATATACACAATAAATCATTGCCGAGTCTGATTTTAGTGAATCCGCAAAAACCGGAATACTATCAACTCTATTAACCCCGTAAACTACGGGTAGATACTTAGCTTCTAGATTTATTCGTAGGTCGACATCCCTATCAACTTCTACTTGATACTCTTTCATCTTCTTCTTCAGACCAAGGAATCCAGAGCTTTTCATCTTATAGCGAGTTTCCATTACTTGGTAAATTGCAATAATATTTACTGCTTGCTCACTATGCAGAAATCCCATATCCCCTGCATATTCAAATCTATGTAAAGAGGAAGGATCGGGAGTACCACTATTTGAAATTGCTCGATGGTCTCCGTCTGAAGTTCTACGTCCGTTAACTCTTACAAAGTCACCCCAATGACTTGTTAAATTCCAAGTAACTTTTGAATCTTTAGTAACGTCTTCTGAAAGTTTAGCTTTAGCAATAATGCCTTTAAATATTAAATAGGGAGCACCAATAATAGCTCCCGTATCAGTATTAATATGAGCTTTATATATAAAAACTTCTCTATTTATATAGCCAGCATAAGTAGTATCATTAGGATCATTTAAGATTGCAACGACTTCATCCGTTGATAAATCAACAGTAACATTGGATTGATTAACTTGATAAGCAGCAGGTTGGGTTTTTCCGACGAAAGTAATATTTGCTTGTATATTATCCCCTGTGAAAGTGTCTATTGTTGCCTCTAGACCATTCCAATCACTAGTTGGGTGGGTGATTGTGATCTTATCACCTTCTGAAAAACCGCTCTCAATCCAATCATCATTATTTGTATCAAGTAAAGTTAAAGCACCAGTATAGGGATACGTGCTAGTATTGACTCGAGTGAGGTTCATTTTATTAGAAGCGCTACCTACCATAGTAGCACCTAGAGCAACGGAAGATACAGTAACTGCTAAATTAGAGGCTTTAGCTTCAGTTGTTTCATTAATTCCTCCTACTTTTAAAAGGCGGTTTGCTACATAGGTTTGTGCCCCATTAGGATCGTCTGCAACGTCCTTACTACCATCATCCCAAGTAATATCAACGGAAGCATCTGTAACATAAGAATAGTCAGTAGCAGTTTCGGGGGGTTTTGCGCTTT
>Ga0310344_10003192_pt1 | contig 12252 bp, 9 predicted proteins | sample HC15DNA20200_MG_FD_203801 | JGI IMG/M metagenome (GOLD analysis project Ga0310344, IMG submission 203801) | Marine microbial communities from station ALOHA, North Pacific Subtropical Gyre - HC15-DNA-20-200_MG | ecosystem: Environmental > Aquatic > Marine > Oceanic | place: Pacific Ocean: North... | reverse complement strand
CACTTGGTAGTGTTATTGTTAATTCACCGCCGTCTTCTGCGTCATGAATTGATACAACTAGGGAATTTCCGTTTACGTTAGCAGTAACACCTTCGACGTGTCCACCACTAATAGAATAATCTACTTCCAAGTCAAACACTTCTTCATGATGTTCCTCATGATCTGCATGACCTGACAATGAACCAACATCCATTCCACCTACCAAATTAACATACTCAAAATGATTAACATATTGATCATAGGTTGCTGTTATTTTGTATTTTCCATCATACTTCATCATTGCACTTGCAGTGTTTATTGTAGTTGAGAAACTACCATCGCTTGAAACTGAGACTTGATCAATTTGTACAATACCCATTGGAGCATATACATCAGTTTCATCAAGTATAGTTCCATCAGGAAGTGGTTTTGTAGGAACTAGAAGAATTGGACCTTCTACAACAATTACCACATCAAGTTCTTTCACAGTTTTTACTTGACCATTAATTATAATAATTGAATCATGATCAAATGTGTCATTATTTATCTCGAACGAGATTGGAGCTGATAGTTGGTTTGGATCAATACCGTCCAAGTATCTGTATGGAATTTCATTTGATTCATCTGCAAACGCTTGTGAAGTGATGCCCATACCACCAACTGACACTATGGCCAAAAGGAGTATGATAGCTTTACTGTTCATGATAATTATTGTTTAATCAATGGTATTTATTTTTTCTGTAACACTAGATCTTTGGAACTATATTTAGCTTTGATCTAGTAGAAAGTACAATTATTGAAGTAATTGCTACTGCTAAGATTATTGCTGCAATTGTACCAAATTCTGGAATAACAAACGTACCAATTATCTCAATCACTTCAGAACCATTATAGAATGGAATTATTAAAGTCCTAGAATCAGATGTTTCTTCTGAATAATAAACAGATTCCTCATCATCAACCAAAACAAAGAAACTTCCTTCATTTGTGTCAATAACTTCTTTTGGTAGTGTTATTGTTAATTCACCATCACTGAAAGTTTCAATTTGTATGATTAAGGATGTGTTTTCAACATCTGGAATTATCTTTAGAATTTTTCCACCAGTAATTTTGTAATATACATTATAATCTTCAAGTTGAATAACAGAGGTATTATCTGAATATTCATCTAATGAAGAAAAATCCAATCCACCTTCAGATTCTGTAGACTCTGCAGATTCCGCATCAGAAGATTTGACTTGAGCCGACATCGTTAGACCATAATCAAACTGTGTTTCAAATTCACCGAATTCATGAAATCCCTTAATGATATAAGTTCCTGATTCTTTCCATAGACCACCAATTTCAGTTACAATCTCTACACTGAAATTATCTTCAGAATCAGGCGTTACTTGATAAACATCAACTAAATTTCCAATCGGTGAAATTATTTGTAGAATTACAGGTGTGCCAGTAGATACCTGTAAATGTCCAATTACAGAAATCATCTCTCCAGCAGCATACGATTCTTTTTCGGTTGATATAGAATTGGTATCATCTTGGGCTGAAACACTATCTCCTACCAAAAGTGGAACTAACAATAACGATGCTGAAAATGCGAGAAGCCATATCTTTCCCAACTGCATGATTTTGAGATAATTAGATAATATTTAACCAGATTGAATCAAAAAAACTATCACTTTGAGAAAAAATTCATTTTTTTTGAAAAATTCCCATCTAAATATATATTAGTCTCAGAAAAACTTTTTTTCAGTTTGTTCAGATTGTTTCTTCATATAACTAATGTTATGCACGGGGGTCTTAATTCTGGCAACTAAGAAACATATCATTCTGGTACCAAATCATGCATATGTACCAAAACATGAAATTATGACGAAAAAAGAGGCTGAACAAGTTTTACAAAAATTCAATTGTAACGCAACGGAGTTACCATTAATCTTTGTAAACGATCCTGCAATAATTGGACTTGGTGTAAAACCTGGTGACATGATCAAAATAACAAGAAAGAGTGGAACATCTGGTACAAGTTTGTACTATAGATATGTGGTGGAAACATAATGACAGACAAATATAACCAACGTTGGCCTGTCATACATGACATTCTAAAAAGAGAAGGTATTGCAAAACAGCATCTGAATTCTTTTGATGAGTTCTTAGAAAATGGTTTACAGCAAATTATAACAGAGGTTAATCAAATCGATATAGAAAACGCAGAGTATCCATATAAAATACAACTTGAGAAGATAAAATTACAGCAACCAAGAATGATGGAACTTGATGGATCGATTACACATGTAACACCGGCAGAAGCAAGATTACGAAATATTTCATATGTTGCACCTGTAATGATGGAGATCAGTGTAATAGAAGATAATAAAATGCTTGAAAAAAGATTCATTCATGTCGGTGATATGCCAGTTATGGTTAAATCAAACGCGTGTATACTACACACTTTCAACGAACAAAAATTAATTGATCATCAAGAAGACCCAAAAGATCCAGGTGGTTACTTTATCATTAACGGTTCAGAAAGAGTTATCGTTGGACTAGAAGATTTATCATATAACAAAATTATTGTTGATGCCGAAAAAGTTGGTGGTAAAATAGTACACAAGGCTAAAGTATATTCATCAATAATTGGATATCGTGCAAAATTAGAATTACTTATGAAAGACGATGGAATGATTGTCGCAAAAATTCCTGGTTCACCAGTTGATATTCCAATTGTAACATTAATGCGTGCATTGGGATTAGAATCTGATAAAGATATTGCAGGTGCTGTATCTCTTGTAGACGAAATTCAAAATCAATTAGAAACATCTTTTGAAAAAGCAGGAGAAATATCATCATCCAAAGATGCAATTACCTACATTAGTAAAAGAATTGCACCAGGAATGTTAGAAGAGTTCCAAATCAAGCGAACTGAAACATTGTTGGATTGGGGATTACTTCCACATCTAGGGAAACACCCTGAAAATAGAAAAGAAAAAGCTCATTTCTTAGGCGAAGCTGTCTGTAAACTTGTTGAATTAAAAATTGGTTGGATTGAACCTGATGATAAAGATCATTATGGAAATAAAGTAATTAAATTTGCAGGACAGATGCTTGCTGATTTATTCAGAACTGCATTTAGAAATCTGGTTAGAGATATGAAATATCAGTTGGAACGTTCTGGACAAAAACGAGGCATTAATGCGGTAGCAGCAGCAATAAGACCAGGTATTATTTCGGACAAACTTAACAATGCAATTGCAACTGGAAACTGGGGAAGAGGTCGTGTTGGTGTAACACAATTACTAGACAGAACAAACTATCTTTCTACAATCAGCCACCTTAGACGTGTACAGTCACCATTAAGTAGAACACAACCTAATTTTGAGGCAAGAGATTTACATTCTACGCACTTTGGCAGAATTTGCCCTAGTGAAACTCCTGAGGGCTCAAACTGTGGTTTAGTTAAAAATCTAGCATTATCTGCAATAATTTCTGTTAGTGTTCCAAATGAAGAAATCACTGAAAAATTATTCGAACTTGGAGTTTCTGATCTAGTAACTACAAGTAATCTAATCAAAAAAGACGGGACCAGAATATTTGTTGATGGTAAATTGATTGGTTTTCATAAAGATGGTGAAAAGCTAATTCAAGAACTTCGTACTCTAAGAAGAAGTTCAAAAATACATCCACATGTTGGAATATCTATTCATCAACCTGAAACGATTGGGGCAACACATAGATTATATATTAATTGTAATGCAGGTAGAGTTCTACGTCCATTAGTAATAGTATCAGATGGAAAATCATCTTTGACTGAAGAGATTTTAGAAAAAATATCAAAAAAACTAATTTCATGGACTGATTTAGTTAGAATGGGAATTATTGAATTAATTGATGCAAATGAAGAAGAAAATTGTTATATCACTTTTGATTCAAAAAATGTAAAAAAATATACGCATTTGGAAATATTTCCATCTGCAATTTTGGGTGCTGGTGCATCAATAATTCCTTATCCTGAACATAACCAATCACCAAGAAATACATATGAATCTGCAATGGCTAAACAGAGTTTAGGATTTTCAACACCAATGATGAATACTAGCACATATGTCCGTCAACATTTCATGTTATATCCTCAAACACCAATCGTAACTACAAAAGCGTTAAATCTTTTAGGAATGGAAGAAAGACCTGCAGGACAAAATTGTGTTGTTGCTGTACTTCCATTTGATGGATACAACATAGAAGATGCGATTGTACTTAGTAAATCATCTGTTGATAGAGGATTGGCTAGAACATTTTTTTATAGAATCTATGAGGCAGAAGCAAAACAATATCCAGGCGGAATGAGGGATAGTTTTGAAATTCCAAACGGTGATGATAATATAAGAGGATTCAAGGGTGAAAGATCTTACAGAATGTTAGAAGATGATGGTATAGTTGCTACAGAATCTAACGTTTTAGGTGGTGATATTTTGATTGGAAAAACTAGCCCTCCAAGATTTATGGAGGAATACAAGGAATTTGAAACAAGTGGACCTTACAGACGAGATACTTCCATAGGTGTACGTCCATCAGAAACTGGAGTTGTTGATACTGTTGTAATGACGCAATCAGATGAAGGTGGAAAAATGTATAAGATTAGAGTTCGTGATATGCGAACTCCAGAAATAGGAGATAAATTTGCTTCTAGACATGGACAGAAAGGTGTTTTAGGAGTTTTAGCTAAAAATGAAGACTTGCCATATACTGAAAATGGAGTATCTCCTGACGTATTGATAAACCCACACGCATTTCCATCTAGAATGACTGTTGGAATGATGATGGAGTCAGTTACAGGTAAGGCAGCTGCAATACGAGGAAAACAATTTGATGGTTCTGCATTTGTAGGTGAAAAAATGGATGTAGTCAAAGAGATTCTTAATGATGCTGGTTTCAAATATTCTGGAAAAGAGAAAATGTATGATGGCAGAACTGGAAAATCATTTGAAGTTGACGTGTTTATTGGAGTAGTTTATTATCAAAAACTTCATCATATGGTAGCTGATAAAATTCATGCAAGAGCCAGAGGACAAGTTCAAATGTTGACAAAGCAACCAACTGAAGGTCGTGCTCGGGGTGGAGGTCTTAGATTTGGAGAGATGGAACGTGATTGTCTTATTGCATATGGTGCATCAATGCTTCTAAAAGATAGATTACTTGACGAGTCTGACAAGACTGATATTCTAATTTGTGAAAAATGTGGTCTTACAGGATACCATGATGCACGAAAAAGGAAGTTTGTATGTGCACAATGTGGTGATACAGCACCAATTTCATCCGTCTCTGTAGCTTATGCTTTCAAATTATTATTACAAGAAATTCTCAGCTTAAACATAGCACCAAGATTACACCTAAAGGAGAGGGTATAATGTCAGCAAGTACAAAAACCATTAATGAAATAACATTTGCCGTCTGGTCACCACAAGAGGTTAGAAAATACTCCGTATGTGAGATCACGCAACCTGAAACATATGATGAAGATGGTATGTCAGTACAAGGTGGTTTAATGGATCAAAGACTGGGTGTTTTAGAACCTGGTCAAAAATGCCTAACAGATGGTAATACTGCTGCTAGAAGTCCTGGACATTTTGGTCATATTGAATTATCTGAACCTGTTTTACACATAGCATTTGTTGATAACATCTACAAACTATTACAATCAACCTGTAGAACTTGTGGAAGAATTAAAATTCCTAAAGAATCCTTAGACGAATTTAGAAAAATTAAAGAACGTCAATCATCATACACAGTGATTTCTCAAAAGCGTATTCCAGAACAAATACATGATAAAGCAAAAAAACACAAAGACTGTCCATTATGTGGAAAATCACAATATGAGATAATCTTTACCAAACCAACTACATTTATTGAAAAAACAGAAGTTGGTGAAAATAGGCTATTACCAATTACAATTAGAGAAAGAATGGCAAATATACCAGATGATGAGTTGGCATTATTTGGATATGATCCAAAAACTGCTAGACCTGAGTGGTTTGTACTGCAAGCATTACCAGTGCCCCCAGTTACAGTTAGACCATCAATTATTCTTGAAACTGGAATAAGATCAGAAGATGACCTTACTCACAAACTTGTAGATATTATACGAGTTAATCAACGTCTAAAAGAAAGTAAAGAGGCTGGAACACCCCCACTCATTGTACAAGATCTAGTTGATTTGTTACAATATCATGTTACTACATATTTTGATAACGAGGTTTCTGGTATACCACAAGCTCATCATCGCTCTGGTAGACCATTAAAGACTTTGACACAAAGATTAAAAGGAAAAGAAGGACGATTTAGAGGTTCTTTATCTGGTAAGCGGGTTGATTTTTCAAGCCGAACAGTAATTTCTCCTGATCCTAACCTTGATCTTTCTGAAGTTGGTGTTCCTGAAACAGTTGCAATGAAATTAACTATTCCAGAAATTGTAACTGATTGGAATATTGAAAAGTTAAAGAAATTAGTAATTAATGGTCCTACACAGTTTCCAGGTGTAAATTACATTACACGACCTGACGGTGTAAAAATTAGGTTGGACTTTGTTGAGGATAGATCAGTAATTGCTGATTCATTAGAAATTGGATTCTTAGTCGAACGACATCTTATGAACGGTGACGTTGTTCTATTCAATAGACAACCATCACTTCATCAAATGTCTATCATGGCTCATTATGTTAGGGTTCTCCCTGGAAAAACCTTCAGATTACATCCATCTGTATGCCCACCATATAACGCTGACTTTGATGGTGATGAAATGAATCTTCATGTACCACAAAGTGAAGAAGCCAGATCAGAAGCAATATTGCTAATGCGTGTCCAGGATCAGTTGATTTCACCAAGATTTGGCGGACCAATTATTGGTGGATTACGTGATTTTATTACAGGCGCATATTTGATGACAAAAGATGGTACCACATTAACTAGTCAAGAATTTGCAAATCTTGCAATGCTTGGAGGATACAATGGAAAACTTCCAGATCCTGAAAATACTAAAGATAAATTGTACACAGGTAAACAACTTTTCTCGCTTTTCTTACCTGATGACTTTAATTACATTATGACATCAAAATGGTCAAAAGGAACATCTGACAAACAAAAAGATGTTGTTATTAAAAACGGTCAATTGATCAGCGGCGTGATTGACAAATCCTCAATCGGTGCAGAAGAACCAGAGAGTGTTTTGCATAGAATTGCAAAAGACTACGGGAATGCTAAAGCAAAGACATTCCTTAATTCTGAGTTAATTATGATAAAACAATTCATCACACATTATGGATTTAGTTATGGTTATGGTGACTTGGTGTTATCAGACGAGGATAGAGAATTAATTCATACTAATATTAAAAAAACCTATGATGAAGTTGATGATCTTGTTCACCAAGAAAAGAATGGTAAACTTAGTGGAACTAGAGGTATGTCACCAAAAGAAACACTTGAAGCATATATTGTAAATAAATTAGGAAAAGCTAGAGATGTTGCAGCAACTACTGCAAACAGCTCGTTAGATGATAATAATGCTGGAAAAATAATGGCAACAACAGGTGCAAGAGGTTCATCATTAAACGTAGGTCAGATGGCAGGAGCATTAGGTCAACAATCAAGACGTGGAAATCGACTTAACAAGGGTTACAATAATCGTGTTTTAGCTCACTTTAAAGAACATGATAACGATCCAGATGCACACGGATTTGTAAAATCGAATTATCGTGATGGTCTTTCTACTTTGGAATTTTTCTTCCATGCAATGGGAGGAAGGGAAGGTTTGGTAGATACTGCAGTTAGGACACAACAAAGTGGATATATGCAAAGAAGACTGATTAATGCACTTGAACATATTAGACTAGAATATGACGGAACGGTAAGAGATCCTCATGGACACATAATTCAATTTTTGTATGGGGAAGATGGAATAGATGTTGCAAAAAGTGATCATGGTGAAGCATTTAATATTAATAGATTAGTTGAGGCTCAACATATTGTAGATTCTGGTAAACCCGCAACAAAAGATGAAATTACACCAATCGCAAAAAAATACACAAAAACTTTCAACCCAAGGCTTGAAAGTATGGTTTCTCAAGCGTTAGAAAAATCAAAACTTAGTAAAGATGGTGTTGAAAAAGTAGCCAAAAAAGGTTTAGAGTTATACAACAAAGCAAAGGCAGAACCAGGGCAAGCCGTTGGTATTGTCACTGCACAATCAATAGGAGAGCCTGGTACACAAATGACACTTAGAACATTTCATTTTGCAGGAATTGCTGAACGTAATGTAACACTTGGACTTCCAAGATTAATTGAGCTTGTTGATGCACGCAAGAAACCTGTTACACCAACTATGGACATTTATTTAGATGGTGATGCAAAAACCGATCAAACAAAAGCAATTGATGTTGCAAAAAATATACTACAAACAACAGTAAATGATCTTATTGCAGATACTGATACTGATTATGCTCAAACAACTGAAAAATCTGCAACAATTTCCCTAAACTTAAATCAAAGAAAACTAAATGATAGAAGTTGTACAATAGATGATGTATTAACAGCATTAGAATCAAATAAAAAATTCAAAGTTGAAACTCTTGGTGATACATTGGTATTAAATTTGGTAGATGAAGAATCTGATGTACAAACTGTGGTCGGAATAAAAAATAAAGTTCTAAAAACTACTGTGAAAGGGGTTCCAGATGTTCAGCGTGTAACAATTGTTAAAAAAGATAATGAATGGGTCATTCAAACAACTGGTTCAAATCTTGCAAAAGTTTTGGGCGTCAAGGGTATTGATCGAAATAATATTAGGACAAATAATGTTTCAGAAATTGCAGAAACTCTTGGAATTGAGGCTGCACGTAATGCTTTGATTAATGAATTAAGCTCTACTCTTGAAGATCAAGGATTAGAAGTTGATCAAAGATACTTGATGTTAGTATCTGATCTGATGTGTCATCGTGGTTACATGCAACAAATTGGTCGTCATGGAATTGCGGGTACAAAAGATAGTGTCCTTGCGCGTGCAGCATTTGAAATTACTGTTCCAACAATTGCCAGTGCTGCTAGAACAGGAGAAACTGAACAACTTAAAGGAATTACTGAAAATGTCATAGTTGGAAGCCAAATTCCAATTGGTAGTGGAACGGTAGACCTCTATATGCAAGTTGCAAAGAAAAAAGGCCAGTCTAATTGACAAAGAAAAAACCTGACGAAATAAAAAAATCTGACAGTCCAAAAAGTTTTTCATCATTCTTAAAAAAAAGAGCACCGATTTATCTCGGCATAATAGGATTATTCATGATTTTTGCGTATCCTGCACTCACTGAAAAAAATCTTGAATCACTTCTAGCAGATGATTCGTTTGAGGGTAACGAAAAGATTGCTGTAGAAATGGTGAAATCTTACAAAGGATCAGATGATACTGGTATTTCAATTCTAGAAGTAATTGAAGAAAAGATTAATGACAAATATCCTGATGAAAAAATTTTTAATGATGAAGATACGTGGGCAGAATTCATTGTAGAAGAAGTAAATAACAATGAAAGGGTTTACCAGGTAATTTTTGTTCTTAGTGTTGAAAATAATCAGTCATTGAGTTATGAATGGCATGCGAATCTTGAAAATGGAGAAATACATCCCAAAGATACTCCATCTAAAACTATAATGCATATTGTCGATTACTATGACTAGTTCTTTAGGTATTAATTATCAAAAAATTCTGTAACAATATGAAAACTAGACTAGGTGTAGAATTTGAGATTGATTTTGCTCACACACTACGTGGTCATCCAAAATGTGGAAAACCACATGGTCATACATCTAGAATCATTGTTGAGGTTGAGGGTGATGTAAGGCAGGGTGATTCCTATCAAGACAATATGGTTATTGAATTTGACCAAATGAAAAAAACATGTTGGGATACTATACAAGAATTAGATCACAGAAATTTGAACGAACTTTTTGATTTTCCAACTTCAGAAAACATTGCAGCATGGATTTTTGAAAAACTAAAAGATAAGGTTCCAGTTTCTTCAATAAAATTTTTTGAGGGAACTAACAAGTATTGTGAAATAACAAAAGATTAGTAATTAACACTATAGTCAAATCATACGATCATTTTTTATACTAATCATAAAGCGTTCATACATGAATCAAATAGTCTCTAAACTTGGAGCCATGATGCTTATTGGCGTTTTAATAACATCAGTTGGCACTACACAAGTATTTGCAGATTGGGACAAGACAGTTTATCCTGCCATTCAAGGAACAATACCAATTGCAGACGGCGAAGACTATACTACGAAAAATAAAATTTCATTAGTTGATGCTATGGCTATTGCAGAGAATATACTACCAAATAGTAAGGCGTTATATGGAAAACTAACTGTAGTTAATGGTTATTTGGTTTACAAAGTTTTCATGAGCAATGACGATCGCGAACATAATAAAATTCTAGTTGATGCCGGGAGTGGTGACGAACTTTATGTTTCTGACGTAATAACAAAGAATTCCTACAAAAAGAAATTCCATAAAGATAAAGCACACAACAAAAAGATGAAGGATTACTTTAAGGGAATGACTCCTGAACAAATTACTGAAAAGAAAAAACAATTTAAAGAAATGGGAGATGCATGGAAATCAATATCATTACAAGATAGAGCATTCATGATTCTCCATTTCATGCAAATGAAGATGCAGTGGGATACAATGTCAGACGATGAAAAAGCAGTCAAGAAAACAGAAATGAAGAAACAATGGGAAGAATACCTACCTATGTCTCCAGAAGAAAAAAAGCAAAAACTCACTGATTATATCCAGTCGCTAAGAAACTAGTTTCTCTAGAAACCTTCTTTAATTCATCTACTAGACATGATATATTGAAGATATCGAATTCCTTGACTAGAGCACTAAATGCGCAAATTGCCATGGAGGCAAATGCGGTAAACAGTTATCTTTCTGCAGCTTCTTGGTGCGAAATTACTGGATATGATGGTGCTGCTAGTTTCTTTTATGCACAAGCAGACGAAGAACATCAACACATGCTAAAATTTGTTCATTTCCTTAATGGTCAAGGTGTAGGAGCAGTTATACCTGCTACAAAGCAACCACCAAAAACATTCAAATCAATAGAAGCAATTTGTAAAACTGCATTAAAAAGTGAGCAAGGAGTTACAAAAGCAATTAACAAGATGGTTGACATTGCACAAAAAGACAAAGATCATAACACATTCACTTTTCTACAATTCTTTGTCAACGAACAAATTGAAGAGGAGCAACAATTTGAAACTATTTTACAGAAATTCAATCTGTTAGGAAGAGACAAATTGGCTATCTATGAGATTGACAAAATCTTGGCTGTCATGGCGGCATCACCAACTCCTGCAAATTAATTATTCTTCCAGTTTAGTTGTTTTTCATCATATTCTTTTCTAGAGTATGATGGTTTTGCTGGAACACCCATTACAACAGTATCTGGAGGAACATCTTTTGTTACAACAGCACCCATTGTAACTACACTATTTTTTCCTATTGTAACACCAGCCTTGATAACTGCTCCACTTCCAATTATTGCATTATCTTCTATGATAACACCAACTAATTTTTCACTTGGAGGAAACGGATCGTTTGTTAGTGATGCTGATGGACCAATGAAAACATTTTTTCCAATTCTTGACATTGGTGGGATGTAAACCAACCCTTCAATCATTGTGTTTTCACCAATTTTGACGTCATAATCAACATGTGCTAATGATCCTATCTTCACATTATCACCTATCTCAGTATTATCTCCGACATATGCAAAATGCCAAATTTTTACATTGCTACCAATTTTTGCTTTTTCAGAAATAAAATTATTTACCAATTTCTCTCACAAATGCCATGGATTACCGTTCTTTACAATTTTCTCTGGAAGTGATTTAGCATATTTCTCAAGGAATTCAATATCTTGTTTTTTATCACGTAATTCGTCAGGTAACATTATTGGTATTTCTTCAGTAATTGGGAAATATCTAGAACATTCTGCACAAAATAATACTCCTTCATGCACTAATTCATCTTTTACGTTGATATCAAATTCTTCTAACGGATTATGTTTGCATATTGGACATGCTAGGATGTCAAGCATTTTTTTATTCATTTTATATCCAGATAGATTGGTACTCCTTTTTGGCTAGATAAAAGGGCTGCTTCTGCTACTCGTGTAACATTTACAGCCTGATCAGGTTTTACAACCAATTCATTTTT
>Ga0310344_10003191_pt1 | contig 12254 bp, 10 predicted proteins | sample HC15DNA20200_MG_FD_203801 | JGI IMG/M metagenome (GOLD analysis project Ga0310344, IMG submission 203801) | Marine microbial communities from station ALOHA, North Pacific Subtropical Gyre - HC15-DNA-20-200_MG | ecosystem: Environmental > Aquatic > Marine > Oceanic | place: Pacific Ocean: North... | reverse complement strand
CGTGGCTCGCAAAGCACGCGAGTTCGGAGAGCAGATGATCGACAGAGGAGTGCCCGTCGACCTCGAATTCCTCACTGAAGCGAGCCTGCTCCACGACATCGGCATCCGATATTGTCGGGCCGAAGAGATTCTCTGCCACGGCAAGGAGCCGTACATTCGACACGGCGTCATCGGTAGAGAGATCCTGGAAAAGGAAGGCCTACCACGCCATGCGCTCGTCTGCGAACGACACACCGGCTCTGGAATCACGGTGGCCGAAGTCCGGGAGACGAAGCTCCCCATCCCTGAACGCGACTATTTACCGCTCTCCATCGAAGAAAAGATCGTCTGCGTGGCCGACAAGTTCTACAGCAAGAACCCTGACAGGCTCTGGGAGGAAAAAACGCCAGAAAAAATCCTCCTCTCCCTATCGAAGTGGGGAGAAGACGTGACTCGACGCTGGGATCGATTGTGGGAGGAGATAGGTCCGGGGTGATTCGCGGATTCGTGCGGACTTTGCGCCCGAATGGCACTGGAATAGAGCAAGAAGAACCGCGGATCCATGCACTATTTTAACAGCCAGGCCTCTTGCCACCTCGCTTCGCGGACACGATCAAGAAGACTTTTACGAGAAGTCCTCTTCGATATTTCAAGACCGAAAGAGTCCGCGAGTGCATTCAGGATACGAACGGAATCATATCCGTTTCAACGTACTCCATGCGGTCGGGCTGCAAAGGGTTCTTGGAAAAGGCCACGATAAACTCGGTCCCCTTGCCGGAACGTGAAGGGCTCTCGACACGGATACTCGCCTTGTGGTTGTGAAGAACCCGTTTCGCGATCGTCAGTCCCAGCCCAACTCCCTGCACCTCACCGGTCGGCACAGCTTCAACCTGCTGAAAGCTAGTAAAGATCAGCGGTAGCTTTTCTTTCGGAATGCCCGGACCTTCATCGCGAATGTGTATGTTGTAGTTTTCCTCATCCGGAAGGATGTCCACGGTCACCACGCTGCGTTCAGGAGAAAACTTAATTGTGTTGTCAAAGATATTGGTGAAACACTGAACCAGTCGCTGTGGGACTCCGGAGACCTCGAAGCTCTCGTCCTCGTTGTAGGCCTTGACAAGCTGGATACGCTTCTCGGCAGCTCGCATACTCAAACCAGCCCAGGACAGAGTCAGAATCTCGTCAACGTCGACTTGAACGTAGTCTCCGCTATCCTTGTCGAGCTCGACAAATTCGACAAAGCGATTCACCAGCTCCATAAGCTGGTGCAAGTTTTTGTCCAGCCCCTCGATAAGGCTCTCACCAACTTCGCTCAGTTGTTCGGGAAGCTCGGCTTTGAGAAGTTCTATGTTGCCCACCAGCACTGTCAAGGGAGTCCGCAGCTTATGCGATGCGGTACGAATGAACTCGCTTTTCATCATCTCCAGCTTGACCAGGACGGAGGTGTCACGCAACGAGAAGAGAATGCCGAAATCTTTGGAACCCTGTTTACGATAGTTTCCCACGGCAATATTGTACGAGCGATTCTCGGAATCCAGTTCCACGTCACACTGAAACGCGGTATTGCTGCTGACAGCCTCATGGAAAGATTCAACATCCAACGTTGTGGCGCGGGAGTCGATGACCTCAAGGAAATTTCTGCCGAGAAGTGACCCTCCAAGGGTCTTGGACGCGGCTTCGTTGAACTTCTCGATTTTTAAATTGCTGTCGGTGAGAACCAGACCGTCGTGTAGGTTATCGATCACCATGCGAAGCTTTTCCTTTTCCAGGAGAACTCCCTGAAAAAGGGCCGCGTTAATCAAACTGGTGGAAACCTGTCCAGAGATCAGGGTCAACAGACGAAGGTCCTCCTCCTTGAAAGGAGCGACATTGTGAACCCGGTCCAGATAGATGGCACCCTGTAGTTTATTCCGTGCAACCAGAGGTACGCAGAGCACCGAGTACACCCGACCGGTCTGTCCGCCGGCTTCTTTGTCGAAGCGTGAGTCGAGTCCGACATCCTCAGTGAGAATCCCGCTCATTTCTGTCGTCACGGCGGTGAGAACACCCTTGTGAATCGGAAAAATCTCATCGGGATCGTCATCGAGGGCAGAGATCGCGGAGGTTGTCTCGAGTTCCCCCGAGTCTTGAGTAAGTAGTATCGCGGCGCGGTCAGCCTCCAGCTCGAGAATGACGATCTCAAGGACCTTCTGATACAGAATCTCGGGAGTCTCAATCAGACCGATATCCCGGCTGACGTCATGAAGGCGCATCACGCGCGCCCAAATCTCGCTGTCCACGGACTCAGCCGTGAGCTCATTACCGATCTTTAGCTGGAAGGTCCGCCCTGATTCGAGAGATTCATCGACGTCGAAGTTCGATTCGAGAATCCTCGCCTCGTTCTCCCTGAACGGCTTCTTCTGATCCGTCACCCGGACCGACCTGTTGGTCTCGTCAACCAGTACACGAAAGTTGCCCACGTGAATCATGTCACCCGCTTTGAGTATGTGGGAGGTGATCGGTTTACGGTTGACCCACGTTCCGTTCGTGCTACCAAGGTCCTTGACGACAAAAAAGTTGCCGTAAGGCTCGATGACGGCGTGGTTCCGTGAGACGTTCGCGGCGGGGAGACTCACGGTACTCTCGGGGTCTCTACCGATAACGATGGGCTGATCACCCAGTGGAAACAGGGAGATCAGATTGTCCTCTGCGTCCAGGACCTGAATACGAAACATCGACGCTCTCCATGGCGTATGACTGGATTACTTGGATACAAAACCGGCTATTTCTGTTTATCGACTATGCGATTGGAATCCTTTCGTGCGACACCTCTCCGGCCCTCCATCCGGAAAACCCGACCTGAAACTTGGACTTGCATCGCTGCCGAAGGCCGGTAAATTGACCTTCGAAGAGAATGAAAGCGTCAAAACGAGTCATCGGAGCCCTCACTCACCCGGTAACGCTGGTCCCCCTCGCGGTGGCTCTCGGGCTTCTCATCCATCACTGGACGAGCCCGAAACCATCCGAGAATCCGCCCAGCCTGGTTGCGAGGGAGCTCGCCGAGGCCGAGCCCATGTCTCGATCCGCAGCGGCTTCCACCGCGCCGGTCGAAGAAACCGAACCTCCGGTCATTCTGCTGCCGGCCCCACCCTCGCCGGCAGAGTTGCCGCCTCTGGAGCCCCACGGAGTGCCATCAGGAGCGCCCGAACTCGCGTCCAGTGGAGCAACGGTGGAGGCCGTGACTCAACCGCTCCCGACCCTGGTCGAGGAGATCCAGGGCAAAGAATTGCCAGATCTGCAGACACTCGCGCCACTGAACTTTCGTGAGATCTGGGCATATTTAATGATGGGTGAGGAGAACCGCTGGAGCCAAACGAGCGTCGTCAGTGACGTCTTCCTCTTCAGCCTTCGACTCGACGAAACTGGTCACCTGTCAGGAAAGGTGCGCGAGAGCTCTCTCGTTGCGGCACGCTCTCGACTCGGCGGTGGCAGGAGAGTGAGAGTTCACCTGGTCGTCGCGTCCTCCGGGCAAAAAGGACTGTTACATTTCGTTCTCGACCCACGGTACGGCCGGCGCTCTGACCTGGTCTCCCGGCTCGCCGCTTTGGTGCGTGAGCACTCCCTTGACGGCCTTCAGATCGATTTCGAATCTTTACGCCTCGAAGATCGCGGACATTTCATCGAGTGGCTCGGTCAATTGCGCGCGGCGCTGCCAAAAGGCACTATTTTTTCAATCGCACTTCCCGCACGCGACCGCATGCGCGAAAAAGACGCCTTCGACTACCGGCACCTTGCCAATGTGGCGGATCGTTTCTTGATCATGGTCTACGATCAACACTGGAAAGGCGGACCACCGGGAAGCATCTCCGGGAACGAGTGGCATGGACGCGTGGTTCAATACGCCTTATCACATTTTCCCTCCGAAAAGCTGGTGGTCGGCCTACCGTTTTATGGCCGAATCTGGCAGCTCGACCGCGGCGCTCGCGCCACCCGACATACCGACCTCGAAACTCTGAGTCAGGCTCCTGGCTTCGAGCTGAAGCTCGATCCCGAAAAGGGTCATCGCATGCAATTCCGGCGCGAAGTTCGCTTCGAAGGCTGGTTCGAGGATGCCGCGTCCACGCATACCAAGATGTCGAGTGCGCAACAGCTCGGCGCTCTGAATGTCGGCTTTTGGCGCCTCGGCCAGGAAGACGAGAGAGTGTGGCAACTGCTGACCCTGGAGCAGCAGTGACGTCTCTTCTCGCTCGACCTCCACACCCAACTTCCCGAGATTTGCGTCCATTAACGGAGCTCGGCCTTCTGGACCTCGTCCTTCGCGACCATTGCGCGGTTCATTACCCGAAAAATCTCACAACAGAAGCGCGCCTCCTCGACCTTTCGCACTTCGGTCGTTCTCGTCAACTCCCCCCATCGTAGCCCCAGACCCCGCGATCTCCCCACACCGGTCTCGTCGTCGATCTTTCTGGCACTCGCGGGCCTCTGCACGAAGCCAGGGCAGTCTCCAGCCCTGAAGAAAACGCCGACAGAGTCGGTTCGACGTATTCACCGACCTGGACGGCGATCGAGCGGGCCACGGCGATGGGCTTGCCCTCGAGCGGCGTCATAATCTCAAACGGCAAAGTTCCTCACCCTCAATGGGGACTTTCGGCGTCTCCCGTTCCAGATGTAGCACGATTCGGATCCTTTGAGTACCATGGTCTCCCGACTACCTGTTTCTCATTCACGCAAAATCACTCACGAGAACGAACCCTTCGAGTTCGTCCGCGAATAACGACCGAATAACTCGAGTTCCAATGAACGAGACAGCCAAAGAATTCCTATTTGATCTCCTCCGTACTCCCAGCCCCTCCGGCTTTGAAGCCCCAGGCCAGCGTCTGTGGACAGACTACGTCCGGACCTGGTCGGATTCCGTCGAAAGCGACACCTATGGAACAGCCTGGGCGACCAGGCTGGGCAAGTCGGGAAACGACTCACCCTCGATCATGCTGGAAGCGCATGCCGACGAAATCGGATTCATGGTCCAGCACATCACCGATGAAGGGTTCCTCCACATCGGCCGCATCGGCGGCTCCGATAGAGCAACCGCACGCGGCAAGCGGGTGCAGGTCCTGTCCTCCTCGGGGCCCGTCTTCGGCATTATTGGAAACACTGCGATTCACATCCGCGAAACGAAAAACGAGAAAGCACCGGAGATCCATCAGCTCTTCGTGGACATTGGCGCCTCGAGCCGTGAGGAAGTGTTGGAGCGCGGAGTGCGCGTGGGCCATCCAATGGTCTACGCAGACGAACCTTCGGAAGTCCTGCCCGGCAAGCTCACGGGACGTGCCCTCGACAATCGCATCGGCGGGTTTATCATTGCCTCTGTTTTGGAACGCCTTGCCTCCGTCGATCGGAAGGACTCCACAGTTTACGCAGTGAACTGTGTACAGGAGGAAATCGGAGGCCACGGAGCGCGTATGGCCTCGTATCATCTCAACCCCGATGTCGCCGTTGTATTGGACGTCACTCATGCCACGGACTCGCCCGGCATCGACAAGACCAAACATGGCTGTATAAAACTGGGCGATGGGCCCTCCGTGACGCATGGACGCGCGAATCATGGTGCCGTGATCGCACGACTGGAGCTTGTCGCCTCGGAGAAGGACATTCCCCTACAACACGAAGCCGCTTCGATTTTCACAGGAACGGATACGGACGACATCTTCAACACCCGACGCGGAATTCCGAGTGCTCTGGTCTCCCTACCCATGCGTTACATGCACTCCACAGTCGAGACCGTCGACCTACGAGACGTGGAACGCTGCGTCGATCTGCTCGTGGCCTTCGTGGAGTCTGTAAAAGAAGGGGACGCGTTTCGGGTCGAGCTCTGAACGGTCTGTCAGAGCTTCAGATGCGCACTTAAAAACTTTTCAAGAGTCGCCATGTACTCCTCTTCCGCCCAGTAAGCCGTGTTGTGTCCCAGCCCCGAAAGAGTCAGCCACTGCTTGGGCTCTTTCGCAGCCTCGAATAGTTTTCGACCGAAGGCCAGTGGAACGATACGGTCCTGATCGCCGTGAATCTGGAGGAGGGGCACCTGAATCTCTCCGATCTTCGCCAGCGACTCGAAGCGGTCGCGCATGAGAAGTCCCACCGGAAGATAAGGGTAGGCGCTCTTTCCGATATCAACGGCCGAAGAAAACCCCGACTGAACGATGAGAGCGGCCGGAGGACGGCGTGATGCCATTTCTACCGCCACCCCCGAACCGAGAGACTCGCCGAGGTAGACCAAGTTGTCGACGTTTCGGTCTTCGAGCCAACGTACGGCGGCCTCGGCGTCACGGTAGAGACCGTCTTCTGTGGGCGAGCCTTCGCTTCCCCCGTATCCCCGGTAGTCGAGCAAAAACACTCCGTAGCCCTCGAGATGAAGAGCCCGCATCCACTCGAGCCGGTGGAGACGATTCCCACCGTTTCCGTGAAAGATGACAAAGGTCACCGGACGCTCTCCGGACCAGTACCACGCGAAGATTTCGAGATCGTCGTCTGTCCGCAGCTTGACCTCCTCGAGGCCTTGCAAGAGGCCCCCCCGGGGCAGGCGAACCGCACTCGGATCTGGAAAGTATTGCAGACGACGCTGAAATAGAAAGACCAGCGCACAGAGGGCCAGATAAATGGTGAGAACACTGCGCGCAATGCGCCAAACTGGGCTCGGCTGTTGGGGAGGGTCGGTCTCATCTTCCATAAAATTAGAAAAAACTCATAACGGACCCCCGTCAAGCACGAAGCACGAATTATTCGGACCTGGAGCGGAAATCCTGTCCGGGATCTGTGACTTGCCAGCCGGGTCCAAATGAGTCACAATCGACTGCTGGCAACCAGAGACAACGACCCGATTTCCGCAACCGTTTGTAACCGCTCCTCGGCAATCCGAGAGAGATGAACGATAGACCGAACTCGCCGCCCTCGTCCAAGATTCTGAGCTCCCGCGACATCTCTCTCTATCGCATGTCCAGGCCTCTAGGAGATGCGCTCTTCTTGACGACGGCCGCGCACGAGATTCGCAAACGACGCCCCGACGCAAAGATCTCGATTCACAGTCACTGGCCGCTCCTCTTTCTGAACAATTCAGACGTTTATTCGTCCCATCCCATTCGGGATCCCCATCGACCTCAGGGTCATGAAATCCGGTACGAGGCCCCCTGGCCTCCTCGGGCCGAGAGGCACGTTCTTCAGATCGTTGGTGAAGAGCTCGGTTTCGATCCCGACGAAGTCGACCCACAAATCTACTACTACCCGACGGAAGAAGAGCGTGAACACGCCCGAGAGATTTGCCCTCCGGATGATCGACCTCTGGTAATCGTTCATCCTTTCTCCGGCTTCTTCGCTGCTCGAACGAAACAGTGGGACTTCGGAAACTGGAAGAGCTTTCTCGACTCGATCCCCTCTGCCATCGATACCATGCGTTTCTGCGGCCTGGACGACCCGGCCACACCGAGCGACCGTGAATCTCACCGGGACATCGAAACGTCGGACATCCGACTCATCGCAGCGCTCCTGGAAACAGCGGACGCCTTCGTGGGTCAGGAGTCAGGACTGGCGCATCTCGCCACGGCCCTGGGAGTGCCGTCGGTGGTCATTTTTACGGGATACGTACCCCCGGCTGTTTTTGGTTATCCGCAGAACGTCAATCTGGTCCCGAACGATCTTCACTACATCCCATGCTAACAAAACAATAATTGTGATCCTTGCAAGGGCGAAATATGTACGCGAGCCGTGAGTCCCGAGCGAGCCCTGGAGGCTCTGCTCGGAGTGCTCCAGGATAGCAACAAGATATAACCCCGAACGACTAGTGATCGAGCGATGAAGCCTGTTTCCCTCCTCGGAGTCCTACTGGATCTTCTCGACGAGTTCGACAAGCGCGGCCAGCAGCCGGCCGACGTTCTGCAGAGCAAGTTCTTTCGTCGGCGCCGCTTCCTCGGAAGTCATGATCGACGTTTCATCGGTGCGGGTTTCTACAGCTTTCTGCGTCACGGAATCCGGGGTCGTCTGCGCTGGTCGCTCTGGCGCGAACGCGGCAGTATTTCGGTACCGGAGCAAGGCCGAATGAAGCACATGGGCGCTCTACTCGCCCTGTCGGAAGACGGCCTCTTCCCGTGGACTTCGAGAGAGCTCACGGATGCCGCCTCGACCTATGCAGCTGCCCAGGGAGGTGGATGGATCGACGTATTCCATCGCATACGCGGCCACGAGTTTCTCTCGGACAAGGACTGGCCACGAGAAGCAATCGACCGCGTGGCCTGCGAACAAAGCCTTCCGCACTGGCTTGCTAGCCGACTCATCGACGAGCGTGGTATAGACCAGGGACAGGAGCTCATGTCATCTCTGCTCAAGGAAGCGCCAGTGGACTTGCGCGTCCATCTCTCACGCGTTGAGCGCGAAGTCGTTCGCAAGGACCTCGAGACAATGTTCGACGTCCCCGTCTCGACAACACCTCACAGTCCCGCGGGTCTCCGACTTCACAACCGGGTCAATCTACGCCAGTTCATGAACAAGAACCCCGGTTGGATCGAAGTACAGGACGAGTCCAGTCAACTCGCGACTCTGGCTTGCCAACCCAGGGCCGGCGATACGATCATCGAAGCCTGCGCCGGAGCTGGCGGTAAGACGCTCGCTCTGGCCGACCTTACATCCGGAGATGCCACCCTCCACGCCTGCGACATCGACGGATACCGGCTGACACAGCTCGAGCGTCGGGCGCGCCCCCTCGAGCTCCGCAGCCTGACTCTTCACGAAATTGGCTCGAGCGGAAGACTCCCTTCCACACTCCCGGCACAGGCCGATCTTGTCATCGTCGACGCCCCCTGCTCTGGCCTCGGCTCCATGCGCCGAAATCCGGACCTGAAGTTAAAATACGACGCGGCGGACATCACGAAGTTTGCGGAGACACAGTTCGACATCCTGAAGCGTTTCGCGCGCCGCGTGAAACCCGGAGGTCGCATTGCTTACTTTACGTGCTCGTTATTGCGCGAAGAGAATCAAGAGGTGACGCAACGCTTTCTGCAAGACCAAAGCGACTTCGAGCTCGTGGCACCGTCCATGGACCGGCTGCCCGACGGGGCGCTCGTGGACGATTACTTGATGTTGGACCCATCGAGCACAGGCACTGACGGGTTTTTTGTGGCGGTATTTCGGAAGACAAAGTGAAAGCATGTTGGCAAGTCCAAACACCCCGCGAAGTCTGATCCTGGAACATCAACCTTTCACCAATCCAACGTCTTGACTCGCCGAGGCGCGGCGATACTCACTCTGAAACCGCCGTCGCAAAAACGAAATAGTCATTCCCGAACCGAATCCCCTTTTCGCTCTCGTAAAGATCGAGCGCCTTGTCGCGCAGTCGTTTCACGCGATCCTCGAGCACCGTAGCGAGCTGACGGTCAGCGATGAGCGGCAGCTTATAGAGGCAGACGTCCAGCTGGCCGTTGATAAAGCTCGGTCCATAGAGAATAGGAAAGACATGAGTGTCCTGCACTCGGTATCCCGAGCGTTCAAACACACGAATCATCCACTCCATGGGATACTCGCGATAACAACGATCGTTGGCGAGGAGGATACAGGCATCTCGAAGCCTCGCGATCTCCAGAATCACCTGCCCGCCGGGAGTCAGGGCCTGGTCAGGGTAAGGTTCGAGTCCCACCGCATAGAGTCGTGAGCCCACGTGCGGACGGATTCTTGCGAAAAGACGATCCTGGAAGTACGGCGCGTAACGGTCCACGGAGCCCAGAAGATAATCAGCCAGGACAACGTCGAAGACTTCGCCATGCAGAAAGTCGGGCTCCATCCAATTGCCCCCGACGATACGGTCTCGAGGACGTGGCGGGTCTTCGAGCTTCTTGGCAACACTACGGGCACGCGACTCGTCGCAGGTCACAGCGGTCCAGCGCGTGGTCTCGAGCTTTGCAATCCAGTTCAGAGAATGTTGTCCAGTCCCCGCATCGAGAACGGTTCCCCAGGGGACATTTCCCTGAACTCGTTCGATATGTTGAAAAATGGCGTCGATGCGCATCAGGTTAGCTACCGAGAGTCTCCAGGTACTCACGCATTTCGCCCTCGGAGTGCTGATCCCCGATTTTTCGGGCCTGGTCGATTCCCGACTCCAGAGCGCCACGGGCCTCGCCCGAGCGGCCCATCTGCTCGAGAAGCACGGCCTTCTGGAAATACGCGGCCACGTAGGTCGGCTCAATCTCGCAAGTGCGGTCAAATCGCGCCAACGACTCGTCTTCGCGTCCCGCAGAACGCAGAGCCATCGCGAGACCGAAGTTCAAGAAAACATCGTTGGGCTCTCGCTCCAACAGCTCTTCGATTTTTTCGATGCTGGGCATTTCTCGTATAGCGCTCAACGAATCTTGAGCGGCGCTTTCTGATCTTTTGGAATTAACGAGGTATAGGGGATCCCTTCCCGACGTCCGACGAAGTCTTTTTGGGCGGCAGCGAGAAGATCCACGTCGCCGAGAATTTCAATGGCGGAGGCACTCATTACGCGAGACGCTACCACGAGCCCTTTCTCACCGATGGACATGCCGGTACAGGCGACGATCTGCCAGCTGTGCCCGGGAGCACCGTAGGTATAACAGGCCACTCGAAATCCACCGGTGGGCACCATCCAACTCACGTCACCCACGTCGGTCGACGCGCGAATCAGATCGGGCTCGTCCGGTAAGGGGTCGATTTCTTCGGGCAGAGGCATTTCTATGGGCCGGCCACGAGCCGCCACAAGGGGCTCCTGAGTCTTACGGGCAAAGGATTTCTCTGCGTCATCGAACACCGGTGCTCCGACGAGCATCAGATTCCGTTGTATAAGCTCCGAGAGGGGACGATTGAGCTTCTTGAGATCGGCGACGTTCTGGTCAACCCACGCCAGGGCAGTCGCCTTGGGCTCTGGTATATCTTGATCCGGCGTATTCGCGGACAGGGAGCGGCAGCCGACACAAACCAGGCTCAGAACCAAACTCGAATATTTGAGCGAAATCATTTCAACTCTCCGACTCCTCACGCCAAGAGTGCTGGCCTCAGACCAGCATCCTCCGCCACTTGCGCTCTATCCGCACCGAACCATAGCGAATCAGCATGAACACAAAAAGCAAATTAACGGTCAGATCAACGAGAAAGCGAATCGTGGCCTCGTCAAAGGTCAAGCGCCTGGAATTCAGCAAAAAGACCACGATGACCAGTGTCATGAAGGCGCGAACAAACCAGGGAGTCGAGTCGAACGAGTGCGAAATCGCCTTCTCACGAAAGGGACTCAGGGCGTGAATGTTCTCGAGCATGGCCATAAAGGCCATTCCCCACCCGAGCGCAATCAAGACACTCACGGGTCGAGCCGACTCCCAGGGCCCGAGAATAAAGAAATCGTAAAGTCCGTGCACGACAGATACAAGCACCAGGCTGCCCAAAAAGGTCAAAACAGGATTCCAGCCGCGCTGCCTCGCTTCGGGAATGGACAGCGCCAGCATTCCCGAAAGAGCGATGTGAAGAGGTGTCGAAATAAAAGTGCGCCCCACGGCCACATGCGTTCCGAGCTGCGAAAAGTAGAAGTAGTTCTCAAGCGTCGAGAACCCGAGTGCGGAGAGTCCCCCGTAAATAAGCCAGTCAATGGGCTCATTGATGTGACGCGTCAGAATGAGCACCGGGAAAATCGGGAGAATCTTGACGACTTCTTCGACGAGACCGATGGCGAGTACACAGTACACGAGATCCTCGAGAACCGATCCTCCAAGGCCGATGTGATGCCAGAGTGACAGCACGTCGTGGAAAATGAATACCACGTGGGCCACGACAGCTCCGAGGCCGACAGATATCAAGGTGATCCAGATCGGCTCCTTTTCGAAGAAATCCCACCAACGAATGACCAGAAGCCAAATCACACTGCCAAAAAGAGCCAGCAGCGCGTGATCCCATCTCAGCGATGCCAGATAGCTTTTCACGAAGAAACCGAAGTACTCACCAAAACGTGCTCGATGCAAGAGAACGGTGCGTCGAGCGTGTCCCGAGGCCAAAGGGCCAATGCTCGGATCTTCAGTGAGAGCCTCGAGCGCATTCCAATATCTCAACCTCAGCAAAGATTCCGAGAGTCCTCGGATGGCAAGAACCTTGCTATCGACTTCCCCCTCGACCTGAAGCTCCAAGTTGTAAGCTTCGATCGCATCCTCGTGTTGATTCAGGCTGGCATAGGCATCGCCCCGGGACTGATTCAAGAAGAGTAACTTCTTGTTCTCGACCCTGTCGTAACATTGCAGAGCACGTTTGAAGTCACGGCAAAA
>Ga0310344_10003190_pt1 | contig 12255 bp, 14 predicted proteins | sample HC15DNA20200_MG_FD_203801 | JGI IMG/M metagenome (GOLD analysis project Ga0310344, IMG submission 203801) | Marine microbial communities from station ALOHA, North Pacific Subtropical Gyre - HC15-DNA-20-200_MG | ecosystem: Environmental > Aquatic > Marine > Oceanic | place: Pacific Ocean: North... | reverse complement strand
CATCAAGGAATGCTTTTCTACCTGAACCACTACCAACTGCTTGGTAGTTTACTCTGTGTCCTCCTTCTTTTGCGAAGTCGGCAAACCATCTTTGGTAGATTTTAGATGGGAATGATGCACCTGCTCCTGAGAGTCTTGTTCGTGCTTCTGCACAACCAGCAGCACCAAGTACTGCACAAGCAGCAGCACCTGCTACTACTATGTTTAAACCAATAAGCCTTTTCATTAGGATCCGCTTAGGGCAACTTATATATGTGGTGGTTTCCTATCGCCTCCATGTCTGAAACCACCAAAGGGACATGCAGCAGTTGGGGGTACATATGCTGCTTATACTCAGCCCCATTGTACCATCGGGGGGACTTATGGATTGCCCTTACCAACGTGTATATTATATCACAAAAAAAGACCCCTGCAAAGCAGGGGTCTTGAAGTTCCGACTTTTGTAGAGACCGCACGAACGGTGTCTCAGTCTTATTTAGAAAGTGAACTTAGCACCGATTTTACCACCGAAGTCTACGATGTCTTCGCCAGCAGCATCTTCGTTAGAGATACCAGAGATCTCACCATATACAGATAGATCCTCACTGATTCCTACAGAAGCACCAACTTTACCACCGAACTGAGTCTCAGTGTCATCAGCAGCTTCGTCATGAACGAATGCAGGACCACCTTGGATGTAGTATGCGATCTTACCTTCAGATGCAGTACCTTCAAAACCGACAGCAACGTCAGTTGTAGCACCTGTGTAGTCTCCATCAGGATATGATGCGTTTGCTTCTACGTTCACATAAGGACCAGCAAAAGCGGCTGAAGAAAGTAGAAAAGGAGCAGCTGCTGCAGCAGCTAATGTTGATTTGATTGACATGATTGTTTTTATTTGTCTCGCATGGGCATTAAAAAAACCCTGCGGATGATAGCACCCCCGACATGGGGTACTGTTTGCATCTACGTAGGGTTACGATTTTTCGAGTCCTTTGTATGATACTATTTATCTTAACAGAAGTTTACGATGCTGTCAACCCTCTTTTTTATGAGCAGAGTTTTCGGTTATCCGACCCAAGTAAGGATCATAATTCATATATTCTTTGATATTCACACCTGATCCATTGGTTTCCCAGAAATTATATAAGGCTTGATAGTTACTCTTATGGAAATAATCGATATGCTCTGGATGAATACTTGAACCCAATTCAGTCTTATATAAAAGAAGAGGAATAGAATATGTATTGCCTGAATTATAAATCAAATCATCTGCAACTGGTCTTGGTTTGCATCCATTATCCAATTTATATTTTTCTCCCCTACAATGAAACCTTACTAACTTCTCAGCATGATATCTATTAATAATATAACATGCAGTAGAGAAATCATTTACAAATCTCTTATGTAATCTAACATGAATATCCCCTGTACATATAATAGCAATCTGAATAATATCATAATCATAAGGAGCATGGGCCATGAAATCAGTCCATGTGAAATTCCAAAACTTTACCATCTCTAAACTACAATCATCTTCCATCATGATTGCATAAGGAGCATCACTTGTCTCCAAATAATGTTTAATAGCTTTAAGATGGGAGGTAGTACACCCTATCTCACCTCCAGACATATTATCAGGATAACGTCCCGTCAGAATATGACTTAGATCATCATCCCTTCCATCATAAGCAGAGATGCGAGTGTAATCTAACTCCCAATATTTAAATTGGTCTTCCATATATTGTTGTCTCTCTGGTTGCTCATCAAGATTCAAATAATAAAGAGGACCAAAGTTCTTTAACTTATATGCTGACTTATTCTTATCAAATATGGCTGGATCCATTAGAATTTAATTGGGTAAACATCATCATCAGGTTCTCCAAACTTTACAGTGTCTGGATACTTTTCGGATAGATCATTACTAATCATATCCATTATAGCATCATTATCATTAATGTAAACTTCATATCCATCATCCAACAAATCAACACACAATCTATACTGTTGACTCTCTGTAAGAATATCAGTTCCTTTCTTATATGAAACATAATCAAAATAGAAAGGAAGATTATCTAGATTTCTATAAACAAAATACTCTTTTAAAAAAGAAGCATGTTCATCATTAAAATTATCAGTAGTCTGTCCCAGATTATAATCAAGTCCTAACTGTTTAGCATAGGCAGCAAAAGCACGGTTGTCTCTAGGTAAACAAGGGCCCCCAAATCCAAATCCAAAGTTCAAATACTTTCTACCAACTCTACTATCATCACCAATTGCACCTAGAACTACTGGTATTTCATCTTCCATACCCGACAATGCCATGACCTGCCCAACCATATTTGCATAACTGATCTTAGTAGTAAGGAAACAATTAACCGCAAGTTTCACCAGTTCAGCAGCAGTTGTAGACATGATACTGATCTTAGGGGGAGTCTCTTGAATCCTATTATAAATCTCACAGAGTTGATCATAAGTTTCATTTCTCTTACCACCAATCAAAACCATGTCAGCGGTTCTAAGATCCTTGATGATTGTTCCTTGTGCAATGAACTCTGGATTATAAAATACGTCCACCTTTGAATCTTTCAATGCATCTTGAAACTGTTCACAGTCACCTGGATTGGTAGTACACCCAACCACAAATGATTTACCTTCTACTTTTTTTACTTTCTTAATATCTTCAACAACATCCCATACAGCACTTACATCATAACTACCATCTTTCTTAGAAGGAGTAGCAACTAAAGTGTAAATAATATCACACTCTCTAATAACCTTAGTATTACTAGTAGTAGCAGAAAGTCTAGGAGAAGTTGAAAGTAATTTAGCAACCTCTGGTTCATTAGTACTAATGAATTTACGTTGGAGATTTTTTACATAACTATCTCTCACATCTGATACTAATACATCATACCCTGCTTGTTCGCATAGGAGAGCAAAACAAATACCTAGTCTCCCTGCACCGATGACTCCGATTTTCATAGTTTAAAAGTGGGGATAGGTTCCATCTTATGTCTATTTTGACGATTAAATCTAGAAAGAATATCTACTGCATCTCCCGTTCCACTCTCCATGGCTTCTTCTAGTTGAGCATATGTTGCACCAATCTGATCTTCATCACTTCTACCATCATCCCATAGACCATCAGTAGGTTTAGCATCAATGATAAGAGCATCCACTCCTAAGTATCCTCCTAGTTCTCTTACTTCTGTTTTATAAAGATCAGCAATCGGAGCAATATCAACGCCACCGTCACCATACTTAGTATAAAAGCCAATTCCATAGTCTTCTACCTTGTTACCTGTTCCTACTACAATACCTTTCTTTGCTCCTGCTATTTGATATAAAGTAACCATCCGAAGACGAGACTTTGTATTAGCAAGACTTAATTCATCAGATATAAATTCTTTCTTATCAAAGTGTTGGGCTTCAGACCACCACTTAATATTATGCAAAAGTTGATCATACACACTAGACAATTCTATCTGAACATTCGTTACATTATCATACTTTTCTGCCAATTGTTCAGCATGTAGATCAGAAAGTCTAGTGTTCTGATGTGAAGATTCTAGAGGCATACGCACTACATATGTGGGTAATCCTGTCTTGGCACATAGAGTAGACACTACGGCAGAATCAATTCCACCTGACACTCCGACAACTAAAGATTCAATAGCATGAAAGTAATAATAATCTTTAATCCATTTGTCAATGTCAAATTCTAACTTTGAATAATCTTTTATTCGGTTCATAATACTATCCAATCAGGGCAATAAAGGTCTTTGGTATCTTTGTTTGCATAGTCAGGGCCAAACCACATCTTAGGTGCAATGACTTTCTTGTTAGGGTTAGTTTGTAACCATGCTCCCCACCAACTCATAGAACTATTTGCAATTATAGCATGAGAACACAGACTCATCAAGCATAGGTCTGCATAAGGTGTGAAAGATCCATCTGCATATTTATCTTGTGGTTCAGAGAGTAAAAATCTATCACCAGAAAAGAACTCTTGTTCCTTTACCCAATCAATAGAATCAGAGAACACCATCACTGGTTGATCCTCTGGGAACTCAGCAAGAGCCCTTTCATAATACTCTACAGGTTGAACAGGATGCATAGATCCACACTGAGTGTAAGACCATTTGAATCCACGAGGGTCTGTAAGATTAGGATCACCTCTTCTTACATGAAGCATGATAGGTTCCTTCACAGATTCTATCATCTCCTGACATGGTTTCAAGTGCTCATCATGAAATGTAAAGTCCTCTCTAATAATATCAGCAATATGATCAAAGTATCTCCATGACTGAAAGAATCCATGAAGATTTACATTGTCTGGACACTGATCAAATAATTCCTCACAAAAATGAAAGTAAGGTTCTGTAAGATGTTGATTCTCTAGGACACCTTCTTTTCTTTCGGGTGAGAGTTTAAAACATTCATGAAGACTATAGTTTTCTATTCCTTTTCTATCTGAAGGAGGAATACACCATTCATATCCATGCTTGGCAGCAATACCTCGAATAGCTGCATACTCAAACATTTGATTACCAAGTCTTCCCAGACTTCCTATACCATTAAATGTTAACATATTTCTTTAGATAATCTTGTTGTGAATAATAATCTTTTAATTGCTCTCGACTCATCTGCTGTATCTTATTCCACTCATCCATATTAGACTGCATGTGCGGATTTGTAAACCATGAGTTCTCTCCTCGTGCATGTTCTAAATGATATACCCATCCATCTGCAATGCGATCAACATGATATCCCATCTTAGTGAACCTGTAATATCTTTCCTTATCCTCTGGTGCATATGCTTTAAAGTTTTCATTCTCTAAACCACCTTCAATATAAACTGATCTCTTAAAGAACTGAGCCCATCCAAAGTCAGATGTATGAACCCTAGATGCAGAATCTAAATGATAATAATCACCAGTTTCTAAAAAATTAGAAACCACATCATCAGTTGCTGCTACCTGTTTCTGGTGATTGCCCCTACCATAAGGATAGACCACATCAGATATACCTGTTGTAATCATTTCATAGGCAAGAAGATATGAATCTATAGGAAGGATCACATCACAATCATAATTAACAACTATGTCTGTGTTGGCTTCCATAGTCATCTCATTCAAAATCCTCTGACGATGGAAGAGAGGATCATCACTCTGCTCAAACATAAAGTTAAAGTTAGTGAAGATATTCTGCTGATCTAGCACACTCTCCAAAAGAGGAAGAGCATCTCTATGAAAAATAGATTCCTTATCTACTTCCTTTACTATGATATTAGTATGAAAATTCTCTAGTAAGAATGCAATTGACGTAACAACATTCCTTAATCTATCAGAAGATTCAATCCGAATAGGAATTATGAACGTTGCCTGATTTAAATTATGCTTCATCTGGATACTTCTCACCTCCCTCAAAGAACTCTTTATATGTAGAGTGTAACAAATCTAATTCAGCTTTGTTGACCACCCATCCACCTTCAGGATGATTTATATGATGATCATAAACTATTCTACTTGCACTAGTTCTATTTTCATGCTCTCTGGTGGCAGTAAGAACATCCTCAATAATATAAGGAAGACCGTGCTTCATTCTCATTCTATGATATAAATCTGTGTCCACCAAAAGATTTAGGTCTTCACTCATATACATCTTACAAGAGTTAAGAACTGAGAGTCCCGAAGGATTCCCTAAAAGATTTCTCCCCTCCAACATCTTATCACACCATCTAGGAACTACATCCCTGAAAGTAAGAGTACCATCCTTTGTATGACAGAAAGAATTAAATGCCCACTTACATCCTGTGTCATAGGCATCTTTTAATATCTGTAATGCATCTTTATTCACAAAGAGATCATCTTGATAAACAACCTTTAATATCCTACCTGTCCCGTGCTCTAATGCCACGTTAGTATTAGGGCCTAGATTTCCTCTACCATATTGATTCCTTATATAAATGATCTCAAAAAGTTCACTCTTCTCCTTACAGAAATCATGTATCTTATCATCAACACTGTGATCAGATACAACAATATTAAAGTCTTGAAAGGTCTGTAGTTGTAAAGTGTCAAATAATTCTGAGAGATACTTTACTCCATCACCTTTAAACTCATAGGTTGGTATGCATATTGATATCTCAGACATCTAGATACTCCCATCTATCTACAAAGATATCTGTAGGATCTGCACCATCAGGACCAAACCACATCTTAGGGCCAATGACTTTCTCAGACCCAGATAACCATGCTCCCCACCATGAAAAAGTAGAGTTTGCCATTATCTGATAATTACACATACTCATCAAACACATATCAGTTATATTATCACCACTCTCTGAGATTAAGAACCTATCATCACTAAAGAACTCTTGTTCCTTACACCACTCAGGATCATCAGAGAATACAAGAACTGGAATTGGTCCATCTTCTCCTACATGACCAACCTTAACCCCAAAGTCATTATCAATTTTGGATAATGCCTCCTCATAATAACTTAGAGGAAGAACATTATGATAGGTTGGTTTAATTAGATGATCTGTTCTACGGACATGCAGAGATATAGCTTTGCCACCCACACTATCAATCATCTCTTGACACAACTTCTTTACATCATCTCTCCACTCAAAATCTTTTCTTATATCATTTGCAATATGCTTGAAATATTTCTCTGATTGGAAGTAACCATAAAGATTTACATTATCCTCACAGTTATCTACTAGATCCTGATTATATCTAAAAGTCCCTTCCTCTTTATAAGGTGCAGGAAACATCTTAACTTCCTTTGCCCCTTCTAATTTAAATGCCATAAAGAGTTTATGTTGATTCTCTTCATCTTCAAACTCATCATCTGTCTTAGGGCCAGGTGGAATACACCAATCATATCCTCGTGATGCAGCAATACCTCTAGTAGCAGCATACTGGAACATTTGATTACCAAACCTTCCATTCTTTCCTAAGTGGTTATGTCCTAGCATTTTTATACCAATTGATAGTTTTTAATAGTCCCTCTTCAAGGGTGTGTTTTGGATGCCAATTTATTGTTTCTATTATTTTAACATTGTCAATAGCGTATCGCAAGTCATGTCCTGGTCTGTCATCAACAAACTCAATTAGATCTTCACTTGCACCCATCAATCTTATAATAGTCTTCACTAGATTTATATTAGCAACCTCACACTCTCCACCAATATTATATTTTTCCCCTACCTTCCCTTTATTGAATATCTCAAAGATAGCTTGACAATGATCCTCAACATAGATCCAATCTCTTATGTTCTGTCCTTGTGCATAGATTGGTATCTTTTTACCCTCCAAAATATTATTGATAGTCTTAGGTATTAACTTCTCTTTATTCTGTCTGGGACCATAGTTATTAGAACAGTTGGTAATTACAACTGGTAGTCCATAAGTATTACCAAATGCAGTTACAAAATGATCACTAGCAGCCTTAGATGCAGAATAAGGATTCTGAGGATTATAAGGTGTCTCCTCTGTGAAAGGAGGATCATCATACCCTAATGAACCATACACTTCATCAGTAGAGATGTGATGGAACTTTTCTACCTTATACATCACAGATAACTCAAGAAGATTAAGAGTTCCTGTGACGTTAGTATCAACAAAGGGAGTTGCATCCTCAATAGAATTATCTACATGAGACTCAGCAGCAAAATGGAAAATAAATCTAGGTCTATAAGTTTGAAATACTCTTTCTAGTTGTTTCTTATTTGCTATATCAACGATCTCAATAGGAAAGGTATGGGGATTTAAATTATCCGTACTAGCAGCATAAGTTAGTTTATCAAGAATAACAATATTATCATAGGTATTACTCTTTAAATAATGAACAAAGTTACTACCAATAAAACCAGCAGCTCCAGTAACAAAAATCATTCTAGATCCAACTCCACAAATCCAGTACCACAAGTTTTATCAGGTGACTCAGTATTGAATACTCCATGACCTAACTCGGTGACATCTGCTTTAATATCCTCATCAAAACACTCCCAAAAATCTTTCATGGGAAGATTTAATTTAATATCATCAAAGCACATTATTCCTTTCCAATCTTTGGCAATAAGGAACTTCATAAACTCCGACTCTTGATCTCCTGTATGATCGGTATCAATCACAATCATCTTTACCTTATCCCATTCAATAGATTCATCCTCACGAAAATCCATTATATTCCAATCAATATTCTCTCTCGTCATCTTCTGTGCTATCTTTGACTTTTCTGATAGATCATAACTCTTAACATGATTCTTTGTATTGTATGAAAGAGCAAGAGCAGAACTACCATAGAGTGTTCCAATATCTAGAATAACTCCATCATCAAATGTTGTTGAGAGATGAGCATAGAGTCTATAAGGAACTGTACCTGCAGGATTATCACATGAATCTGATATCACATCCCCATCACCATGCTTGGCAGCTTCCTCATTGATTCCTGCTTCGGTGAGGTGAGTTCTCATATACTCTAGTTCTTTTACAAAACTCTCATCGTTGAGTTGTTCTAGAGTTGGTAATGTTGTTTTCATAATTGTGTACCTTCAGGTAAGTGATAATGGAATCCAAATGGTGTTATACCCTTGGTCTCAGGTATAGGTTTTTCATGGGCAAATCTTGCTGCCACTTCTATGGGAGCAATAGTACATCCAAGTGCTTCATATATGTGTCGATTATGAACACATATATTACCATCCTCAGAGGTAGATTGTGCATTCATATGTTTATAAAAGTCACCCCAGTTTACGTCAAACTGAACGTGTGCTCTCTTAGGAACATCTAAGAGTTTCTTACTGCGGAAAGAGAATCCTCCATTCCCCACTCGATGTTGCTTACCCCAAGGATCTATGTAAGCATCAGTTGCTTCATACCAAGGAGCACCAATATAATCATAATTATACCAGTCATCATCCCATTTGTCAGGGTTAATTACGAACCCATCAGGCTGTACAAGTAAGCAGTAATCAGTATCAATGTGTCTGGTAAGGTTATAGATGCAATAATAATTGTAGTCGTGAATAGAAGTGATTTCATAGCATTCAGAAAATTCAATACCTTCAGGAAGGTTGTCTGGTTCTTTGTGAGTAATTAATTTTACTGCACCAAAATTGATACCCTCCATGCTTTTCTTTAAAGCATAAAGGGCTCCCTCTACATTGTCAGAGGAGATGCAAAATAATGTAACATTAGGTAATTCAATCATAGATCACCATCATAGATATTAGATGTTTTCTTATACTCTTCCCATTCTACTCTACATTCATCAGGTGTAAAGAGGTTACCTTCCCTATCCATATAATGAGTAGGGTAATTATATATGCTACATCCCAGACTCCACCATCCCTGTGATAGATTATGATGGAACCAATACTTAGGTGCGATACAATACTCTAATGTTTCACTAGTCCATAAAGGAAAACAAGAGAAAGTGGAAGTGGTACATATAACATTACGAGCATTCTTTACTGCCACATAATCCCATGCAACGTCCACATGATATGCAGGATACTCTGGAAGCATCTGATTGGCTGTCTTTACATCATCGGTGACAATACAGAACTCCATCTGCGGATTATATTCTACCATTCTTTGAATTGCTTTATCCCAATATGATCTAGGAACATATGCACCAGCATTTCCTATCATATCACCACCACGGAAATTCATGACACACATGTTCTTTCCATTAGTATCCATATGATCATACTCTTCCTTGACCTTCAACCACTCCTTAACAAGATCTAATCTATCATAGAAGTAATCCTCTGACTGCATCACACCATAGAGGATTCTATTATCAGGAATGTTCAATAGAGTCTTATCAGTCAAACGTAAATCAGTCTTAATCCATTCATCAGTCTTCAGGGCATGGCGATACTCATCATACCTTTCTAGATCATCAGGAACTTCTTTACCATAATCAAGATCCATAAAGTAAAATCCTTTCTGATTTACTCTTGAATCTCCTGCACTTTGCAGACCTTTTATACCAAAGTCATACCCATGTCTATGAGCCAACATTCTGGTAGTAACATAACAAAAAAGTTGATTACCTAATCCCTGACCGTGTAGGAACTCAGTTGCTAACATAATTACCGATTACTTTCTCAATATACTGAAGCATCTTTTCATTAATTGTAGGAGAACATCCTAAGAAAAATACCTTATCCAATACCTGATTGGCATTGGGATAATGAGATGCCTTACCAAGATCACGATAACCAGGATGTAAAAGAATATTACCTGCGAAATAGTTACGTGTTTGAATCTTATTCTCTTCTAAGTATGCAACCAATGATCTCTTTAAATTATTGTCCTCACATACAGTAGGAACACCAAACCAACTAGTCTCTGCCTCTGGTCTTTCATTTACAACTCTCACACCATCAATACTTTCCAAAGCCCTCTGAATCCTTTCCTTGTTGCTTCTACGAAGACTATGAATCTCATCAAACTTAAGCAACTGTACAGACCCTACAGACCCTTGTAAGTCCAGTGGTTTCAAATTATAACCTCTGACACCAAAGACATACTTATGATCTACTACAGTGTCATTCTCTAACCAATTACTAAACCTCTTGCCACAGACTCCGTTAGAGAGAAGGTTCTGCTGACCCACACAATAACATCCACGACCCCACCATGCATAACTCCTTGCAAGATCTACTATCTCTTTGATATTAGAAGATACCATACCACCTTCAATGGTACAGATGTGATGAGCAGGATAGAAAGAACAAGAGGCTGCTACTGCTCTCTCGGTAAGATAAGTTCCATTCCACTTACTACCTAAACTATCACAGTTATCAGCAATCAATTCAATATTATTTGAGTCACATATATCTACAAGTCTATCTACATCATAAGGATTACCCAAAACAGGAGAAGAGAAAACTGCAACAGTTCTATCCGTGATCTTTTCCTCTACCTGATCGAGATCCCAATTTAGATCTTCCCATTTGATGTCAACAAAGACTGGTTTCAATCCTGCTTGAACTATAGGTGCAATCGTAGTAGGAAAACCACATGTACATACAATTATCTCATCACCTTCATTCCAATTAAAATACTTCTTCAATGCAGCAATCATCACTAGGTTAGCAGATGATCCACTGTTCACCATCACAGAATGCTTAAACTTAAACATCCTTGAGAACTCACGTTCAAACTTATTTACTTTTTCTCCTGATGATAACCACTTCCCTTTCATGATGGAGTGGATTAGTTCTCTTGCCTCTGAGTCATCCCAATAAGGCCCAGAATAATATACACTATTCTTACCCTCTACAAACTCCTTCTTGTTTGCCATAAAAGGAAAGATGTCATCATCCATCTCCTTCGCAGACTCAATAAATTTATCAATTAACTGATACATAGTTCCTCAACGATATCATCTATAGAGATTTCTGGTTTAAATCCCAGTGCATTTAGTTTACTTGCATCTAGAGCACAGTCTTTTGCCTGAACAATCTTATGAAACTCTGCTGCTTCTCTAGACTTAACAGGGGAATTGGAGTTTAGATATTCCTTTGCCTTGTAAATTATATCACCTATTTGGGTTGCTTGTCCAGTCGCAATGTTATATATCTCATTCAGATTTCCTTTCTGGCATACCAGTTTAATAGCACGGCAAGTATCTTTTACATGCATCATATCTCTGGTGGGTGTTCCATTATCATAAAGGAATATCTCTTCATCCTTTTTCATCTTATCAACCATAAATGCAAGAGCATTCTTCTTCGCAGATGTTTTACCATCCCCTGCTCCCATTACATTAGCAAGTCTCAGGATCCTATAGTTCTTATCATAAGTTCTGCAGAATGACATCACTAAATCTTCTGCAGCCCTCTTTGTAATAGAATAAAACCCAGTTGGTTTACAATGAGAATCCTCTCTTGCAGGTAATGGAATATCACCATACACAAACCATGAACTAATAAAGTTAAAAGTTACATCAAGATCTCTACACTTATCTAAGGTCTCGCATAATACTTTCAAATTAGTTTCAACATCTAATGTAATATTAGTATGCACATTATAGTTGTCAACCGTTGAAATAAGATACAGTATCTCATCACTCTCAGGTTCTCTTTGATCCCGTGGTATTACAATAGTATCATCAGGATACATGCGAGAGAAATTACCTCCCACAAATCCTGTACCACCATAGACAGATAACTTACTCATACTTTTCACACTCCTTAAATGTTTTTCCTATTGCATCCTTCTCAGAAAGAAGAGGTGGATGTAAAGT
>Ga0310344_10003189_pt1 | contig 12258 bp, 14 predicted proteins | sample HC15DNA20200_MG_FD_203801 | JGI IMG/M metagenome (GOLD analysis project Ga0310344, IMG submission 203801) | Marine microbial communities from station ALOHA, North Pacific Subtropical Gyre - HC15-DNA-20-200_MG | ecosystem: Environmental > Aquatic > Marine > Oceanic | place: Pacific Ocean: North... | reverse complement strand
CTAAATATTTCCAGTTCCATCTGACCTACTTCACCGCTTTCTTGAAGTATCTCTGATAAGTTCACTAATATCTGAAAATTCTGGGGTGTTAAAAACCTACAATCGAACTGAACAATCACATTATTTTTTGGCTCAATGTGGTCGGAATGGATTTTCTTCTTCAAATCGAATTGAGTATTTGGCTGTTCTTCTTCAACATATTTATTCACACCAAATCCTTTGTGTCCAACCCAATCACCATAAATGTCTGAACACCAAGGTTCTAATTCTTTCAGTAAATCATTATTACAATTCTCCACTATAAATCCTACATCATATTTTGGTGGTATGATTGGATGTAACAACTCATCATGTTTTACCATATGTCCCCACTTACGAATGAAGTTTCTTGTACTCCTTAGATTTTGAGCTAACCACTCTGATGATTCTCTACCTTTCATAAAGACTTTACCTGCTGGATTTCTAAGTGCTCCATCTTTAAATCTTGAACCTCTACAAGTCATATGATAAACATAACCTTCCCAAGTCTGAATTAATTCATAACCAGCCAATTTAAATCTGTTGAATATATCCGAGTCCTCTTTAGATTGTGGAGCGTATAACGGATCGTGTCCACCAATTCTCTGAAAATCATCTTTGTATATAGCCCACGGAGCAAATATACCATTAGTAATCTTATCTTCTGGCATTCCTTCCCAAGTCTGATTTATAAAATTTATTAATCCTTGTTCATCAAACTCCTCAGGTTCTATTCCAAAATCTTGTAAAACCTTTTCTGGTCCATCAGGATGTAGTGGTGGTTCTATTCGTGTTGCACTTACTACTTTACCTGGTTCTAAATGTTTCAACACTTCTTCATCTAATTTAGGACAGGCGTACATATCAGCGTGATAAATCATCACAATATCATTTGAAGCCATACCCACTAATGTATCATATAGTATGGTGTGTCCTAATCTTTCAGGTCCTTCGTTTCTATGTATCTTTACATTCGGGTCTTTCTCTTTAATCTCATTCATCCATTCCCAAGTTCCATCATCAGAGAAATCATCGGCCCAACATATCTCGTGTCTATATCCTAAATTCTTTCTTATACTATTATACGACCACTTTAAATATTTTAAATTGTTTCTACTTGGTTGTATAAAACTTATTACTTTTTCCATTGTTTCTCCCAATTTTCTTTCCAAGCCCTTTCTGTATAAAACTTCTCAAACATTTCTAATGAAGTTTCACTACATTCAATATAAAAATCACTATCTTCTTTTAATCTCTTACCAAGTGAAATAGCCTGTTCTAAATCCCCCATATCTACTGATAATAGTGGATGTAATATTTCTTGTGTATCCAATCCCTTATAACCAATACAAGGTATTCCGTGAAATCCACAATTCATAGCAAATGTCCCAGCTGCATGTGTTCTCATTAAATGAACACCTATGTTATATTGTGATAAATTATCTATCCATTCTCTCCAAAACAAATATGGTAAATATTGAATATCTGGTATTGCATCTTCATTGTCTTGTTTTCTACCCATTGACGGAGCCACTATTGGATCACCTATTTCTCTTGCCACCATATATGAATCAAATCCACCATACCAATTAACAAAATTACCACCAATTATAGTAACACCACTCCATTCACTTCTCCGTTGTAATCCTTCTGGTATCATTAAACTTCTCATCACTCTTACATCCTTACATCCCAAGCCTTTATAATATTTTACATCTGAAGTATTATGACAATAAACCCAATCAGCACCCATCAAAGTGTTATAGAAATTAAATTGTTTTTCTATATCATAATCTTGAAAATACCAATGAGGACCTTCTTGCATTACTGCTACTTTATCACAACGATTTCTTATAAAATCTAAATTGACATTCGGATTCGCCTTTGGTACAATAACAATTCCCAAATCAAAATGTTCATCTGGTAAAACATTAAGTGCACACATTGGAGCATCTAATGCCAAACACCATCCAACTTCAGTTCTCGAATTTGGAAAATCTCTTGGATACTTTTGATTATTTCCAGATTCCGAGAAAAATGATATTTTCATCCGTATAACTCCTTATATGTTCTTTCCATCCAATAACTCGTATGTCTTGATAAAGAATTAACTGGAATTGCATTAAAGTGATATACCCAACCAGCCCTTAAAAAGTGTAATTCATCTGTCCACCAACACCTCTCATCCGTGTATAATAAATTTTTTCTAACCATATCTACCAAATTATAACATTCTGGTAATATCTTAACATCAACATTATTTTTTACCAACATATAATTTAATATAGTTTGGTCTGTACTTGCCTTAACTTCATCTATGGTTTGTTGTATCTTAGACTCATTTTCTAAATAATAAGATTTCATAGTTTCAAAAAATTCTTTATGTTTAGAATTTAATATCTGAAACCCACCATTGATATAAGTCCAAGGATGTATTCTCATACCATCAAATAATTTATCACCAAATCCTCTAATACTTCTCAACACCCATTCATAATCTCCATTATTCATAACTCCACAATACTTACCTTCAGTTTCCTCAAAGAAGTTAGGACAATCAGGATGAACTATTGTATCGGCATCCACCATCAATACTTGGTCGTAGTCAATATTATTACCATCTAATATATCAAATAAATAATATCTTTGCCAAGTTATTTTCATATAATTAATTGGATATAATAAATCTTCCCATACTAATAATTCACAATCATTTTTATCACACCACGATTTCCAACTATCAATTGAATACTGATATACTTGGGTATTTGATTCTTGTCTTTCTTGGCTCTTTCCCAAATCTATATTTGGTATAAAAACTATATTACTCATTATCCTGTTCCCATCCAAGTTGCACCACCTGGTGTGTAATGATGTTTAACTTCCTGTTGTGAATCATAAAATATATTATATCCCTTTTCTATTTGTTCGTTTGCCCAATATCTATCTTCCTTACTACTATAATGTTCATCAAATGGATACTCTATTAGATGTTCCGTATTAAACATAGAAAATGCATTATGGAAAAAATATCTATCTTCTAACTCACACCAATAATTTGTTTGTGATTCATCCTTAAAATTAGACCACATATATCTACGAGTTATTTTTTTACCATCCCATATAGGAAATTGTTTACCCCATACTGCTCCTACTTTACCTTTATCTAATTGTTCCTTCACAAGTTCAAAATCAAATTTTACTATTTCACAATGTGCAGATAGTATTATAATATAATCTTCTGTACATTCTTTTATTCCCATATTTAAAGAACGGCCTGGTGTATAATCATCCTTACCTATATGTAACTTAGTAATGTTATGATATTCAAATCTATTAATAATTGGTATTGTATTATCAGTAGAATCATTATCCACAATTATAATTTGTGGCTTACCAATAAAATCAGTAATAGATTGAATACAATACCCGATATGCTTTTCTTCGTTTCTTGTTCTTACTATGACACTAACCATCGAATCTTCCTGTCATTATATCTCTTGCCTCTTGTTCACATTCTAAATAACCATCACCACGACTAATATTCATTTCTTCCCTCATCTTAATATAATCAGATAACTCTTTCAACTCGTGTGGTAATATGGCAAACTTATTATCACGACCAGGTAAACTTTGGTCAAGGGTAAAATGTTTTTCTATCACAAATGGATTATATTCCATTGATATTTTTGCTCCCTCTATACCAAATGTATGATCACTATAACCAACCCTATCACATATTTTTTTCAACGAATTAATTCTTGGTAAATTTGTATTCTTTGGTTCTAACGGATAAGATGAGACACAATGTAATAAAATCACATTGTTATTTGGAACACATTGTAAAGTTTCTTCTATCTCCTTTACGGATGAAGTTCCTGTTGAAAGGTAAACCTCATCAAAATTAGAATCACACCATGCCAACAAAGGTAAATTTCTTGATTCAAAACTGGCTATCTTTACATATTTAGTTTGTATTTGTCCGAGTAAATCTGCATCCTCTAATGAGAATACTGATGAAAAGAATTCTATCCCCACCGTATTTGAATACTCATACAATTCAAGATGTTGGTCTTTTGATAATTCTGCCTTCTTATAAATTTCTAACCTACCATCTTCATCCCAAGGTCCTGATGTAAGTCTATCAACTGACCAAGTTTGAAACTTAACAAAATCTGCTCCATTTTCTTTTGATGCGTGAATCATTTCTTTTGCAAGAGTCATATCTCCCATATGATTCCAACCTATTTCTGATATTAACTTAGTCATTACTAAACTCCTTGATTTAACAAAATACGATTTGACTCAAGTGATTTAGAAAAGTATTCACTCGGAAACGAATCCTTATCTTTCACTACTTTAAGAAACTCCACCAATGAATTTTCTAAAGAATCATTATAATATTCTCTTGATGATTCTAATTCCAATAGAGTCTGTTTATTTGGTTTTTTAAAAAAACCTTTTTCGTCTATCGTATTCCAATTTTCATATAAATTTATTATACCATCTTCTTGTTCTACTATAGCATTTTCAAATATCATATTTGAACGATTTATAAATGGTGTAACATACGATACAAATATATTTGTAGTGCATCCATTTTTAAATTTCATATCAATTGTAACTGAATCGGCAAGATTTGATTCAGAATAAGTTGATTTATTAATACTAATATTTTCACACTCTCCGAGTAACCAAATACACATATCAATATAATGAACTGCTACCGTTCCATAAACACCCATCAATTCATTTGTTGATGTGAATCTCCAATTATCTTTAAATGTATCCTTAAATGCCAAACCATGTGAACTTACAAAATTAAAATGAACTGGTTTTCCTAAATCCTTTTCTTTTACTAATTTAGAAATATAAGAGAACCTACGATTAAAATTAAAAAATATCTTACCTTTGGTATCCGAATCCAATCCATCCAAATAATCTAATTCCTCTAAATTTACTGATGGTGGTTTCTCACAGAATATGTATGATTGTGGACTAATATCAAGAATGTCTTTTATGTATTGAACATGAGTATCATTCGGTGATGATATTAATATTCCATCTGAATCAATCAACTCTGTAAAATTATCTGTATGATGATTCCACATAAAGGGATTGATTCCCATACCTTTTAAGATATTTTCTAACCTTGATGCGTGATTTTTATAACCAATAATTGAAATCTTCATGACATTATACATCTCTTACAAGGTTCAATCTGTTTCCGTTCTTTTTGTAAATGTATCTCTCTCATCCAATTGTAATATTTAGAGTTCCATATTTCAGATATTTTCATATCTTTTGCGTTCCATTTACTCAGTAAAGACTTATAATCGTAATCACAAGGATTAACCTTACCATCCCACCAAACAAACATTCTCCTCCACAACTCTGTGCATGGTGTTTCAACCCCACTTAACTCATTCTCATAAGAACTCTCCCAAGGTATATAATTTGTAAACGCAACCAAATCAGAATATGATGACCACATTTCAACCATATCATCTACATTTTGAATTTCATTTACCTTTACACCTGATATTCTTGTTACCAATCTTGATGATGGGTATTCTTTTTCTCTAATCTCATTGAACCTCTCAACATTCTTCAATGTCTTTTCAAATTTTCCATTAACCCTAAGTTTTTCATACAATTCTTTATCTGCTGCATCTATCGAAAATGCCATAGTTTGTACATCATTTGATAATATTGTATGAATCATTTTATCAGTAAATAATGAGGCATTACTATTAATCTTTACCGCTAAAAATTTACCATTCATATACTCTAACATCTCACCAAGTTGTTTATGTAATGTCGGTTCACCTCGTGAAGCAAGAGTTATAGATTCTACATTCCCTTCAAGTTCATCAATAACTTGTTTAAATAAATCAATATCCATATAACCCATATAACCAGAATCTTTACTACTAAATGTTCTATCTGCCTGATAACAAAACACACACTTAAAATTACAAACCGATACAGGTTCTATTTGAACACAAGGTGGATAGTCATCATGTATTTTTAATACAGGATACAAATTGTATTTATACCTATAAACTAAATACCTAAATAATTCCCAATCGTGTATACTTTCAAATTCCACTAATTCATGACCTGATAAAACATATTCATCTTTAGGTATTGGTTTACCTTCCAATTTATTTTTATAACCATCGATAATCTTTGAAACTAATTTAGAATGATTATCGGACAAATCCTTGAAGTATGGTGTATTTGTCATTCTCAATATTCTATTATAAACAGCAGTATCTTCCTTTGTAAAAGCAGAAATACCAATATTATCTGGATTAAATCCTTTCTGTTTTATTTTCGGTCTAACCGTAATTAATGAATTTGTCATTTCTTAAACTTATTTGCTGCCCACAAGTAAGCCTTTGTTTGTCCTTCAATAGTCATCCCACCAATATGTGGTGTTATAACTACATTATTATTTGGATTCATTGAAAACTCTACTAATTTACTATTCTGTATATCACCGAACTCATCTTTAATCACATCCGTTCCGTAACCTTTCAAATGTCCAACCTTGATTGATTCAATAATTGCTTCCTCATCAACCAATTCACCTCGTGATGTATTTATTAAATAACTTCCCTCTTTCATATAAGATAAAAATTCTTCATCTACCATACCACGAGTTTCATCTGTAACATGAGTGTGTAAAAAAATCACATCTGACTCATCTAATAAAGTATTTAACTCTACTTTCCTTTCACACGGATCTATCTCAGACACATAAGGATCATTTATTAAAACTTCACCCGTTCCCCAACCATCAAATAACCGACACATAATTTTACCAAGTCTACCATACCCAATCACTCCAATAGTTTTACCTTTAATTTGGTGTCCAACATATGGTTCGTAATCCCAATTACCATCCCTTACTGAATGAAAGGATTTTGGTATGTTTCTCATCAATGACATCATCAAACCGAATGCTAATTCTGATGTTGATGGTAGGTCATTTATTAATGCATAATCATCCTTTAGTGACCACACATCTATTTTATTATCCTTACAATAATCTAAATCTATATGATTGAGTCCTGTTGACACGGTGTTTATAACATCCAAAAAACCAAATTGTAAAACTTCTTTATCCAATATAAAATTTTGTTTATTTGGGTTCGTAAATAAATATCTAGCACCACTCCTATCTAACAATTTTTTTAGCTCTTGTTTAGTAATATTTGGCTCATAAATAAATTCACTATCACGGGCGGCCAGGGCCTCGTGGACACCTTCAAGATGGTCAATCGGTGTGATACAAAGTATCCTGTTCATACTAATAATCTAGCCAACTCTAAATCAATAGGTTCATCAATATTAATTGTTCGTTCTTCTGGCATAACATAAGCTACCGTGTTCTTATCATATCTTGTCTCGTGTGTATGTAAATGATTCCAAGTCATAGCATAAATAGAACCATTTCTAATATATGCTGGTGGATTCAAGTCTTGTCGTCTTGTCTCTGGTGTTTCAGGATATACATCTTCCATCCTACCTTCATCATCTAAAAATTTTATTCTTGATGGATGATAATCCCACACCCTAACTACTGAACAAACGGTATCTGCTTCTAACTCATCTATCTTTTCTATAACTCCATCAATATCTTCTGAAGTCTTTAATGGATTGGTACACATAATTTCAACTACATAATGTGGTTTATTCATAACACTCAAAACTTCTAACAAACCATCTGATGATTTTTGTGTATCATCTACTGGTTTCCTATCAAAATAAGTTTGGTCTAATTCCTTACACAAATACTTTATACCATTGTCATCTGTACTAACAATGTAGTTATCAATATATTTACTTTTCTTTACCTCATCAATAGTGTATTGTATAAGTGGTTTACCATTTATATCTTTTATATTTTTCTTTGGAACTCGTTTAGAACCACCTCTGGCCAATGTTATTCCAAGAACTGATTTTCCATTAATCATTTAATAACCTCTTAATATTTTGAACATATTTCTCGGTGGAAGTAAAATCCAATCCACCCTCTATTGTATTTTCTATAAAAGACTCATCCCTACCAAGAGATATTTCTTTTTCTACCCTATCTAATACATTATCTTTACCTAATTCTATTAATCCACGATAGTCTTGAAAATTACCAACTATACCTGCTCCATTTATTAATATCGTTGGAATACCTTTTTGTATCGGTTTAAATGCAAATGTAGATGGTGCTGAAATAACCAAGAATGAACCACATATCAACTGATTGTTATCTGGAAAATCCATTATGATTTCATAATCTAAATCCTTTGGAACAATGGTTCTTAAATAATCAAAATCATCTCGTGGATATGGATGTGCTGCTCTTCCCTTTAATTTAAATACAACCTTTTTATTATATTGTTTTTGTAATTCCAACAAACCACTCTGATACATAAAATCTTCATCAAACAATATTCTATAAAAATCAGGTATACCACCTTTCATAATACCTAAAAAATTTACTATTACTAAAATAAAATCATTTGTCCTATCATAATATTTCAATTCATCATTAGATGGTATTCCCCCACTAAGAATGTAATCGTTAGGATTATGAGAATTCTTTTCTTTTTTACCAAATACCGAAGCGTGATTAAATGACTTCTGATAGAATTGTTTTATATGACTTTTTTCAAGAAATCCATCTAATGAACTCCACCAATTTCCGTGTACATTTCCTACCATTGGTATTCTATCTTTTACTTGGTCATAAATATACCACACTCCATGTCTGTCTCTATCGTCATCATATAAAACTAAATCATATTCACTAACATCTAAATTTTTAATAACCTCACAAGGTGTATGATTTTTTGCACCATATTGTTCAATCGAACTTCTTCCACCATCAAAAATTTTATTAAAATACCCATCATATTTCTCGTGAAATAATATTCGTGGATCATCTGTACCATACCACTTCAAACCCTCACTCATCTCATTAATCTGTAATAAATCAAGGTCTGCAAATTTATGTAACTCAGGAATTACAGGATGAATTCTTTCTCCCACTCGAAAAACACTTACTATCAGTAATATTTTTTTTCTCATATATCAAAACTTCTCAAAGGTCCATTAATAGGATCGTGATGATAAAACTCCCAAAATAATGTTCCTTTGTAATGTTCTTTAATTGGTTCAAATGTATTTCTATCTCTGTAATCCCATCCCCATCTTTCTATTAGATTAGATATTGCCTGTTGGTCTGATTCCTCTCCGAAGAAGTGGTCTCTTTCTTGGTCTGTTCCCTTTGGTGATGAGATAGGAATTCCAAAGTTTCCCTTTGATTGAAATGCATGACCTAAAGTTAAATACGGAATACATAAATTATATACATTATGATATAAAAACTGAAACGCTATATCATCTGTGCTCATATAGAAAACAAAATCATCAGTAACCTCTATGTGCTTTTCCCACATATCAAAACTAAGTAACACACCGAAACCAACAGATTCTATTGCGAATGGTTTATCAAATTTACCAGTTGTGTAGTCTACTCTACTATTAGTCCAAGCAGGTTGTAATGCTCCATTAGGCATTCTTCTATGTTTATGTCTATAATAATGGTCTCCTATTTCTAATGGTGCACGAGCAGTAAATTTTAAATCTCTATCTCCACCCATATATGCAGTAATATCCTCATAACCATGACATATATTAAAACTTATTGCCCCAAAACCATCTAACTTATCAGATAAAATAAGATTATTAAGTTTTGTAAAGAAATCTTCTGTTAATGGGAAACAATCATGTTGAAACCATATTACCCACTCTATTCCCTTTGACTTAAAATAATTTTTTGCTGTTTCTATATTGTTAAACATCCCCCGTTTTTCTCTATCCATATAAGTGATACCATGTTTCTTACATATATCTTTACCCTTTTGTTTATTTTCGGGAGTGGAATCCTCATCTATACTTAAAACTTCAAATCCCTCGTTAGTAGTACTTGCAAACCACAAATCAAACATTTCATAATTGTTTCGTGATGTAAATAATATTCCTAATTTTTGCATTACACATCTCCCCAATTAACTGTTGCAACACCATGTTGTTGAACCACATATGTTGTACATTTCTGTGCAAATTCTATTGCCTTTTTTATATCATTTGTATCTAAATAACCACGAACTAATCCTGCAAGAAATGTATCACCAGCACCACTTACATCTTTTACTGGAACTTCTTCTACTGGAAATTCTTTTCCATTCCATCTACAACCTTTACTACCCAATGTAACAATAAGTTTTTCCTTAAATCCATTGTCTGACAATAATTCATGATTTTTCTTATATTCTAATTCATTTATTTTTATGAAATCTGCATCACTAATCCACTTACCGAGTTTCTTTTTGGTATCTACAAATACATTTTTATTGTATTTACAAATATGTTCTATATCACTCTCTTCCAAAAATCCTTTACAATAATCTGAAATAATAATAGCATCAATATTTTTTACATCTTGTCCTGAACCATAATATTGAAACTTATTATTAGTAATTCCTTGTAAAGTTTTCGTTGGTATCCTCTCACAATAATCGTGTTCATCTACTCTTAGTACCATTTGACCACTACGATTATCTACATATCTTTTTTTAACAATCCCATTTTTATTTGTAATTGTATGTATATACATTTTTAATGACTCAACATTATGAGAAACATTACGAGCCATTCCATCATTCTTCTCTTTGTGTGATGGAACAAATACTGGAACTGGTGCCTCTGGACTAATTCTTTCTATGTCACCATAGATAAAAATATCTTGACAACTATCTCCTACTACTAAAACTCTCATTTTTGACTATCTCCTGGTAATACCCTATATGAATCTGAATCTTCATGATGTGTAGACACTTCAAATATTCTACCATTAGATATAGCTTCTAATTGATGTGGTTGTCCTGGTCGTTGTCTAACAACATCACCCTCTGTTAATTTTTCCTCATGAATTTCGGCAGTTTCAGTATCTATCCATCTATATAAAAACTCCCCATATTCTACATACCAACACTCATCTTTATTCATATGGTAGTGCATTGAAAACTTACAATTTTGGTCAAATATTAATATTTTACCACAATACTTTTCATTGTTTTCTATAATGATTTCCTCGCCCCAACCCTTTGGGACACAACAACCCTGTGTTACTTCTGGTTTAATCATTCTTTATGTTTCCCAATACTAATTTTGTTCCAAATTCTTTCGTGAAAATAAAACATAACCATTCCTGTGGCATTCATTATTATTGCATTCCAAAATGGAACTTCGGTCATACTTAATGCCAATATAATCCAAGAATTTGTAAATGCTATTATTCTCCAACTGATAGACTTCTTGGTTGAACGACCTCGTGTTTCTTTAAACATTACCAGCTCACATCCCAATCTTTAAATTCAGCAGCTATACAATCTACCTTATAATCTTTTCTACCATCATCTCCAAGATGATCTTGTATTTTATTTTTAGCTGTGTTTCTAATCCCATTTAGTCCGTGAGTCAATCCAAGATTACCATCACCTTTACCAGCTCTGTATTTGGTTTCGTTGTGCCAGATGTGTAGATTCATTTGAGATAATACTACAACTGCCCTAATAAGTTCTCCTAAATTAGAATAATCATATTCTTTCTCTAAACCCAATTTATTTAAATCGTGAACTATGTCTTTAATTTCTTGAGCGTATTCTTCCTTGTGTTCTGTTATAAACACCTCTTTTAATTGTACGATAGAAAGTCTATCTATTAATTCACTTATTGTTGGTAAATACTTTCTCATAAAACTTCTCTCCAATAATTCAATAAATCATCACATATTTCTTCTAAACCTTTTGTTGGTTTCCATCCTGTTTTTTCTCTAAACTTATCACTACTTGGTATCTGTAATGTAATATCAGTTGGTCTAACTCTTTCTGGATCTAATTCCTTACAAAATGCATTTGGATTTAAAGACTTTGATATTAACATATCTAATGCATCTCCTATTGTACAAGTATAATCACCACCTATATTATAAACCTCTCCATAATCACAATTATCTACTGCCAACCAATAAGCATGAACTGCATCATCTATGTGATTATAAGTTCTAATTGAATCAAGATTTCCATGTTTTATCGGATATCCTTTCATTGGAGCATCCATTGGAAAATCTTTACTCTTTTCCCATTGAACTATTTGATGGGCGAACCA
>Ga0310344_10003188_pt1 | contig 12260 bp, 8 predicted proteins | sample HC15DNA20200_MG_FD_203801 | JGI IMG/M metagenome (GOLD analysis project Ga0310344, IMG submission 203801) | Marine microbial communities from station ALOHA, North Pacific Subtropical Gyre - HC15-DNA-20-200_MG | ecosystem: Environmental > Aquatic > Marine > Oceanic | place: Pacific Ocean: North... | reverse complement strand
AGTCGCTCCTCTTATCGGAAATAATCAGGCAAAAGTGGAAACTACTATTGATCATTTTCAACATGCATTTGAGGTGATCAGAGAGTTCCCTGTTCTGGGCATTGGGTTTGGTGGATTTAAAGAAAGTCGCTTCGGTGAGTTTGAGAATCTTACTACTCATGAGCAGCATTCCGGTTACCTTGCGATTCTGGCAGAAACGGGGCTGTTGGGTTTTGCCATTGTCATGTGGATCCATAGCATTGTCGGAAAATATATTGTTTCACTGTGGAAACGGGGTTCATCTCGGATCCGTGAGTTATCAGGGTATCTTGCAGCGTTTTTATTCGCCATTTCTGTATCGGAAATATACAACCGGATTTGGAGAGAACGAGCGCTGTGGATTGTGCTTGGTATGATTGTATCTCTGATGATCTTTAGCCAGATTGAGGAACGTAAGTCAAAGTCATCGAAGTCCCTTGTGAAAACGGGGGTTTTATGATGAAGACTGCCTTTACAAGACCGGGTAGCAGTAACGATGTGGCGATTTCCAATGTGGTTCAGTCCACTGTAAAAGGGCCTTCTTCCAGTGAAGATCGTATACATGGCGCGAAACCAGTATTGCAATCAAATACAGAGATGGTGCTGGAAGAAGAGGCCTCTTCTGTTGGATCGCGAACGTCCGGTTATCGGTCTTTTCCTGAAAACCTTGAAGTATTGTGTGTTCTTGGCGACGGTGACGTGACTCAGGGTTTGCGATTGGCTACAGAGAACCGATTGCGAGAGCTGGGCAATAGGGATTACGTAAACCGAATTGCGGTGTTGCCGGATGTCCACTGGAAACCTCGTATGGAGACACCATCGAGTATTGCTGTGGAATCCGGGAGTTATGTGGTGCCTGATGTGACCTCGGTGGCATTGAACGATTGCATGAGTGTCATTCGTACGCAGTGGCACAAAGATGAATTAGAGCCACAATGGATGGAAGTGTTTTTTCGGCAATTAAATCGATGTGCTGCACCCCATCGGGGCGCGATGACACCTTACAGTCCCAGTGTTGAAGATCTTGCCAGTTTTCTTTTTGAAGGGGCGGCAGCAGCGGTGCGTCGTTACGGGATGCCGGATCATTGGTTAGATTCGATTGAAAACCAGGGACAGTCCGCCTTTCATCATGTTTCTTCACGTGATCTACATCGTATTGTCCCATGGCTTATGCGAACATGCCGAGTTTTTCGGTCTGAGTTTGGTTTGAATTACCGGGGAAATCACTTTGTAGAAGTTCAGTATGTATCAGATATTGTTGATCCTGAATTAGCAAAGCAGTGGCAACTATTTCCTGGTCAAGTAGTGATTATGTCGCATCTGGGGCCTGGGCCGTTTACTGGGAATCTTCTTCATCTCTATTCGAAACGTCAAAAACAATCCACTTTGCGTCGTATCCTACGTGCTGGATGGAAGATGCCCTGGCATCTGGGACGACGTTCCGATGCGAAGCGTGCAGAACGCTGGCAAGCATTTGTGAACCCTCAACGTTTTCAAGGGTTTTGTCTCGATTCCGCCATTGGAAATGAGCTTGCCTGTGCTATCCATTTTGGGACCAACTGTGGTTTTGCCTACCAGGTCGCATCCCACAGGGCGTTGTTGGATGCCATGGATCATTCAGCTAAAGAACGGTCAATGTCCAGGCCCGAACCCGAGTTGTTGTGGTGTGTTTCTCATAATCATATTACTCGTGAAACAGTAACACAGGATCCCGTGGTTATTGCCCGGCACAATGCTGCTCGTGCTTATGAAGGTCAGCCTACCGTCATAGCGGGAAGTTATGATGTGCCAAGTTGTCTGGGCGTTGGTATGGATGGAGGGAGTCGCCTGTTGAGGAGCTATGATCACGGATTCGGTGCGTTGATTGATCAATCAACGCACGCCAGTCATCGTTCAACGGGGTTCGAGAAAGCCCTCATTTACTACATGAAAAGAGATCAACACGGGACCCTCAAGCGTATTGTGCATCGACCAAAGCGTCCTTGCAAAGAGATCGTAGATCAGGCGTTGCAGGTACTTGAATCCGAACGGATAACTCGTCGGGTCTGTCATATGGAGCCCTTGGCAACCATGCACAACTAGAAGCTTTGATGAAATGTTTCGGAATGTTCGTTCCAGCAAGAGAGGCAGTGACTGAGGTTTGAATGTGATGAAGACAAGTCGTTCAATAAAACAATCGTCTATTCAAGAGCTGGGATCACGGACTATCGTGAACCGGATTACGCCTGCGCGCATTTGGACAGTGGTTGCCTTGGCGTGTCTCGGAGTAGTTCTTACCGGTAGCTGGTGGAACAATTGGATGGCTCAGGGTTCCTCTCCAGTCGTTCGACTAGGTTTGAAACGGGAACGTAATGAGACGTACCATATTTCCGGTGAACGCGGTTCATTGGCCGAGGCGGTATCTCGTGCGGAAGATGGTGACGTACTGGTTCTTGGTGAAGGTCACTTTGAAGGCGACCTTTACTTGGATAAGAGACTGAGCATTCGGGGAAGCGGTTCCGGAACGGTTATCGAGACACAAAAAGGGTCACTGGAGGTACGTTCAAGAGTCGATATTGAATCGTTAAGCATCCAGGGTGGAGCCGTCGGACTGCGTTTAAGTGGTCCGAAGGCAAGCTTGACCCTCCAGAATGTTGCGTTGCTTCACTGTGATCGTGAGGCGGTTGTGGTAACAGATGAAAGTGATTCAAGATTGGTCATAAAGGACTGTGTTTTTACAGACAATGGTACCGGTATCCGTGTAGGGAATGGTCAGGTGATGATCGTCGAAAGTTCTTTTTCCGGTCATCGTGAAAACGCAGTACAGATTGTCGGTAATGTCCAGACAGTGGTATCGAAAAATACATTTGAAGATAACGCGGGCAACGGTCTGGAAGTGTATTTAGACCGTCGGACCTATGCGTTTGTCATTGAAAACCGATTTCATGAACATGAAAAGGATGCGATACGTATTTTTAACGCGCCTTCTGATGCCAACCGAAATGTCTTGGTTGTTTCAAATAATCGTATGGAGGCTAATCAGGGTCGTGCCCTTGCGGTGATTGAAAAGAGTGATCAAGTTCTGGATGATCGTCCAGTCCGAGCCAGTTTGTGGGGTGGTGCCAATCGGATCGATGCCTCTCTGGATGAAAAGTTCAGTGAAAATGTAAGAAGTTTGGGGTTGGAAAGTACGGAATTATCCGAGCCGGTTAAAGTGGTGTTACATCGTGGTGACGATAAGGAAGAACAATTTGTACACATGCAGTATCCGATCCCTTTGGGATTGTTTGCGATTAACGGTTTGAGAGATGCAGAAGGGATTGTTGTTGAAAAGCACCCACGTGGACTTTTGGGGTGGATTACGGATGATCGTGCCGAATCGTTGCTGTGGATTAACCTGCGTAAGAATGAGATCGTTCAACGATATCCAATGAAAGAACTTTTTCCGACAGGTCAGTTTCGACATCCGGAAGGAGTGACCCTGGAACACGGCGTATCAGGAACACAGATATTCGTATCGGATGACGATGCGCAAAAGATTGTATCAATGTCTTTGCATAATGAAGCATTGCAGATAAGAGACAGTATTTCCACCGTATTGTGGCATCGATCTCCGGAAGATCTTGAGATCATTCATGACACCATGTACGTGATTGGTCAGCATCGATTGACCGCAGTCGATCATGATACCCAAATGGTTCGTGACGGGTTTCCGATTCGCCTGGACCCAGAGGGACACGGAGGGCATATGGCCGGATTGAGCTTTGACGGTAGCGCGTTGTTGCTTACTACTTCAGACAATCAGGGATCTGAAACCGGAACGATTATTCAAGTTAATCCGTTAACCGGTGATGTTTTAAATATGTGGAGTCTTGGAAATTATATTCGTGACCCGCGTGGCATTTCGTCCTACGAGGGTCTGGTTTTTGTGGTAGATGGAAGCCCTCCAGATGCGCGTTACCGTTTATGGTGTTTCGCTCTGGATTCAGTAGAGGATTTAACGTCTCATGCGCAAGATATTCTCATTGGTCGAACCTTCTGACGATTCGTATAGTAACGAATCTAGGATTGCTTTGCAGGCTAATCGTATGCCGATACGCGTCATGGACGTGTATAACGTCGATCGGGCTGCCAAGGAACTCCACATGCATCGAGCGGAGTTGATAAATGGCGAAGGACGATATCAGAATAGTATCGTATGTACGGAAGGACCGTGTGTTGAGGGATTTCGACAGCGTGGAATAGATGTAGACACCATACCTATCGCACGTGAATTGTCTCCGAGAAAGATGATGGCCAGTGTTCAGGAGTTGGCAGCGTTATTCGAAAAGAGACGGCCTACGATTATACACAGTCATGGGTCAACAGCTGGAGCGTGTGCACGTTTGGCAGCGAGACAAGCAGGTGTTCCCTATGTGGTTCACACCGTTCACGGGTTTCATTTTCACGAGTTTATGTCAGCACTGGGAAGGCGTGTTTTCATTCATGCAGAACGATTTCTGGCCCGTTATACGGATGTGCTTCTGTTTCAGAATCAGGAAGACTTAGAGGAGGCCGCACGTCATGGTATTCGGGCAAGTCGAGCGAATCTGAAAGTAGGAAACGGCATTCATTGGCAACAATATGCATCTCTTCAACTTGCCCCGATAGAAGAGATTCCCGTTCTTCTGATGATTGCCAGGTTTGAGCCAGTCAAGAATCAAGACATGTTGATTCGTGCAGCGCATATATTGATGAAACGAGGTGTATCGTTTCAGTTGTGGTTTGCTGGTGGAGGTCAACGGCTGGATTATTGCAAACAGCTTGCAGAACAGCTTGGCCTGGGAAGTCGTGCCCATTTCATGGGGTATGTGAATGACGTGAGACCTTTGGTTGCCCAGGCATCTGTGTCGATTCTGACATCGTTAAAAGAGGGGATTCCCCGAGGCCTTCTCGAACCCATGGCTGCTGGGATTCCAGTAGTTGCGACAGATGTAAAAGGTAACCGTGAAACCGTGATCGATGGAAAGACGGGGATGCTGGTACCACTTAATGATGTCCGGGTTCTGGCAGATGTATTGCAGCGTTTAATTGAAAAGAATGCTTTGCGTCGACAATTGGGTAGAGAATCTGCGGCCTGGGTACGTGATAATTTTGATGAAAGTAAAGTGGTTAACCGTCTGGTATCTATCTACGACTCCCTTACGAGTCCTATTTGGAAACCCACACCGTTGATCAAAAAAGAAGATCGAATTAATGATGAAACTGGGGAGCGTTCCGGGACTGCAAAATTACAGGAGGCGATGACACTTAAGCAGATTGCAGATCGATGTCATCGTGAGAAACGCTCTCAACCCGCTTGGCATTATGTACATCGAAGGTTATCGCTTCCCTTAACGTGGTTGCTGTTTCGAATGCCGGTTTCTCCGAACTTTGTTTCAGCGATGATGTTGGTTTTGGGGATTGTGGGGTCAGTGTTGCTGGTTCCTGTGAACGGTACGATTAATATAGTCGGATTTGTCTGTTATTATCTGGCCTTCTTAATGGATAAGGTCGATGGTGATCTAGCGAGATTGAGAGGGCAGGTGGGGCCACGAGGAATGATTGTTGATCATGCCTATCATCGCCTGACGATGTTTGTGTTCTTCACGGCGATGGGGATTCACTACTATTTATTAACATCGAATGTTTATGGTCTTTGTGCAGCGATGGTGTCGGGATTTCTGGCAAATTATTTGCAAGATGCGCAAGTGTACCCTTATCGACTTTATTCACAGTATCTCATTATGAAAGGTGAGTCGTGGCAACTTCGATCTTTGCCGGAACCGCGTCGTCTTATTCGGCGTGAGCTATGGATGAAACCTTTAAAAATGTTTAAGTCAGAGCCTACGGTTTGTTGTATGGCAGTCTTGCTTTATGTGTGGCCTTCTCTTCTGTTTCCGTTTTTTATGGTGAGTGTTTCCAGTCTTTTTTTCTTTGTTTGTGTCCAGCACATCATCCTTTTCCGTGATGGTACGGAAGCCGAGTTAGCATACATCGATCGACTTGCCGCCGTGCAGGCGAGCGAACTTCTTGAAGAAGGGGCCCGAGAGCACATTTCAGATTCGCAGCGAGTGGGGAATATGGGATCAGAGTCTGTGGAATTACAGGATGCCGTTGCAAATCAACCGTAGCAAAGTGGGGATACCTGGAGTACAGGATTAGTATGATTGTTGTAAAGAATTGAGAGCACAACGTGCAAAACATCAAACAATTTCAGTTAGGGGATCGTTTATTCTTGGTGTATGCCATCCCCATAACAGTAACAATTCTGTCTGCAGCGGACCGATACTTGGAGATCAGCGGATTAATTCCTTTGTCGATGTACGTGATTTCTATTCTAAGTTTGTTACCTATTTTCCTCTATGTCGTGTTCCGCAGTGCTCTTCTGAATCGCTCAAGAGAGTTAATCAACTTATATTCGGCAAATCGAAGAGTCATTTTTTCGTTTGGCGCATTAGCATTGGTTGTTCTGATAGGGGCTGTTTATCCAGATGCCTATTTTGACCGTCAAGGCGAATTTCTGAAACCGTTTATTATGTTTCTGGTTTTGCTTTTTTCCATTTCGATGGGAACGATACCGGATGTTGTTCGTCATCATAGAAAGATTCTTGGAATTGGTTTTTGTTGTCTCGTCGGGAGTGTGGTTTTTGACATTATTAGCCCCGGAACCTTTTCGATTACTGTTGGGCGTCCGGGAGGCTTATCGCTCAATCCGGGAGTATCCGCTATCCTTCTGGTCCTGTTGACAATAGGTATTGCCGATTGGCAACGCCTTCGATTTTATGACTTGATCTGCTGGTTTGTTTCTTTCTCAGCCGTGTTTTGTACTTTGGCTAGATCCGGGCTGCTGTTATGGATGATTTGTTTTACTTGGTACATTTTAAAACAATGGAAAAATAGAGAGATTAAAGTTTTTCATGTGATTGGTGGCCTGTTTTTACTTGGTCTTATGCTGATAATGACCTCTGATGTGCTTTTGATGCTTCAGGAAACGACTTGGTTTGAAAGTCAGAATGCCCAGCGCAGAATCGACTTTATAGCGAATATTTCAGAACTGGATGCGGACCAGTTGAGGGCAGAAGATCGGGTCTGGTTGCTTCAAAAATATATGGGGTATGTATTTGAAAGTCCCATCATTGGCCATGGTACGGGATTTTCACATGGTACCGGCCATCTCGTGTCCCACAATCTGTTTGTTCATTACTGGGCAGAAAATGGATTAATTGGGTTAATGGTGGTTTTGTGGTTTTTAGGGGCCACTGCAAAACATTTTCAAGTGAACAAGGATTATCGAAGTATAGTTGTATTAGCGGCCATTATTGTTGCCGGAATTGTCTGGCACAATAACCTTTTTGAGCACCGTTCAATTGTAATGCTGTTAGGGCTTCTTGCATCTGTTACCTCGGTCAACATGAAGAATCTCGAGGTTGAGCACGAAGACAGTCCGGTGTCCGTTTCACCAGTAGTTTTCGTAAATCACACTGTATAGCAAAACTTTGAAGTGCGTGTTTTTCTTGAGGTGGGAGATAAAAATGGTAGATCAGTCTAAGGAGCTGATGTCCCAATCGGATTTGAGTAACGTAGATCTTGATCGCGTAGCTCGTGAAAAACAGCAATATGATGATGATGAATTAGAACGGGACGGCTATTTGAATTTTTTCCGTCGCGCGAACCGTGGTCCTGCCTGGGACCGCATGACTTCGACGATTGATGCGATAATGCAATGTGTCCGGGATAAAGAGGTTCTTGAGGTGGGATCCGGTGTCTGGGCGCATTGGATCGATTTTGATAAATATGCCCCCAGAGAACTGACCTGTATCAATGTTTCACAACTGGAAATACAGCGTGCACAGGAACTCTCTGAGCAACAGGGCATCGATATTCGGTATATAAAAATGGATGCCCATCGCTTGGCATTTCCAGACAACAGTTTTGACGTGGTTTACGGTGCATCTATCTTGCATCATCTGGATTTTTCTTGCGGGGTCCGGGAAATAAGACGTGTATTACGTCCTGGCGGACTGGCTATTTTTCGGGAGCCTATGGGGGTGAACCCCGTGGCGAAAGTGATTCGTTGGTTGACTCCCTTTGCAAGGACTGTGGATGAACGGCCTTTGGGTTTTCAAGAACTAGGCATACTGAAGGGGCATTTTAATGCTACATTTCATTATGACCAGTTATTTTCAGTTCCAGCAGGTTTGCTTTCACAGGCGGTTTCACGTCAAGTAGTTAATCCCATTACCCGATTTGCAGATCAGATTGATAAAACTCTTGAACAGTCGATTCCGTTCGTTGGTCCTTTTTATCGTCGAGTTATTTTTGTAGGGCAAAAGCAAGATTAGTCTTTTCAGACGATGCTGTTTTGATGGTCGATGATTAGGGTGTGGTTTGATGATACAAAAGAACAGCAAAATTCGAGTGTGCCATGTTATTACCAGTCTGGATGCGGCTGGTGCACAGGTGTTACTTGAAAATGTGTTGCGCCATGTAGACCATACCGTGTTTGAATCCGTAGTCATTTCATTGCGGGATCGCGGTGTATTGGGTAAAGATATCCAGTCGCTTGGCATACCGGTTCATACTCTGGATATGGACCCGGGAAGATTCGGAGTATCCTCTATTTTCAAACTTCGCAATCTGATGCGTGAAATCCGTCCGGATTTGATTCATGGGTGGCTTTATCATGGCATTTTGCTGGCAACCATGGGGGCACGTCTCGCTCAAAAAACACCGGTTCTTTGGGGTATCCATCATCTGCGCATGGATCCCGATACTTTAAAATGGATGACTCGAGGCGTTATTCGAACGTGTTCGTTTTTATCCCGATGGCTGCCGGAGATGAGTCTTTACGTTACTCAGGATGCATTGGATGAGCACATCCGACTGGGATTTTCCCCATTAAAAACACATGTCATGAGAAATGGTGTTGATGTCGAGCGATTTACTCCGAATTCAGATGCTCGTGTGGCATTTCGAAAGCAGCTGGGGATTGCAGAGCAAACTAAGATAGTAGGTCGAGTGGGGCGATACACTCCAGAAAAAGATTATCGTACGTTCATTCGAGCGGCAGGGATATTAGCCAGACGTAATCAAGATATGACTTTTGTTATGTGTGGTGAAGGTCTCGATGACAATAATCGTGAATTAGTGGGATGGTTGAAAGAAGAGGGTATTGAAGGTCGATGTCATCTCCTTGGCCAACAGAAAGAAGTGTGGAAAATCATTCCGGGTTTTGACGTGATGGTTTCCTCTTCGTTCAGTGAAACCTGTCCGATTGTTCTTTGTGAAGGTATGGCCTGTGGAGTAGTCTGTGTGGCGACGGATGTTGGGGACTCGGCGAAAATTGTTGGGGACACGGGACAGGTTATTCCCTCTCGCAATGCTTCGCGATTAGCCGAAGCAGTATCGAAGGTGACGTCACTGACATCCGAGCAGTATGAACAACAGTCAATAGCTGCCCGTGATCGTATCCGTGATGAATTTTCTATCAGAACCATTACCCGTCATTACTCGGATGTCTGGAAACGTGTTGCCCGTTCTACATCCAGTGGGAATGGACGGGTAGTTCCGGGGACACCGCTGGCTATGTAAATGGTAAGAGATTCAATGACGGAAAATGGTCAGGGACGTAAGCCGGATTTTTTTATCGTGGGTGCCGCAAAGAGTGGGACGACCTCGTTGTATGCCTACCTGCAGGAACACCCCGAAGTTTATATGTGCGAGCCCAAAGAACCATGGTTTTTTGGTGAGGAACAGGATCGTCATCCCCTGAATCAGTTTCGTACGATTGCTGAGTATCTGGAACTCTTTAAGAATGCCCCAGACAATCATCGAGCAGGGGAAGCATCGCCTTCTTATTTGTGTTCTGAATGTGCTGCCCAACAGATTGCACGTTTTCAGCCTGATGCGAAGATCGTTATTATTTTGCGCAATCCGGTTGATCGTGCCTACTCGCACTATTGCCATCAACGGAGGCGAGGAAGGGAAAAATTGAGTTTTGAAGAGGCGTTGGCTGCTGAAGAGGAACGCATAGCAGACAACTGGCGTTTTTCTTTTCACTATGTACGTTGTGGTATGTACCACGATCAAGTTCAAAGATATTTCAACTTGTTTGGAGAACGATCTGTCCGGGTGTATCTTTTCGAAGATCTGGTTCAGGATCCCGAGGAATTGTGTCGGGATTTGCTCACATTTCTGGAACTGGATGTGAACTGTAAAATTGACGTGGGGCGGGTGCATAATCGGGGTGGCACCACACGGAATATTCTTGGAAGGACGGTCTATTCTTTTTATCAGCCCGCTGCCGTTAAAACAGTTATCCAGACGGTACTTCCAAAAAGCTGGAGAGGACAACTTCGGGGTTGGGTAGACAAGAATACAGTTTCAGGTCGTGTTGCGCCGATGGCATTAGATACACGATCAGCACTTCTGGAGGTATTTCGTGAAGATGTCTTTCGGCTACAGTCATTGATTGGAAGAAAGACGATAAACTGGCTGGAAGTGAAAGAAGAGACCTCTCTGCTTCCTTAGGCATTCTGCCACGGAGGTGAAGCGGCCAATTCCAGATAGGCCTTGTTTTTCATTTCAGATAGAGATAGTTACACCTGAAACCTGGGGCATGATGCAGTGCAAGAAGGCAATTATAAGTTGGTTTATATTGCCGGTTACGGACGCAGCGGATCCACCTTGCTCGATGTGATTCTTGGTATGCATCCGGAAATCGAATGTAATGGTGAGTTGTCCTATTTATTCAATATCGCTGATGATTACCAAGAGCGATGTGATTGCGGACTGGAATTAAAAGAATGTCCCAAATGGAAACATGTTTTTAGACAGTTGCAAGATCAGGGTCTGGAACAAGGGAAAGAGGCTGAGCGGATTATGCGGTCGGTGGAGCATGTTCAGAATATTTGGACATGGCTCTTTTGGCCTATCGTGGGGCTCGGTCGATGGGGAGCCTATTGTCAATTGATGAGAGGTTTGTTTGACGCAATCTATGCTGCACAGAATAAGCCTCTGCTGGTGGATTCATCAAAGAGTGCCTATCGTTGCGCTGGACGTGTGGCGGGCTTAAAGTGTGTATGTAAGTTTCAGGTCAAAGTGATTCATTTGGTACGCGATGGTAGAGCCGTTATTTGGTCCCATTTGCGCAGACCACCGATAAATCGACGTCGTGCTGTCAGTGTTCGAGTTGTTTTCGGTTGGATATTCGGAAACGCGATTGCAACCTTGATGGGGGGAGTGTTACTCAGGCGACATGAATACTTGAGAGTCCGATATGAAGACTTAATGAAGAATACGCCGGAAGAGCTGGATAGGATAGGAAGATTTCTCGGTTTGGATTTTTCCAATATTTCGGATCAGCTTGTGAACAATGCAACGGTTAAGACACGTCACAGTACGGGAGGAAATCGAGGAGTTAAGGGATCGATTGTCAGAATTCAACCCGACCTTGAATGGCAGGAACGTCTACCTCGAATGCCCCGTTTATTGTTTTGGTGTTGGGCATGGCCATTAGCCTGGTGGTATGGCTATCGTTAGAGTCCTGACTTGTAGGAGTAATAAGATTGGTGTCTCCCAACATACAGGAAATTGACGAATCTGGTACGCAAACACGTACGGAACGTTCATTGCCCTGGTCTATTTTATGGACCAGTCTGGGTACCGTTGCTATGGCTGTTTCTAACTGGGGTGGACTGGTTATTCTTGCAAAAATGGCGTCAACAGAGGTGGTTGGTGATTTTGCGCTTACCTTAGCGATTGCTACGCCTGTTGCAGCGCTTGCTTTTTTTGCAATTCGTCCGATGGTCGCTACAGATGCGGTCAATGAGTTTCGGTTCCAGGACTACCTGGGAGTCCAGCTTGCTTCCTGTGTAGTCTGTATGGGTATTCTTATTCTGATTGCTGTTCTGGGCTATTTTCACGCAGAGGTGAATATGGCAGTTCTTACCGTGGGTACAGCGAAATTAATTGAAGGGACGAGTAATGTTTTTTATGGATTAATGTTGAAGCACAATCGAACAGGTCGGATGGCAGTGTCAATGGTAACCAAAGCTACTGGAGGTTTGGTCGCATTGTCTCTAGGGTACCATTTCACCGGATCCATTGCTGTGATGGGAATGGCGGTCGCCGTTTGGTGGATCCTGATATTACTTTTCATTGATGTCCCGTGTATGTCACGCTTATTAATAGAACACGAGGGCGGATCAATATGGAGTTACCGCCCCCGATTTTACACCTTA
>Ga0310344_10003187_pt1 | contig 12262 bp, 9 predicted proteins | sample HC15DNA20200_MG_FD_203801 | JGI IMG/M metagenome (GOLD analysis project Ga0310344, IMG submission 203801) | Marine microbial communities from station ALOHA, North Pacific Subtropical Gyre - HC15-DNA-20-200_MG | ecosystem: Environmental > Aquatic > Marine > Oceanic | place: Pacific Ocean: North... | reverse complement strand
AGGCTGCTACTCAAGAGATTCTGCGCGATCCTAGTGTGGATGTGGTCGTCGAGGCAATCGGAGGAAGTGGAGAAGCGGCTCTGGGCATTGCTCGGGCAGTTCTGGAGCATGGGAAGCACCTTGTAACTGCAAATAAGGCACTCCTCGCAATGCGTGGCGAGGAGCTTGTCGAGTTAGCTAATAAACAGGGCAGGGGCCTTGGTTTCGAAGCTGCCGTTTGTGGTGCAATCCCGATTATTAAGGCCCTCAACGAGTGCCTTACTGGGGACGAGATTGTCTCTGTCTCTGGAATCATGAATGGCACAAGCAATTACATCCTCTCGAAGATGGCCTCCGAGGGTCAGAGCTTTGAGGCTGCGCTAAAGGATGCTCAAGACAAGGGTTACGCCGAAGCTGATCCTACCCTCGACATCGATGGAGGAGACGCAGGGCATAAACTCACAATTCTTGTGCGGCTAGTGTTCGGGGTCGACTTGGCGTTCAGCGATATACCAAGGCAGGGCGTTGACACGATCACAGAGGGCGAGGTGGCCTTCGCGCATGAGATGGATGGTGTGATCAAACTGATCTGTTATGCCGAACGCGTAGGTGACACTGTGCACGCCGGCGTTGTGCCGATGATCGTTAAGAGCGAGAACCTTCTTTCCAAGATTGATGGCGCAACAAACGCTGTGAAGGTGGTTGGACGTTATGCAGGAGAGAACGTTTTCATCGGCCAGGGGGCCGGATCTCTGGAAACAGGTAGCGCAATCGTATCCGACATCGTCTTTCTAGCTCGTTCGGAGGGTGCTGCTCTCGTGCAACAACGACCGAGCGGCCCAAGCTTTCGTCCACTCGGCGAACTAGAGTTGCCCTACAATATTGTCTTCGAGACGGCTGATATTCCCGGAATTACTGGTATCGTGGCGACTGCAATCGGGCGCCAGGATATTAATATCGACACAGTAAGCCACAATCGTCATGAGAACGATAACGCGGAGTTTGCGATTGCTACGATGCCCTGCAAGAGAGTGCAGGTCGAGTCAGCGTTGCGTGACATTCAGGATAACTATCCGGATAGCCTTTTGAGTCAGCCGCGTATCCTGCCCATCCTTTTCTAAGTTTTTGCAGGGTTCTTAAGGGGGTAGTGCGAGCTACTACCCTAGCCCGTTGTAAAAAAAGAGCACCCCGGGCTCTTTTTTAGCTCCAAGGTGCTCAATGAACAGCAGGATCAGGAATTAGCGCACTGTCACCGGGACGTACCCGCTCGACCAACAGCACATGTTGTCGAACTTGCTATCGGGCGCTCGGAAGTTGTCCGCGCGAATCCGGATGACGTAGTCACCCGGCTCAGCAAAGGTTGCCTGGGTCGTCGCCGTTCCCCAGCCCTGTTCCCGGACGGTTACTCTAGCCCGGTCAAAATCGATAGGTGCTGGTCCCTGGTGGGTTAAGAACTCTGCTCTCACCGGATAGATGTTGCTCGGCGTATCGAACTCATACCGATCACCGCGGTCCCGCACCATTGCTGAAACTGTGACGGGGGTATCCACGCTTGCTTGGATTCGATCTGCCCATATACCCTCTGGCCCGTACGACTCCGGGTCTTCGTTCTGAAACTTGATTCCAGGATGCTGCGATCCAGCTGCAGCGATTGCGAAGCTTAACTCATAGGCCATCGAAGTTGACCGTCCTGGAACTGAGTAACTTTGTCCTGCATGGTTGATGGTCCACCAAACTTCGGTACCCTCGGGTACGGTCACACCCCAGCTACCGCGTTCCCGCCTGCCGTGAAAACCGCCACGGTTATAGAACGGGAAGTGGGTGGGTTGGCCACCGTTGTACTCAGCGGGCTCGACGTAGTTGTTCTCGCCAATCGGGATATCGACGATCTCTTCAGTGTTCCGGTTCAGGAACCCAAACGAGTATGTGACAGTCCCGTCGCCATTGTCATACCAACCGTCAAAGTAAGGAGCTACCAGATCACCCGAGGACCGCATCCCGATTAGCGGGTAGTCCCTCAGATGTTCTGGTAGCTGACCCTCAAGGGGCAAGGCGGTTGTCACTAGGACAACCGCGAACGCCCCAATAATCAGGCGACACTTCATTAACGTTGGTCTCCTGCCATTGCGACAGGCCTGCCCTCGCGCTCAGAGACCATCTGCTCGTAGCCCTCTTCATCCAGATGTGTGACGGCTATCCAAGCATGTGACATCTCGTCAGTGGTGCGCTGGCCGGTTCCAACCCATTGATCTGGATCTGGATTCCGCGGGTTGTCGGCCGTGTTGTCATGCCAACCTGTGAGAATGATAACGGCACCTGCAGGGATTAGCGGTTGCGACCCCTCTTCGTAGATGTGGCTGTGGTTCCAGCCAGCATTCCAATTTGAGGATCGGCTAACAATTTCGCGGCGCCCCGTTTCTGGATAAAAGACTTCCATCTGCATTGCCACGCCGCGGAAATGCATGTGCGGTTGCCAGCTGTCGATCCGCACCGGGTGGTCAAATGAGTGGAAGCCCTGAGTCGTCAGTTTTCCGTGGGGCGGGATATCATAATCGCCACCCTGCAGATAGTAGAGCGTTAGGTCTTGAGGATAGGTAGTTTCACGATCAAAATCCTCATCGTGGTACCAGATACCTACTTCGACCTGGTCGTCTTCGACCGCGTTACCGTCCGGGAAGTAGTGGATGCTCCAGCGAACCTGCGAATCGGTCGGAGCCACGCGACATGCGTCGGGCGGCACTACCTCACCAAGTTTGCCGTAGGCGTACTCAGAAAGCCGACCGAAGCTCTCCCACTCACCGTCTTCGTTCTGTCTCGTGAAAAAAGAATTGGCATGATGCGTCGAGGCCCAGGCATCAACAGAAGGCTTTGTCTCGATGGCCTTGATGCAACGCTCTTCAGTGATTCCCGTTGGCACCTCAGGTTCCCACCAAAGGTCCTGCCCAGTCGCCGGAACATCCCAGGCGGTCGACTTGATAATGTGGTCAGGCTGACCGTACTCATCAGAAAGTCGCCATTCGTTCATATCCGGGAACGTGATTGGTTCTGGAAGATTATCGGGGTCACCCTCCGGGGCTCCCGCATCCACCCAATCAAGAATCGTCTGGATATCCTCATCCGACATCCGCCAGTCTTGCTGGAGCTCCTGGATTCCCACGTCGTGGTCGTACTGGTATGGAGGCATCTCACGCGTAGCCACAACACTCCTAATTCGACGGGCATAGCGCCGAGCGTCCTGGTACGTCAGTAGCGACATAGGTCCGATCTGGCCAGGCTGATGGCAGATCTGACAGTTCGCCTGGATAATCCTAGATACTTCCATCGAGTAGGTGGGCTCATCATCGTCACCCGGCTCTGCCGCGAACGTGTTCCCTGGCAGGGAAAGCACTGCGATCACAGCGATGACGAGGGCTGCTGGCCACTCTGGTGACCAGCTTCGGAGCTCTTGCCTCATGGTGTCTTCCTTTTTCGGGGCAGATCCTAGCATACAGGACTATTGTCTTCCCGCGACTGCGGCAAGACTAAAGGTACACCCAAGTTCAAGAAAATGCCCGAAACACTGTGGAGTATGCGGACTAGAATCAGTGAGAGTAGGCTGCCTCACTGGAGCCTGTGGGTCGGGCGCACGGCAAAGCCAAATCGGGGGACGATGAACTGCAGTCGCAGTGAACCGCCTCACGGCGTACGTTCCATAGTTCCTAATGGATAACTAGGGAAATCACCTATGAAGTTATTCGGAAAGAAAACGGAGCCAGTGCGTTGCGCCGGGGCGATCATCATGTGCGCGATGATGTACCTGGCTATCGCGGCACCAAACCTCCAAGCTCAGGCTATAGGTCCGACACAAATCGGAATCATTGGTTCAGGTACTATGGGAGGGCCTATGGGCCTCCTCTGGGCACAAGCGGGCCATGAGATTCTCTACTCATCTCGTAATCCCGATCAGCTTATGGACCTTGTGCAGGACGCTGCTCCCCGCGCCAGTGCTGGCTATGCAGATGCTGCAGCTTTTTTTGGCGAGGTGATTCTGCTCGCCGTACCCCCGAGCGCTATACCACAAATTGGTGAGGATTACGGCCACTTGATGCAAGGCAAGGTCGTCATAGACATCAGCAACCCAAGGGCGGACCGCGACGGTGTGGAGATGACCGAAGATTGGTTGGAAATGGGAACGGGGCTCGCGATGGCTCAGTATTTGCCCGGCGTCCGCTTTGTGAAAGCGTTCAATACTCTGGGCTCGCGGATGTTAGGGAATCCAATGAGTGATGGTCAGAGGATTGGGGTGCCAATTGCTAGTGATGATCCAGAGGCAATTGAGATTACAGCTGGGCTAGCTCAGGATCTGGGTTTTGAACCCGTGATTGTTGGTGCCTTGTCCCGTGCCAAGGAATTCGACCGTGGGAGCCCTATATGGGTTACTGGCGCATCAGCCCAAGAAATTCGGGAGACCCTCAACCTCCGCTAGGCATAATCAGAAATATGATTAGGGTGTTATTCCGTCGGCAGGCCGCTGCAGCATTTGTGCTCCTGGCAGTGCTAACGAATCCAGATTTTGCAACTGCACAGTCGACCGACCTACCGAGGGTCTGGCCTGACGAGGGGCCTGCTACTTGGGCTCCAAGGCCTACCGCTCCGGACATCACTGCCGACGATCTACGCACACACGTTTATCAGCTTGCAGCTGACTCCATGAGGGGTCGAGCAACTGCTACTCGAGAAAATTGGATGACAGCTGAGTACGTCGCAGCTGAATTCCGGCGCCTCGGACTCACGCCTGCTGGGGAGAACGGGACGTACTTTCAGGAAGTTTCGTTCGGTCAGCTTTCATTCGACCGCGACGCAATAGTGTTGCGTAGCTCTGAGGGGTCCTTTGACGCCGGTATGGAGTGGGCTCCAGTGCCTGCGCAGAGAGGGCTGCGCCTTGTAGGTGAAATTAGCAGTCAGGACATGCCGGTTATCTTCGGAGGAAGTTGGGGTGATGCATCGGCAGTTCTTCCCTCCGGAGTTAGCGGCAGCGCAGTTGTCTTTCGGGTTCCAGAGACCTATCCGGGTGCGGCCCCCGGACCACTGAATCCGCTGCGGATTCGTGACCTGCGAGCACAAGAAGCAGGGGCGCTTCTCGTGATTTTGGTTTCTGAAACACTGACAGAAAACGCGACTGAGGCTGCCTTCACAGGGCAGTTAGGGCTTCTTTCGGCAGGGTCTCAGGGCACGGCGAGCGTACACATGACAGCGGCTGCTGCGGCACAGCTATTCGACGCTCCTTTAGATGTTTTGTCCCTAGGAGATCTGGGAAAACCGATTTCAGGCTCATGGCAGCTGCGTTATGAGCGTCCCCAGTATCCTGTTAGAAATATCATTGCTGCACTGCGTGGTTCGGATCCTGGACTCCGAGGGCAGTACGTCCTGGCCGGTGCGCATAACGATCACGTCGGTATGGTCCAGAACGGACCTCTCGATCACGATGCTCTGAGGGCCTACAACCGGGTGATGCGCCCGCAGGGTGCAAACGACCGACCAGGTCCACCAACACCGGAGCAACAGGCCCGGATTGACTCGCTACTAGCATATGCTCGATCGATTCGTCCGCCTCGTGCTGATTCTGTGATGAATGGTGCGGATGATGATGCTTCGGGCACTGCCGTACTGCTAGAAATTGCCGAAAGGTTTGCAACGGAGCCGGCACCGAAGCGCTCTATTGTGTTTATCTCGCACGCCGCTGAAGAGGGTGGGCTGCTAGGTTCTCGGTTTTTCACTGATAACCCAACCGTCCCATTAGACTCTATTGTAGCTGCCCATAACATGGATATGCTCGGCAAGGGCCGGGTCACCGACGTGAGATTCGGTGGCCCCTCGCAAGTGCAAATGCTGGGTGCCCGACGCCTTTCCGCTGAGTTCGGAGACGTTATTGATTCGCTGAATGCGGTGCGCGAGGAAACGATGGCTATCGACTACTCGTGGGATCGCACGAACGCGCTCAACCGCTTTTGTCGCAGTGATCAGGTCAATTACTTCCGGCATACCATCCCAGTCACGTACTTCTCGACGGGCTACTCCCTCGATTACCATATGGCATCGGATGAGCCGCAGTACGTTGATTACGAGCATTCAGCTCGAGTGGGCCGGTTCGTGCATGAAATAATGAGCTCGGTCGCCGATAGAGCGACGCGGCTGCGTATCCTGCCACTGGAGGAGCGGGACCTGAGTGCGCAGTGCTAGGATGATTAGCTTCTTCCAATCGCACAGGTTCACTTCTCAGGGGCGCCGGCTCTCGTTACTGGCGCTGATGGCATTGACGTCTGTCACATTTGCGTCTCCATCTCCGATAGATGCTCAAATTTGGCGTTCGAATGAGGGCCGCTATCGCGCACCGATGCGGGATGGGCTACCCGGCGGCAGAGGCGGATTTATGTTCTGCCGACTTTGGTATAATGCTGTCCGGAGTATGCCTTCGGGCTTGGGCTGGAGTACCGACTACCCAGCCGCAGACGGCAACTTGATGACGCGGCTTGAAGAATTAACACCCACACGCATTGAGCGCTGGGAGGATGGCGACCCCGGGATAGCGGCAATGCGGGCGACGGACCCGGACATTCTCAAGTGTCCATTTCTCTTTATGACCGACCCCGGTTCTGTTGCGTTCAGCGAGGATGAAATTCAAGGATTGCGTAATTACCTCAAGAAGGGCGGCTTCCTCTGGGCTGATGATCTCTGGGGCAACCGGGCTTGGGGTTATTTTGAGGAGCAAATCCAGCAAGTTCTTCCCGAGTATCCCATCGAGGAAGTGACACCAGAGCACCCCCTGTTTTCGGCGTTGTATGTAGTTGAAGAGGTTCCACAGATACCGTCCTACCAGTCTTGGCGTCGCTCTGGAGGCCAGACATCCGAGTTCGGGGCTGAGACTGCTGTGCCACATATCCGTGGCATCTTTGATGAGGAAGGGAGACCCCTTGTCCTCATTAGCTTCAACACTGATATCGCTGACGGGTGGGAACGCGAGGGCGATGTGCCACACTTCTTCTACAATTTTTCCCCTCAGGCATACGGGCTCGCCATCAACATCTTGGTTTGGGCGATGAGCCACTAAATCGATTGCGATAGCTCATGGCCCCAGTCGCTGCTGGCTATCAGAGTCGTCGGCCAGCCTCTCTCTCCTACCGAATCATCCTGGTAACTCCCTCAGCCTCTAGGATTAGGTAGACGTGAGCTTCTAATTGCTGAAGACCGGCTTCTCCAGCCAGTGCAAGGTCACCATCACCATTCGTATCCATTCCTTCCACGATCTGATAGAGAAGGAGACGGAGCTGGGCGACTAGGGGTGAAGCCCTGCGGATTGAAGTCGCAACTTGAAGGCGGCGAGCGACCTCTGCTGCTTCCTCAGCCCGTTCCCCGACCGTTTGTGCAATGGTGGCGACGTGAGGCGCGTGGGTTTGGACACCCTGTGAAGCTCCACTCACTCGAGCTGCCATCTCGATGTGCGTCGCTATGTCATCTACGGCACGAATGAGTCCATAGCCCAGACCAGGCCCACGGCTACCAGTTGGTGCAGCTAGAGCGTGCAGGACATGGCCAGCATGCCGCTGCATCGCACCCAAGTCACTTAGGTCTCCTGCCGTGAAGTTGGCGTGCAAGTTCGCAATTCCACCTTCAGTGCTTGCGGTAGCAAGTAGCCCTTGTCCTTCGGGGGTCGCTCCAAAGCCTGTTGCCACATGCGCGATATGTGTTGGAGGTTGCGGACGGTCACTGGCAGCGACGGAGTTCCCTGCGAGAGCATGTTTTTCGAGCATGCGCCTCCGCACGACAGCGCCGTAGACATTCCCGTTGGAGTCTACACCCACACCTTCGGCTCCACTGTGCTCAATTGCTGTAGGTTCGGCGTCTTCAATCAAGTATTCGACCGATCCATTTCTGGCACTCCCTACCCGGATTCCTTTCTTCCATCCGGGATTATCCGTTCCCCATGATTCGGAGTCGGCCACGTAAATCTGGTCGTCCGAGCCTATCGCAATTCCACTCGGCCGTCCGAACTGGTACCAGACGTCGAGGAAATTGCCACTTTGATCGAAAATCTGAATCCGGTTGTTTCCTCGGTCGCCTATAAAGACGCGGTCCTGTGAGTCGATGGCGATTGTGTGTGGCACGTTGAACTCTCCCGCACCCGAGCCAGTCGTGCCCCAAGACATCAAAAAGGAGCCATCACCGGAGAACTTCGAGACCCGATTAACCCCGTCACTGAAGCTATGTCCTTCGGTGATGAAGATGTCACCATTTGTTGCGATCACGACATCGGTTGGTTCTGAAAGGCGTTGAGGTGGGTCTCCTGCAGTTCCGCGCTCGCCAATTGTAAGCAGAAGCTCTCCCTCTTCACTCCATTTCATGACCCGGTGCCCACGCTGATCTGCAGTCCAGACGTTGCCTGAGTCGTCTATGTCAAAGCCGTGCGGAAAATCAAACATTCCCGAGCCCCAACTGGCCAAAAGGTTGCCGGACGGGTCAAGCTTGAGTACTGGCGCCTCTGGTCTTCCAGTGCAGGAGTTCTGAAGACAACGACTGAGCAGGTAGATGTTTCCATCTGGCCCTTCTTCGGCACCAATGAAGGATGCCCGTTCGTCGTAGGCTCCATCAGGAAGCTCGCCCCATGGCCATTGTCTTTCGTAGGGATTTGGCAGGTCATTGGTTGGACCGACTCGTGTCTGATCTTCGAGTTGGGCCGCAGCAGACTCCGGTAGGAGGGGGACGACAAACATGACTAGAAGGCAAATGAGAAATGAGCGCGACATGTTGGGCTTTCCACTTGGGGATTCCGACTGGGGCACGCAGGCACGAACCCTTTAAGAGGGTCAACCTAGAAGCGGGTGCCGGTGTCGTCGAGAGCCTGAGTTGTCCGCTTTGCTGAAGCGGTCTACGAGATTGGATCTAGGTCACTCTAGAGAGCTGGAGGCCAGGCCAGTGCCTGCTGTTACAACGAAGCTTCTTCCTGTACCGTCGCGTATCTTGGCGCGAGTGCTCGGTCGGCGATTGAAGCGACCGTAGATGCTATGAGGAAGTAGCTGAGCATCAGACCGAGAGAAGACAGGGCGGCCGCTGCGTTATCAGCAAGGCCCAGACGTGATGAGCTGATAGCAACTAAAGGAACGAAGTAGAGGATTCCGTTCCAGCGTCCGATCACACTCATGCGGAGTCGCTTTGCGTGATGAAAGAAGTAAGAGTCCAGCACGTACTGGGAGAAAGCAACAGCAATCAGTACCGGCAGGACCCACGTGATGATTCCACCCACTGCCGCGCCTGCAAGTCCACAGGTAACAAAGAGAAAGTCAGTCGTATGATCGAATAGTTGTCCCTGGGGGGTGGCAGTCCCAAACCGACGGGCGACAACACCGTCGAAGTAGTCTGTTACGATTGCAGCGGTTACAAATCCCGCCAGCATTAGGGGCGGGACTAGGTCAGGACGTGCAAAGCCGACTGCCGTCGGTGCTACAATGGTCAACCGGATTGCGGTGAGGAGGTTTGCCACTACAGCCCGAATAGGTCACGCTGCGCACGCCGCCAGAAGACTAGGCCGATCAGAGCATTGAAGAAGATGAAGAAGTTGTGTTGGACAAAACCAAAGGCGGCCATTTGCCCTTCATTCTCAGGGAAGAGGACGACCCAGGAAGTGATTGCGGCAGCTCGCATTGGGGTGGGGACACTAGCTGCGAAGAAGATGACTGGCAGGTAGCCTAGCATCGTGATGAAGGAAACTTCAACGCCGAAGAAACCCAAGGCTATCGCGTAAACGATCACTGCCGACAGAAGTGCTGGCGATCTTAGCAACAGAAAGCCGAGATAATGAATCGGTTTTGCTAGCTTGAAGCCGTGGAGTATCCGTTTATCCCGTAACTCATTGCCAGGAAGGAGCTTGCCTCCGAAATAGAGCATCCAAAGTACAAGGAATATTGCGGCTCCTAGGGCGATTGAAGGGATGAGGCCGAATATCTCAGGAAGGGATTCACTGCTGATTAGGTACCCCGTCGTAGCCCAAGTCAGCAGGTAAAAGGTCTCGCAGAACATGATGAACAGCATGACCGAGCCGACCTCCCAACCTGGGACCTGATGGCGCCGGTTGAGATAGTAGGCCATCGCACCTTTGCCGATTTGTTCATTGAAGATGGAGATGATGTAAGCGCTAGCTCGTACCGGTAGGACGTCTGCGTATCGGATCTTCTTGATGAACCATCCGAGGGCACTGGTCGTTACTAGCGTATCAATCAGGAAGTAGAGACACGAGTAGGACACCATCAGCAAAAGCCAAGGGATCCAGGCGACATTTGCGAAGACCTCAGACATGTACTCTGTGAGAGACAGTCCCTCACGCACCGCGGCGCCGTTCAGCCTGTAATACAAATAGACGAAGCACAGGGCGGTAACGCCCATGAAGATCGCCCGCTGAAGGAGCCCTGGTTTACGGGGCGCTTGCATATCGCGGGCAGCTACCTCTGTCATATGGGGTGCGTCCTTGAGTGCAGAAGCTTCTGAAGGGTATCGGACAGGGGGGTGAGTTCAATGCCAAGTTCCTTGTCCGCGTTTCGTTCCACCACCTCAGTCATCGTGATAACATCAATGACCGTGGGCGAAATTCCCTTGCCCTTGAAGCGGAAACTCACTGTAGCGGCCATCTTGGCAAGCCATATGGGCATAGCAGCTATCGAAATATTTTGGTCTAACATCCGGGCAAGACGGCTGATAAGCTCCTTATACGGAATTGCCTCCGGGCCTACCAACTCATGGATTGTAGCACCTTCTTTCGGCGCCCTGCATACCTGGAGAACAGCACTACTGAGGTCATCCAGGTCTAGCGGGCGCATGGTGTACGTGCCTCCCCCCAGTAGCCTAACTTTTCCTCCAGTCGCCGCCCTGAACAGTCCGTTTGCACCTGCGTTTCCTGGCCCCAGCAAGATGGGTGTCCGGATAACAGTTGAGTCGATCCCTGACTCTACCACCAACTGTTCAGCCTCGCCCTTCGAACGGAAATAGGCGTTTTGCGAGTGGGCGTCGGCGCCTAGAACCGAGATGAAGATGATGTGTTCAGCCCCGGCTGCTTGAGCAGCTTCGATCACGGAAGCTGTAGTATCGACATTTGCGCGCTGGTACGTCGCTGATCGCGTCTCAAGTAAAATGCCTGCCAGATGAATTACACAGGTCACGCCCTCTAGGGCATTAGCGAGGTCATCGACCCTTTCGTACGGGATGTTGTGCGGCTGGATTTGCTCATGGAAAGGTAGCGATGCAAGTGCTTGTTCAGACCGAACTACAGCAACCACACGGAGGTCACTCAGTTTGGTGGCATGGGCCATAAAGTTCTGGCCAACACTACTATTGGCACCTGTAACGGCGATTCTCACGTTAGATGATTGACCCCCGCTGAGAGGCCTCTGGCTGCGCCTCCTGTGTAATCGGCGGACCACCATACCGCGATAACGAGCTAGAGGCCATCGGCTACTACTTGAATAATGGAGTCTGGAGCAGTGGTAATCCAAAAAGCGCTGCCTAACTCGGCGGGTAGCATGAGTAGGGATAAATATCCCAATCAGCTGCTCGATCCATTTGCATTCTCCAACTGATAGGGACTGTGGTCTGTCGGCTATTGCTTGGCTAGTTCATCCTGCCACAGTTTGGAGGCCTGCAGTTTCAGGGCCTTTTGTTAGACTGCCTGACGAAAGCAGGGCTAGCCTCAGAGCAGGATTTTTAAGGGAGATTCACACGTGAAGAGAAGAAAGTTCGGGAAACTTATGGGCGTAGCGGCTGCAGCTCCTCTGGTAGTCCCGACGACGGTCGCCGCTCAGCAGCGGCCTCGTTGGTCAATCACGGCCGATATTGCCGAGTCTTGCAGCTGTGACGTTCCCTGCTCTTGCAACTTCGGCAGGCCAGAGCGGGTCTGTCATGGCAGCCGCCTCTATCAGATACGCGAGGGACAATTCGAGGATGCAGACCTGGCCGGCATCAACTTTGTTGTGAGCTTTCATATGGCTAATTGGACACGCATCTATATGGATGATGCTCTCAGTACAGCGCAGACGGAGACACTAGAGCAGCTACTTCCGGTTGCTTTCGCCGGTTTCGATGCTGGTGCACATGTGAAGGAGAGCGTTCCACTGAACATCCGAGACTTGGGAGACACATTTGAATTTTCGGTTCCTGAGTCTTTAGTCCGGATCCGTCTTTTCCCTGGAATTGATGGGAGTCCGATCACAATCAGTGGGCTTCCGAACTCCACCTACTATCAGTACGTGCAATACGAATCAGT
>Ga0310344_10003185_pt1 | contig 12263 bp, 10 predicted proteins | sample HC15DNA20200_MG_FD_203801 | JGI IMG/M metagenome (GOLD analysis project Ga0310344, IMG submission 203801) | Marine microbial communities from station ALOHA, North Pacific Subtropical Gyre - HC15-DNA-20-200_MG | ecosystem: Environmental > Aquatic > Marine > Oceanic | place: Pacific Ocean: North... | reverse complement strand
TGCGCACCGAAACAAAGAGGAAATGTCTGATAAAATTAGATTAGCTTTAAAAAAATATTTGGAAAGCTATAAAGGTGCCTCAAGAGAGCAAATATATAAACAAAGAAAAGATAAATTTTTACAAATAGGGAAATACAAAAGCTTTACTACATTTTCAAAAGAAAAAATAAGCCTATTTGAAAAAAATAATTTTATTTATTTCCTTAAAAAAAATATAAAAGAACATAAATTAAAATTCATAATAATTTTTTTATTAATTATTTTTCTAACTTTTTATATAATATAACTACAAAGATCCACAACAGTGCTTAAATTTTTTTCCAGTAGCTGGACATTTTTCATTTCTAGATATTTTTGAATTTTGTTTGATCGTTATTAAACATTTTGTGCTATTTCTAAAGTTATTTTTCTGAACAGGGGGAGTGGCCATTTCTTGTTGCTTTTCAGGGACAACCTCTATGTTGTTTAAAAATGTAATAAAATCTAATCTAATTTTACCCAACAAGTTTTCAAACAATTTGAATGCTTCTTTTTTAAATTCTTCCAAGGGGTCCTTTTGAGCATATCCTCTTAGACCAACAACTTGTCTTAAATGTTCCAGATACTGCAAATGAGATCTCCATAAAAAATCTAGAGTCTGTAGAAATATTCTTTTTTCTAGTTCTAAACTTGCTTCTTCAGTGAGCATTTTACTCCTATTATCTCTGTACTCATTAAATTTTTTTTTGATTACATCATTAAAATTTTCATTTTTAAGCTTTATAATTTCGTCCAATTCATTTTCCGCAAATACTCTGCCAAGAATCGGCTTAATTTTTGTTTTGTAAGATTCAAGTTGGCTTTCTCTTTCATATAATTCTTTTTCTTTGCTAAGTTGGTTGCAAGTGTCTTCAAACAATGAATTTACTATTTCATTAACATTATTTGACTTAAGTATTTCTTTTCTTTGTTCAAAAATTACTTGTCTTTGATCGTTCATAACGTCATCAAATTTTAGCAATGTTTTTCTTATATCAAAGTTGCGAGACTCTACTCTTTGTTGGGCTCTTTCTAACGCTTTATTTATCCAAGGATGATCAATTGATTCTCCTTCTTTTAGTCCAAATTTTTTCATAATTCCATCGATTGATTCTGAACCAAAAATTCTCATTAAATCATCCTCTAAACTTATATAAAAAATAGAATTTCCTGGATCACCCTGTCTTCCTGATCTTCCTCTTAATTGATTATCAATTCTTCTGCTCTCATGTCTTTCAGTTCCTATAACGAATAGACCATTTTTTTTTATAACTTCACTCTTTTCATTTAAAATAGATTGCTTTTTTGTTTTAAGTTCTTCATTGGACAAATTGCTTTGATTCCCACCTAGCTGAATGTCTGTTCCTCTTCCAGCCATATTTGTAGCTATAGTTGTCGATTTTAATTTTCCAGCATCCGCAATAATTTTGGCTTCTTGTTCATGATTTTTAGCATTCAATACATTATGATGAATTTTTTTTGTTTTGAGTAAATTAGAAATCTTTTCAGACTTTTCTATGCTCGTTGTTCCAACTAAAACTGGTTGTTTTTTTTTATTACAATCTTCTATTTTTTTTATTATTGCATCATATTTTTCTTTTTCCGTTCTAAAAATTTGATCATTAAAATCGTTTCTTACCATGGGTTTGTTTGTCGGAATTGATACAGTTTTTAATTTATAAATGTCATAAAATTCTTCAGCTTCAGTCATGGCTGTGCCTGTCATACCGGAAAGTTTTTTATAAAGTCTAAAATAATTTTGATAAGTAATAGCAGCCAAGGTTTGATTCTCACTTTGAATTTCTACGTTTTCTTTAGCTTCGATGGCTTGATGTAGTCCGTCTGAAAATCTTCTTCCCTCCAGCACTCTTCCAGTAAATTCGTCAATAATTTGTACTTTGTTGTCTCTAACAATGTAATCAGTATCTTTTGAAAATAAAAAATTTGCTTTTAAAGCCTGATTTATATGATGTACCAAATTAATATTTTGCGGGTCGTAGAAGTTGTTATTTTTAAGAATGCCGTATGTTTGTGATAATTTTTCTATTTTGTCTATACCATTTTCTGAAAGCATTACATTTTTGTTTTTCTCATCCAACTCATAATCAGATTTTTCTAGTTTTTTTATAAATTTATTACTTACAAAATACTGATCAGATTTATCTTCCGTAGCACCCGAGATAATTAATGGAGTTCTTGCTTCGTCAATAAGTATACTGTCTACTTCATCAACTATACAAAAAAAATGCTCCCTTTGTACCATTTGGTTAATATTATATTTCATATTATCTCTCAAATAATCAAAACCAAACTCGTTGTTCGTTCCATAGGTTACATCACAGTTGTAATTTTTCTTCCTTTCAACGTCTTCCATTTCATTTGTGATGCAGCCAACTGATAGACCTAAAAAATTGTATATTTTGCCCATCCAAGCAGAATCTCTTTTGGCCAGGTAATCATTTACCGTGACAACATGAACTCCTTTTCCTATTAATGCATTTAAATAAACAGCAAGAGTAGAAACTAAAGTTTTTCCTTCACCGGTTTTCATTTCGGCAATTTTTCCCTGATGAAGAATTATGCCACCCATTAACTGAACATCATAGTGACGCTCACCCAAAACTCTTCTAGAGGCTTCTCTTACACAAGCAAAAGCCTCTGGAATTAAATCTTCCAATTTTTTACCCTCTTTAATCTTTGATCTATACTCAGCTGTTTTTGCAGGAAAGCTTTCGTCAGACATTTCCTTAATTCCAGCCTCTAAAGCGTTAATTTTTTGGATAATAGATTTTAATTGATCAAGTTCTTTTTGACTTGAATTTTTAACAAATTTACCGATAATTTTGCCAATATTAAGCATAAAAAGTTATATTTTTTTTTGCAATGTAGTATAAATTATATTAATTCAAATAAGACTTATATAATCAATAATAACGAATTTTAAATAGTAATGACGTTAAATTTAAAAAACCTACTCAATCCAAAAATTAAAATGTCAAAAATGGGTGAATTTCAAGAATTACAGCCTATTCAAGGACTGGAAATATCTTCAGTATCTGCAGATTTATATGGGGATGGTAGAGATGATTTGACATTATTTTATTTTCACGAAGGAGCCAATTTTGCAGCAATATATACCACCTCCAAAGTTACTTCGGCTAGCATAAATTGGAATTTAAAAATAAAGAGGCACTTCGTAAAAGCTTTAATGGTAAACACGAAAAATGCAAATACTTTTACTGGTATAAAAGGAGCGCAAGGATTAAAAGAAGTTGCACATGCGCTATCAAAAGCGCTTACGTTAAAATCATCACAGACTCCCAAAGGAGTAAGTGAAGTTGTTAAAATAACCGATTTAATTTTTGCGTCAACGGGAGTAATTGGGGAAGATTTTCCATATTTAAAAATAAAAAACAGAATACCTGAGTTGGTAAAAAAATTGAGAACTGAACAAAATAAATTTGTCTGGTTTAAAGCAGCTAGCGCGATAATGACAACAGATACAAGACCTAAAGTAGCTTACGAAGAGTGTAAAATAGGTAATAAACTGATCAAGATTTCAGGAATAGCAAAGGGATCAGGTATGATTGCACCTAATATGGCTACTATGTTGGCATTTATATTTACCGATGCCAACATACCTTCAGTTTTTTTGAAGGCAATTTTAAAAAAAGTTTCATCAACAACATTTAATTCTATAAGTGTTGATAGCGATACTTCAACAAATGACATGGTAGGTATCTTTGCTACCGGGAAAGCAAAAAATTCAAAAATATACAATGTATTAGATCCTAAACTTCAAGATTTTGAAAAAAGTCTTCACAATTTATGTTTAAATCTAGCAAAACAAATTGTTGTAGACGGAGAGGGTGCAAAAAAATTTATTACCATAAATGTAATAGGAGCTAGATCAGCACCTATGGCTAAAAATATTGGTTTTTCAATTGCTAATTCTCCTTTATTTAAAACTGCCGTAGCAGGAGAGGATCCAAACTGGGGCAGAATTGTTATGGCAATAGGAAAATCAGGTGAAAATGTTATTGCAAATAAAATACAAATAAAAATTGGCGATTATTTAGTTGCTGAGCAAAGTAGGCCAGCAAAGGATTATAATGAAAGTGATATAAAAAAATATATGAAATGGGAATCAATTAATATAGAGGTAAATTTAAATATCGGAAGTGCATCACACACAGTTTATACTTGTGATTTTACTCATGATTATATTGATATAAATGCTGATTACAGAAATTAATACTTGTTTTTTTTTTACTATAATTAATAATAGGTTAATTAATGATAAAATATAATTTAGTTTGTAAATGTGGCAAAATATTTGAAGGGTGGTATTCAAGTTCATCCGAGTTTGATTCTTTAAGCAAGAAAAAACTTGTAGAATGTATTTATTGCAACTCTAACTCGGTAAAAAAATCGGTAATGGCTCCAAACTTATCTAGTAAATCAAACAAAACATCCAAAAAAACTAGAATTGAAAAAGATCTAAAAAAACAACTTATAAACGTTAGAAGATACATAGAAAAAAACTGCAAAAATGTAGGTGACAATTTTACCCAAGAAGCAAGAAATATTCATTATGACAAAAAAAACTCAAAAGGTATCTATGGCAGTGCTACGCCTGAAGAAACAAATGAATTGCTAGAAGAAGGTATAGAGGTTGCCACTATACCTTGGGTAGACAAATCTGATAATTAATTTTTTAGGAAAGTGGAAATGTAATTTACTGATATATCGGAGCTTTTTTTCCATTCTTTCAGCAATAAATTAAATTTCATTCCTACCGTTTCATCTTTTACAAAATTATTTTTAGTAGTAATCATCTCTAGTTCATTAGGTGTAAAAAATTTATTCCAGTCGTGAGTTCCGATGGGCAACCATCTTAAAATATATTCTGCTCCCACAATAGCAAATAAATAAGATTTTAAATTTTTATTAATTGTGGCAACAAACATAATTCCATTTTTTTTAATCAACTTTGCACAATTTTTAATAAACAAATCTACATCCGAAACATGCTCAATCACTTCCATATTTAAAATAATATCAAATTCATTTTTCAAATTTAAATTTTCAGGCGAGCAGCAAATATAATTAATTTCTAAGCTCATTTCTTTACTATGTAATTTTGCAGCTTCAATATTGTTTTTTGATGCATCAATACCAGTTACTTGTGCACCTAATCTGCTTAATGGTTCACATAACAATCCACCACCACATCCTATGTCTAATATTTTTAATTTTTTTAAAGGTTCTTCGGAATTATGATTTAAGTGGAAATGCGAAACAAGTTTTTCTTTTATAAATTTAATTCTTGCAGGGTTGAAAAGATGCAAAGGTTTGAATTTACCATTAGGATTCCACCAATCTTTCGATAATTTCGAAAATTTTTCTACTTCTATTTTATTTACTGTGCTCAAAATAATAACTATTTAGTAATACTTGTACATTTTTATATTTAAGAGTATCTATTAACAAATAATATAAAAAGTAAATAAGATATTTTATCATGAAAAGATTAATACTTAAGTTCGGCGGAACCTCTGTCGGAACTGTAGAGAAAATTAAGAAAGTTGCCGAAATCGTGAAAAAGAGATTTGAGGAAGGTAAAGAGATTATCGTCGTTGTATCTGCTATGTCTGGTGTAACTGATGAGTTAAAAGCAAAATCTGATTTAATTAGTAAAAATTTTGATAATAAAGAATTGGATGTATTACTTTCTTCAGGCGAACAAGTCTCATGTTCACTTTTATCGGGAGCTCTAATAGATTTGGGTGTCAAGGCTAGATCATGGTTGAGTTGGCAAATTCCAATTGTTACAAATGATAATTACAATTCATCCCAAATAATAAAAATTAAGACCGATGAGGTTTTGAATTTTATTTCAAAAAAAGGTGTTGCTGTTGTTGCGGGTTTTCAAGGAGTTTCCTTGGAAAGTAGAATTACTACTTTGGGTAGAGGCGGTTCTGACTTATCTGCTGTAGCAATGGCAAAATTTTTTAACACAGATTCTTGTGAAATTTATACTGATGTTGACGGCGTACTCACGACAGACCCTTCTATAAATAAAAAAGCAAAAAAAATTGATAGAATTTCTTATGAAGAAATGTTGGAAATGGCCTCGCTAGGTGCTAAAGTTATGCAACCAAGCGCCGTTCAAGCTTCAATGATTGAGAATATTCCTGTTCATGTAAGATCCACTTTTACCGAAAAGTCTGGAACAAAAATAATTTCTGAAAGTGATATAGATTACACCAAAGTAGTTACAGGCATAGCCTATTCAAAAGATAATGCCAAAGTTTCTATTGTTGGAGTAGTAGATAAACCTGGAGTAGCAGCTGATATTTTTGAACCAATAGGAAAAAATAATATAAATATTGATATGGTGATTCAAAACACATCTTTAGATGGAAAAAATGCCAATATAACTTTTACTATTAAACGGCAAGATTTAAGGAAAACATTGAGTATAATTGAAAAAAACAAACAAAAATTAAATTATAATAAAGTTACACATGATGATAAGCTAGCAAAGGTATCAATTATTGGTGCAGGTATGATAGCTAATCCTGGAGTAACATTTAAAATGTTTAGATCGTTAGCAGATGAAAAAATTAATATTTTAGCAATCTCAACTTCCGAAATAAAAATTTCTGTACTAATCAAAGAGGAATTGACTCAGAAGGCTGTAAAAACTTTACATACTGCATTTGGACTTAATTAATAAAAGTAAATGAGCATAAGACCATTTCGAGATATTAAAAGAAGAAAAACAAAAAAGATTAAAGTTGGAAAAGTTGAAATTGGAGGAGACTCTCCAATATCAGTTCAATCTATGACGAACACCTTAACAACTGATATTGACGCCACTATTAAACAAATTGATGAGTTGACAAAGGCTGGCGCAGATATTGTAAGAGTATCTTGTCCAGATCAAAGTTCTTCATTGTCGTTGAAAAAAATTTTAAAATATATCAATGTCCCTATAGTAGCTGATATTCATTTTCATTATAAAAGAGCAATCGAGGCAGCAAATTCTGGCGCTAATTGTTTAAGAATAAATCCTGGCAATATCGGATCGAAACAAAAGGTTATAGAAATACTTAAGGCTGCGAAAGATAATAATTGTTCAATAAGAATCGGAGTTAATGCAGGATCTTTAGAAAAATCAATACTAGATAAATATAAAGAGCCATGTCCGGAGGCATTAGTAGAAAGCGCCATTAACAACATAAAATTTTTAGAAGACGAAGATTTTTTTAACTTTAAGATAAGTGTTAAATCTTCGGATGTATTTTTAGCTACCAAAGCTTACAGAGCTCTTTCAAAAGTTTGTAATTATCCTTTGCATTTAGGTATTACTGAAGCAGGAGGATTAACATCCGGAAGCATTAAATCTTCGATTGGAATGGGAATTTTATTGATGGAAGGTATAGGAGATACTATACGAGTTTCCTTATCTGCAAACCCAATAGAGGAAGTAAAGATTGGTTATGAAATTTTAAAGTCTCTGAATTTAAGACATAAGGGAGTAAATATAATATCTTGTCCTTCATGTGCTAGACAGGGATTTTCAGTTATAGATACAGTGAAAATTTTAGAAGAAAAACTTGCACATATAAAAGAACCAATTACTTTGTCAATAATAGGTTGCGTTGTTAATGGTCCTGGAGAAGCTTCACAAACACAAATAGGATTAACTGGCGGAGGAAAGGGTGATCATATGATTTATTTATCTGGTTTACCGCATCACAAAATACCCAGCGATAAGATTATAGACGAAGTCGTAAGTTTGGTTGAAAATAAATCACAAGAATTAAAAAGTAATTAATTTAAAAAAATGATTCCATTAGAAAAAGTTAAATCAATTGTTAATACATACGAAAAACTAGAAAAAGAACTTGCTTCTGCCAATATAGACAAAAAAGATTTTATTAAAAAATCAAAAGAATATTCGAGCATTGGAGATGTTATTAATGTAGCTAAAGATTATGTTAATTTTCAAAAAGAAAGTGAAGAAATTAAAAAAATTATTGAAGATAAAAGTAGCGACCCTGAAATGATCCAGCTCGCTAAAAGTGAAATTGCAGAATTAATAAGAAAAAATACAGAAAATGAAAAAATTTTGAAAATATATTTATTACCCAAAGACGAAGCTGATGCAAAAAATGCAATACTTGAAATACGAGCGGGAACAGGTGGTTTGGAAGCCACTCTATTTGTTTCAGACCTATACAAAATGTATGAAAAGGTTTGCTTAAATAAAAAGTGGTCTTTTGAAATTATAAATATATCAAAAAGTGACGCGGGAGGATTTAAAGAAGTAATTTTATTAATAAAAGGAAATAATATTTACTCTTTTTTGAAATATGAATCTGGAGTTCACAGAGTTCAAAGGGTTCCAGAAACTGAGACACAAGGAAGGGTTCATACTTCCGCAGCAACAGTTGCAGTTCTTCCTGAGGCAGAAGAGGTTGATGTTAAAATAAATGATAAAGATCTTAGGATTGATGTTTTTAGATCTAGCGGACCAGGAGGGCAATCAGTTAACACCACAGATAGCGCAGTAAGAATTACTCATTTACCGACAGGAATTGTTGTAAGTCAACAAGATGAAAAATCACAACATAAGAATCGTGCAAAAGCTATGAAAATTTTAAGGTCTAGAGTTTATGAAGCTGAGAGAGAAAAAAAAGACAAAGAAAGATCAAGAGATAGAAAAAATCAAATAGGATCAGGAGATAGATCGGAGAGAATTAGAACATACAACTTTCCACAGGGTAGAGTAACGGATCACAGAATAAATTTAACACTTCATAAATTAGAAGAGTTTTTAAGCGGTGATGCATTTGATGAGATGTCTCAAAATTTAAGAATGCAAGAGCAAGAGAAAAAATTATCAAATTTGAAACAATAAATGATCTTAGAGCATACTATAAAACAGGCTTCAAAATTTTTAAAAAAAAATAATATTAAATCCCATGAATTAGATGCAGAAGTAATTCTTGCTGATATTCTGAAAGTAAATCGTGAATTTTTAATAACTAATAATAATTTAAATATTTCAGAAGAAATAAGAAAAAAATATAATTTTGCAATCACAAGAAGAGTTCGAAATGAACCAGTAGCATATATTACTGGTAAGAAGGGGTTTTGGGATTATGAATTTTTCGTTAATTACAGGACACTTATTCCAAGACCCGAAACAGAACTTCTACTTTACAAAGTTCTAAAAATTTTTAATAATAAAATGATAAATATTTTAGATATCGGAACCGGATCTGGTTGTATTTTACTTTCAATATTAAAGGTTTTAAAATTTTCTAGGGGAATTGGCATAGATATATCGCCAAAAGCAGTGCGTGTTGCTAAACAAAACTCTTTAAAACTTAATTTATCTAATCGGTCGAAATTTATGATTTTTGATATAAACAAATTTAATGCAGGAAAATACGATCTAATAATCTCTAATCCACCTTACATTCCAATAAAAGATTTAAAAAATTTAGATAGAAACATAAAAAATTACGAACCCTTAGTAGCTTTAAAGGGAGGAATTGATGGACTTGAACTTATAAAAAAAGTTGTTAACAAATCAAAAACCCTTTTAAAAACAAGCGGCCTTTTGGCTATTGAAATAGGTAACAATCAGTACTTAAGAGCTTCAAATTTTTTAAAGAAGCAAGGTTTTAGGGAAATAGCCAAAGAATATGACTACCGAGATAATGTTCGTTGCATAATTAGCACAAAAATGTAATGTTTTATGATATTATAATAATTATTTTGACAAACCAAAATATTAATGCGTAACATGATACAAATCCATTTTTAAAATAGGATATTTCATAAAATATATATGCGTAACCGGAGAAATAGAAGATTTAGACATCGTTCAAACGGCAGAGGATTTCAATCTAGAAGCAATGGAAGTGATAGTTCAAGATTGAGACCATCATCTTTTTCAAATGGACGAACAAGAAATAGTTTTATCAATCCTCAGAATGCTGAAAAATTGGTTGAGAAGTATAATAATCTTGCAAAAGAAGCGCTTTCATCTGGAGATAAAATTTTATCAGAAAATTATTTTCAGCACGCAGATCACTTTGCAAGAATTTTTGAAGAAAAAAATTTAAATAATAAAGAAAACCAAATTAATAATGAAGTATCAAAATCAGAAAAAGTAAAAACTGAAGAAGATATTTCAAATAGTCAAGACTCTACCGCAGAAAAAAAATAAATAACAAATTACTAAATTAATTTTTTTTCACTAACATCTCAGCTATCATTACATCAGTTTTAATTCTATGAATTTCAAACTGCTTACGTTCCTCATTTTTAAGAATTTTACCCGAAGGCAGTTTTAATGTCTGTGAGTTTACTCTTTTACCGTTTACTATTACTTCATAATGTAAATGAGGACCAGTTGACATTCCGGTTGAACCTACATAGCCAATTATTTGACCTTGCTTTACTTTTTTTCCTGGTTTTGAATTTTTTGCAAAACTTTTTAAATGGGCATAGACTGTTTGGTAAGTTGAGTTATGTTTTATTTTTATACAATTTCCTCCCCCGCCACACCATTTAGCTAAAACTATAGTTCCACTTCCCGAAGCCATTATAGGAGTTCCTTCGGGAGCAGCGAAATCAGTTCCTCTGTGCATTTTGTTAAAACCAAGGATAGGATGTTTTCGCATCCCAAAAGATGAAGATAGTCTCGCTCCATTAATTGGTGTTTTCATAAGTGCTTTTTCTACACTCTTTCCGTTTTCATCAAAATAACCATAATCTTTATCACTGCCAAACTTATAAAGCGTAATCTCTCTATTGTTGACAGTCATATGCGCATAGAGAATAGAGCCGCTTTTGACAAACTCACCATATTCATCAAAATATTTTTCATAGACTATCTTAAAGTAATCATTTTTTCTAATATCTCTTTGAAAATCTACTTCAAATCCAAAAATTCTGGCAAATTCTATTATTGTATCTGGATTGATTTTGGCTTTTAAAGCAGATGAATAAAGATTATTTAAAATTATATTTTCAGCTAAAATCTTTTTTTTATAAAGTTTGGTAATAATTTTTTTTGATTCAATTTTACCAATTTCATTTTTTGAAATATCGATAGTAGTACTTTTCGACACCGGAATAGAGAATTTTAAAATTGAGTTGTTCTTTTTGGATATTTTTTTTTTAACAATTATTTCGACTTTATTACCTGTTAACAATCTATTGGGCTTACTGTATTTTTTGTATTCCTTAATAACTTTTTGAATTTCTTGATTTGAAATATTATATTTTTTTAAAATTTTTTCTATATTGTCACCCTTTTCAATCTCGTAATTAACGTTAATAAAAGGAGAATTTAATTTAGAAAACAAAAACTTTTTAATAATATCCAACTCTTTAGTTTGGAAGGTCAGATTAGTTTGTGCTGAAAGAGGAACCTTTTGGTCATTTTTGAAAACAACCAATACTAGAAGCGAGAATGCGATGAAAAAAGTAAATAATATAAAATACCACTTTTTTTCAGCGTTTTTTTTCAAAATTTCGAGCATTTTTAAGAATTTTGTACCTATATAATATTCATTCGTTAAATAATTTTAACAGACAATTTACAAAAATTTTTCTATAAAATCCTTAATTTTCGGCTCTTTTTTGACAATATTCGTCTTGATTTATATATTAATTAGCTTATAAGCAACGGTCCAACCCCCAAAAAGGTTAATTTTCTTAGCTAAATTGTGGAGTTGTTAAATAAGGTATTAATAACTGAACTACACGGTGTGGTTTTGTTATTGGATGCTTTGAGCTTTTTTAAATTGTAAAAACAAAGAAGAGAAGTGTGGACGGTTAGGTTACCAAAAATTTGTCGTACACACTTCAACGAAAATATAAATAATTTTTTTTATTTATATGAAGCTAGTGTGCGCCGTTATTAAACTTGAGAGTTTGTTCATGGCTCAGAACGTACGCTGGCGGCACGCCTAACACATGCAAGTCGAACGAAGTAGCAATACTTAGTGGCGAACGGGTGAGTATAATGTGGGTATCTGCCCTTTGGTTTGGAATAACACGAGGAAACTTGTGCTAATACTGGATAAGCCTTCACAGGGAAAGCTTTAGCGCCAAAGGATGAGCCTGCACTTGATTAGCTAGTTGGTAAGGTAATGGCTTACCAAGGCTACGATCAATAGCTGATCTGAGAGGATGATCAGCCACATTGGGAC
>Ga0310344_10003181_pt1 | contig 12268 bp, 19 predicted proteins | sample HC15DNA20200_MG_FD_203801 | JGI IMG/M metagenome (GOLD analysis project Ga0310344, IMG submission 203801) | Marine microbial communities from station ALOHA, North Pacific Subtropical Gyre - HC15-DNA-20-200_MG | ecosystem: Environmental > Aquatic > Marine > Oceanic | place: Pacific Ocean: North... | reverse complement strand
GGATTAACTGCCATCATAGATACGGATGTACGCACAGGAAAAAGGACATTAAGGAAATGGGAATCTAGTACGGCGATGAAGGGTGACTACGTAATTCTGGATTGGTAGATGAAATATATATTTGACGATAAAACCAGAATTCTAGATAGAAGAATGATTTTTGATCAATCTACTTACACTGTGACTATCATCAACCACGGAGTCGAAGATATTAAAACTTTAGACAGAGCAGATTTTATTGAAGTACTCGATCAGTGCTTTATGTATTACAACCTAGGTATACAGGAAAGGTGAGGAAAATGGAAAAAGAATACACCATAAAACTAAATATAGAGATCAGTGGCGTGGTTATCGGAGAGAACAGGCAAGAAGCTATAGAAGATATCGACATGTTGGATTTTATAGATGAGGCAATCCACTCTGGAAACTTCACCATTAAAGAAACAGACACTAAGTTGAGGATGAGATCAGTGCTGAAAGCACTCAATCCCGGAAACTATTCATACCAACAGTAAGTAGGTATGTGCTTGACACATAGTGTTTTATCTAATATATTAGTAAAAAGAAAAGGAGGCATACACAATGCTAGCTACATTTACGATCATAGCAATAATAATCTTCATTGCATCTCGTATGTGGAAGAAAAACATGGACTCTAGTCCCGGTAGTAAAAACTGGAATTACACCATCGATACTTCTGTTGACGGAATGAAAATGGAAATGGAAAACATGGAATACATGCATGGGTCATTAGCTACGGCTAATGAGCGTATTACTATGCTAGAGCGTGACTTGGAACGCATGAATGGGATTATCAATCTATATAAAGAATTTGCGAACAGCCACAAAGAGGAGCATAGGAATTACCAATGGACCGAACAAATACCGAATTAGAAGAAGTAAATAAACTACGCCGTATGGAAATATTAGTAGATTACATAATAGACAATGCTCCAGATGAAGCTCTGGTGGACTTCTCTAAACAATTCCTAACTCGAGATTTTAAGAGTGACGAGAAAAAGTTTGAGAGTAGTTGGGAAATGTACGAAGAATATATGGAGAGCAAACAAGAGCCTACTAAAGAAGGGAAAATAATTAGTTTCCCACAACCAGAGGAGAACTAATGCCAGGAAGAGTAAGAATAAAACCAGTTAGGGATGCAACAAAAGACCTAAAGTATATCTCTGACTACTTAGAGGAATGGAAGGGTGAAGAATATGTAAGGCCAATTGCTGCACACCAATCTAGGTATGCAATGATTGAAATGTTAGTTAGGTTTGCTATCGAGAAATTAGATAGCGAAATCATTCGATACGATGGAGGAACTAAAAGTGCAGAAGACAACGGAGACGGAGAGCAGGAAGCTGTCGATCATCAAGATGAAGACGGAGAATCCGGGGATGACTCTTGAATCTATAGGAGAAGAAGTAGACGTAAGTAGAGAATATGTACGTCAGGTATTAGCAGCTGCAGGAGTAGACACTAAAAAGGAAACTCCGACTTGTTTTGGCTGTGGGATCGCATTACGCCCAAGCGTTGAAAGACCTTACACAGATATTAAGACAGGGCATAGATACTGTAAAACATGTAGGCATGACATGGTATGGGGAAAATATTCCTGTGCATTCTGCCAGAAGGAACTAATTAGAAGGAAGAGTGATATCCGAAGAACAAATCCAAGATACATATTTTGTGACAAACAATGTCAGGGAAAGTACATAGGAAAACATTATGGCAGAAGAGCTAACAAAAGAACTTAAAGATTCCATAATAGAGTCTGATATCTATGGCCAGATGATCCATCATCCATTGATAGTGTCTCCTTACGTTCTTCCATCTGTAGAAAATCCTAGTGATAAAGAACGAAAACTAATAGATCAACAGATTGAGATACTCAATAAAGGATTCAAAGATAAGCAAGCTATATTAATAAGATCGATAGATGCTAAGAAATGGAACCAAGTTCTTACCTTGCATGAAAGACCCTATCGGTTACAAACATTTTTACAGTTTGCTCCATTCATGAAACCAGTAGAGTACTGGCAAAATTTAGCCTGGATATGGACAGACACGGAATTTCCATTCAGTAACAAAGAGATGTGGATCGATCTATTTACTGCAAATGTAAAGCAAAAACGTAAATTAATGACATCAAAAGAGCGTAGAACACTACAAAATCTGCCAGAAAAGGTAACTATTTATAGAGGATATGATGATAAAGGGGAATTATCAGGACCTTTAGGTATCAGTTGGACTCTTTTAGAGGAAAAAGCAGAATGGTTTGCCAAGCGTTTTGGAGTATACGAGGATAGTTCTCCTGCAATAGCGGTGGGAACTTGTAATAGAAAAGCTATTCTGGCGTATTTTAATGGTAGAGGGGAAGAAGAAATAGTGGTAAATCCTCTCGATGTAAACATAATAGATAACAAAGATGTATATGTAGAGGTGCTTGACGATAATCAATAAAGTTGGTACACTACAAAAGTCAGGCTAATTGAAGGAGATCCCTTCAACGACTTAAGAATAGGAGACAAGATATGGCTATATCGTGGGCGAGAATGCCTAAGGAAGGCGTAATTATAATCACAGGATTCAGAGGCGAAGGTAAATCAGCTTTAGCCTGGTGGTTAGCACAAGAATTAAAGGCTAAACATAAGAAACCTATAGCAGCTTTTGGAATGCCAGAAGCAGCTCGTAAGACTTTACCAAAACGAGTAAAGCATGTAGATACCCTCAGGGATATCTCAGACCTTAAACCATCTATTGTCATTGTGGATGAGGCTAGCTTCACAGCTAACGCTCGTTCTGCTATGACAAAAGCTAATAGGACGTGGCTCAAACTGGTAGCAGTATCGAGGCATAAAGGACATTGTTTGATCTTCATTGCTCAGAACTCTCGTCAGCTAGATGTACAGCTTGCAATGGAAGGTGACGTTCATCTGATGAAAAGACCGTCAGAGTTACAGGTGGAATCCTGCCGACCAGAATTTAAGAAGAGAACATTAGAAGCTTACGAAGCATTCAAAGCGATGAATCGTAAATCTACTAAAAGAAAAGTTTACGCTGTAAATTTCCATGAAGGTGAAGCTAAGATGCTTCCTGCCCGAATGCCAGCTTGGTGGAACGAAAAAGTTTCCAAAGCATACTCCACAGTAGTTATTGAGGAGGATGAGTGATGGCTACAAAGTATGGACAACAAATAAGATTTCCAACTGAATTTAATACAGTCTTGAATTCGGTACTAGATACTGTTCAGCCGGGTAACAGAAAAATAGCAACTCCTCAAGAATCTCTAGATTCATTGATAGGGAAAGGATTCCCAGACAACTTCATAGAGACACAAAGTGACTTCTTTAAGGAAACAGCATCATTAGATCCTAGAGGGAAAATTTACGTTGGGCCTCCCATCTTTGGGGAGTATGAATCTGAAAGACCAGACGGTAGGATTCGAAATGTCGTAGCACCTTCAATACGAAATGTTAATTACAACATAGTGCATAAAATACTAACGGACTCTCCCGAAAGGACCAGCAGACTTGTTTACGAATCGAAGTACTATCCCGCATGGCAGGATCAAATATCTCATCCAGTACGAAGTGGAGAAGGATTTCAAGAGTTCGGAGTACCCTACATAACTATTGCTCCTTACGATCAATTCGTAATGCAGTTTTCACCACATATAGAAATTCCCATGAAAGACTTGGGTCAAGATATGAGAGAGGGAACTTTACATATTGTAGGGGTAGTATTTAAAGATGTGGTCAATCACACGGTAATTGGTAGGTCAGGAGTAAATCCAGACGGGTTTAAAATCCTACCTCCCGAAACTTCACAATATCAAGTACAGGCTCCAATTGGAACAGATCCCATGTTTGATGGTTACTCAACTATTAGAAATGACAGTATCGATTTGGGATATCTTCATTGGTTCGGATTTATAGACTTCAATAAAGATAGCACTCCTACAACTCCTGATAGGTATCAAAGTATCGATAAGGGAACTTTTTTCGATATTAATACGGGAGCCGCGTGGATGCCTCTATCATATTTAAATAGGTCTTCATTTACAGAGATCTATACCTCAGATGGAACAGAATTTACTAACAAAGAGGCTGCCCTAGATTACTGGAGAAATCTAACAAGTGAGAAAAAGGAGATCAATCCTCTTTTAGAAGCTTTAGATATTCCCAGAAACATGGCAGAACTGTACCTGATACCAGTTGGTAGTGGTATCGCAGGGGTAGACATACCAAGTGAATGGAGTGCTGAGAGAGAACTCGGCCCGTTAGAGACACTACTCCTGACCCATACAGACATATTCATGCATACGATGGACTACATAACAGGCTCTCGCATGCCGTGGGAAGACGTACAGATGCCAAGAAGCCAACGTAGACAACTACAACGAGAAGGAAAATCTATACCAGCTCCTTGGAAAAGAAGACAAATACGACCCCCTTCAGGACGAAAAGTATCAGGTCCCGTGAGCCAGGGTGGTACAGGAACATCATTAAAGTATGCACATACCAGAAAAAGTCACTGGTCGCATAGGTGGTACGGACGAAGATATCCGCATGGAAAATGTGATCGCCTTCTGGAGATGCCAGTAGGAACATTTAACTGTGATCCAAACAAAGGTCCAGGAATGAAAATGCCATGCCCTAACCATCCATACGGTGAGGGACTTAGAAGAGTAGAAATTGCTAAAACCATCATAGGAGAAGGATTACCCTTCTCACCCACAATAGAAGTAGTCTCAGAGAAAGGAGGATAGTCATGGGTATCTGGAAGAAGTTTAGTAGAAAGAATAAGGCAGTTGAAGCAGAGGATAACTCTACAGAGCCTGAAGCAATCATCTGGCCCCATTATAGTCCGGGAAGAGGCAGACTTACGGATGACGAAAAGAATCTGATCGAGACAAGAATCCTGCAACATGGGTACAACCCAAAGCAGAAGTCAGATGTATACAACATGATTGCTGAGGAGCTAAAAAGAAATCCCTCCACAGTCAGAAGCCATCTCGCAAGAAAAGCCTCAGATGTATCAGGAAAAATGAAAAGGCGACCGAACCAAGGACGCAAGGCTTATTCTTTAAAAGTAAAAGAAAGAATCGTCAAAGAAACTGAGTTACCTCACGTAACAGTGAAGGATGTTGCTTTCTGGTACAACCTGTCTGAACAACGAGTCCACAACTGGAAACAGGAGATTCTAGGCATAGAGCCAGAGAAAGACTTGGACTTCCATGAGAGTGAGATTCTAGATTACTTCAATGCTCCTCCAGCGTTGTCTGTCGATAATTTAGAAGTACATATCAATCAGGTCCAAAACTTGATGATTAAATTACTTCCAATTATTAAGGACAGTGAACAAGCAATGACTGATAGTGGCATGAGGCCAATGATGCCAAACAATCCTAAAACCGCACGTAGACATCTGGTCGGCATATTTGAGAATGCCATACGAGACATAGATAAGTACAGGTACACGTTTGATAGCCCTCTAACAGCCACTGAGCTATTCCAGAAGTTAAGGGGTGAACTAGGCGAAGAAGAGGCAATCAGGAGGCTATTGAAAGATGGCTAAACAATTATCTAGCTAACATGAAAATACTAACTAACATAAAAATACTGAGAACCTTAGGAATGGCAGTACTGATTGCGGGAGCGTGTGCGTTTCTCATTGTCAGGCCTACCAACGCTGATACGGGAACTAATACCTCAGCACCTACTCATAAGGTGTGGATGGGAGCTTACGGCATTTTTGAACTGAAGAAGTTCGGTAAGTACTGCATGCCCGGAAACGTGATCACAAAGGTTCCTAGTGGTGAAGCTGTTTCCGTCCGAGGAACTAAATCTTGTGAAGGAGTACCGCACGACTTTAAACGAGTCTCCTATAAACAATATTCAGGATGGATGTGGGACTTCTCCCTACAAGAACTTGACCCAGAAGAAGTAGCTCTATTGACGGAGCAAGTTCCCGTCATCAAAGAAGAGATAGAAGAGGAAGCAGAGATAGAAGAGGAACAACATGACTACAGTTAGTTGGAACTCGATATTTAATAAGGCATTTAAATCTGGTATAATACTAGAAAGATGTTTAAAGGGATAGCAGAACTAATTCACGAACTTGACGAACTGTCTTGGGGATTCCGTATAGAGAAACACCAAGAACGGGGATGCAATGCTATCTGGAGCATTTTCTATATCAACCCAAAGGATAAGGTCTGGAGAACGAAACAGTCAGAAAGTTTAGTAGGGTCGATACAAATGGCCATTCTATCTATCAAAGGAAAGGAACATGAAGCTACCTTTAACGGAAGAGGAAATGGAGATCTGGAAGAAGAATACAGCGATGTGGCTAGCAGACGTAGCGAAGAACATGACGAGAGAAACGGACAAAACATACGTCATATACCAAAGATACTGTAGCCTCCTTCTTGAAGACTCTGGTGACCTATCTGAGCTGCCCCAAATCAAAGAGATAGCAGCCACTCTAACAATGGCACAAGCTATGAATATGGCAGCAGAGGGAGTCTGGGAACAGAATACTGGTGGTGGTATACGTATAAGGGACACCGTAGTAGAAAAACGTAATGATAGTTAAATTTCCTTACAACCAAGAAGTTATAGAACGAATCAAAGCAATCCCCGGTAGGCAGTGGGTCCCAGATGAAAGAGGATGGGATATACCTGATCGTTACTTATATAGGGCTGCTGAAGCTGTGGATAGCTATTATCCCAACGTAGCAGAAACTATTCGTATCTACGCCAGTAGGTTAGCTCCTAAGCAATCAGCTGTAGAGGAACTCTCTTCAGCTATAACTCCAGATACTGTGGTTACTGCGGTCGGAGTTAAAGCTCTTAAAGATATTAAAGAACAACTGCAGCTAGAGTATGAACTATTTCCATACCAAGAATTAGGAGTAGCATTCCTTGAGACAGTTCCCACCAGAGGAGCGATCATTGCAGATGCCCCAGGATTGGGTAAAACAATTCAAGCACTGGCATGGATGTCACTTCATCCAGAACTATCAGCCATCATTGTTGTTCCAGCCTCTGTGAAATTAAACTGGGCTAGAGAAACAAATAAGTGGATACCAGATAGAAGTGTCCAAGTTATCATGTCAGGCAAGGATGAAATTGATCTATCTGCTGACGTAACAGTGGTTAACTATGACTTATTGTGGAAACTGAAAGATAAACTTGGCGAGCTACAGGCCGAAATAGCCATATTTGATGAATGTACTTACCTTAAAGAAGCAAAAGCTAAAAGAACTAAGGCTGCTATCTTCTTAGGTAAGTTAGCAAAGTACGTTATTGGACTTTCTGGCACACCAATTATCAATAGACCGCTCGAATTCTTTAATATGCTGAACCTTATTGAACCAAATCAGTTCCCAAGTTGGTTTAAATTTGGTTTAAGGTACTGTAATGGGGAACATAATGGTTACGGATGGCAATTTAATGGAGCTTCTAACACACAAGAGCTGCAAAGTTTGATCAAACCGTTCATTATAAGACGCAAAAAGGAAGATGTTCTGACAGAACTGCCACCAAAACGCAGAGAAATGCTACATATAGAGATGCCGGGTAACATTAGATCGGATTATATAGCAGCAGAAACGGACTTAATGACTACTGTAAGGATAATTCAAACCTCACAAGAGGATGCTAACGACATACATAACCATGCTTTATCAAAATTAGGGCTGCTAAGACACTTAGTAGGACTTGCTAAGGCCGAAGTAGCGAAAGATTACGTAAAGAATCTCATACAAGCTGGAGAGAAACTATTAGTTTTCGGCCATCATCACGATGTTTTAGATTACTTAGAAGACTTTTTAAAGAAAGAAAAGATTGGTTACGAAAGAGTAGACGGCACAACAGCCAACAAACTGCGTCAACCAGCTGTCGATAGATTCCAAGAAGATGAAGATAAGCTTGTCTTTCTAACTTCTACGGCCATGGGAATGGGTGTAACTCTAACTGCTGCAAGCAATGCTCTCTTTGTAGAGAGACAATGGTCTCCAGCAATTGAAGAACAGATGGAAGATAGAATACATAGGATAGGGCAACAGAAAGCTTGCACCATTTGGTACATGCAATTGGAAAGTACTATAGATGAAAGAATGGCTACTCTGGTGGAGAGCAAAAGAGAACTCCTTAGTACTCTTCTGGATAAGGATACTAATGTGGATAACACCAGTATTATGCAGGAACTATTAGCTGACCTAGCTAGATAGCTATTACCAGGGTGGAGACTCTTCCGACTCTAAAAAGTGATAAGCATCTAACTGAGTGTTAATGTCGTTGGTTGAATCATAAGTAACATCCTCAGGTACAGTGGGCATATCCGAGGTAACCTCATCTCTACGAATCTGACGTAGAGCTTCATGAACTTTAACCTTCACGTTATAGCCAGTAGGCTCATCCCCATACCTTACTCCACTATGAGCTACTTCTCGTATCACCCAAAGAAACTCTTCTGAAAGATCAACGGTTGATGTAGGTTCAAGACTATTTAATTCTTTTTCATGTGCGTCCAGTAATGCGGCTCCTATTATATTTAACAGCTCTAATGGAGCTGCGGTTCCCGCACTAGGAGCTAATGTCCTGAATACTAATCTAGGGCGATCATCGAACTCCTCATCCTCGTCTGGCCTAATGAGAGTAAGAGAATCATCTATGAACATTAATTCTTGTCTACTAAAAATTACTTTCATGTACTATCCACGGTGCGTACAGCACCAACACACATTGCTAAATATTCTTGAGTTGTCATCCCACTCTCCATACTCCAGTGAGATATGTATGAGAACCCGACTTGGGAGATGATCTCCATAGCTAGTTTTTGATCGGATAAATGGCTCACACTGCAAAGCATTCTTGCGGTTTCTATAGGAAGAAATTTAGTAGGCTGTAAATCCCTACGTAATTTGTAAGGAGAACTATGAGTAAGATTACCACTACGCATCTGATCACGAAGAGCATCTTCTACAAATATGGACCAGATTAGATCTAATCTTGTTTCTATACGAGAGAACTTATATCCCAACATATAGATAATTCCTAAAAGAGATAGTATGCCCGTCAAAGCTCCTATGATCGCTGAGATGGTTGTCCATTCCACAGTCGGTATTTCTCCTTCAGCTTCTGTAACGTAAACGCTAACTTACCAACCTCATCAGGAAAATCCCTACATCCGCATACGATGCAGTATACCTCGTGAAATCCATCCGAGTCATCATAGGATAGGTATATATCCCCATTGCATTTTGGGCATCCCTTGGTGGCTACTCTCATCTCTGTAAATCAGGTAATTCCTCAAACTCTAATAACCTTTTATACAATCGTTTTCGAGCGGCAGAATTAGGCTTTATATCCCTCTGCCAGACTACCAGTACTTGGTAATCCGCTCTCGCAAATAAATCTATTCGATGTTGCTCATCCTCAGGGGGATGCCACCGTTCTCCAAAAAACTCGACAATCTTCCTACTCTTTAGATGCACAAAATCTGGGGCATGACCCATTAAGATGAATTGCCCATTACCTGTGTACTTATAAGGTAAGTCCAAGTAATTCATAATACCGAACAACGTCATCTCTGCGTTATTCGGTTCCTGCTTAGCCAGCCTACCCCAAAAAGCGGCTGACTTATTAAACCCACTACGTTTGGTCGTTTTCTTCTTTCGACCGCCTGGAATACTTGCCTTACGAGGCTTTCCAGGCTTCCCTGCGGACCTAGCCTTAGATCTCTGTTTAATTGGCACTTACGTTAATCAGGGTATGTTTCCCGGATCTCAGTTAGAGCTTCCTCAGCTGTGGAGTCAGCCGTATTAGATATCATGCTCTGATTCAAGAAGATATTAAATGTCTTCATATACTGAGCAAGTACCTCAATCTTAGCCTCCATAGCTGCGATCTTCTCCCCGCAATCACATGAGACTGAAGCAGGGGCACTGGATGCCTCTATCTCAGCTTTAGTCCTTCTCGTTCTTTTTGGTTTCTCTTCTGTAGTCATACCTACTCCTTTACCTTTACCTATGGCAATCCTATAGTGTTAGGTTGCCTTTCTTCTTCCGAATCTTCCTTACCTAAAGTTTCCTGTTCTACTGTCTTAGCAGGATTTGTCCTTGGTCGGGGCTTATTTTTATTTCTCTCTATCAATGTTTCGATAGACTTTTGCAATTCCCCAACAAGAAGACGACCTGTTTCCATCTTCTCTAATTCAGTAACTAAGTTATAAATCTCCCCAGCAACACTATCATCGGTCTTTGATACTAATTGTTCCTTGTGCAACAAATTAGTCTTATTTCCATGAGACTGATCGATGGGATGCCATCTGCCATACCCATCATGTCTATGATGACCTTCCTTCTGAATTAACTTTGGGCGACCTGTTCTTGACATAATTTAACTTCTATCGTCTGCTAAATCAATAAGTGAATCAATATCGGAAATTAAAGAATACTTCTCAGACATCATAAATAACATAGATTCATCTATAACATCTAGGACGGAATCAGTCATAATTTTATCACTTTTAAGAAGTTCTTTACTGTTCTTCTCTTGATGAGGAACTTCATCTAGTTTCTGTATCTCAGATTCGTCATCCTCCCCAGCCTCATTAGGAAGAGTAGATTTAAGGTTACGAACCATTTTCTCTACTTTTTTAACATCATCTGCACCACCACTACCAGCTTTAGCATCAGCATGGCACAACTCAAAGAATCTATCCAGATCACCTCGTAGCTCTAAGACTAACTTCTTAGCCTCATCTACATCGAAATCATCTTTCATTTCATCCACAAACTTGTGGTTTGCTATCAAGTTAGACACTCTACTGACCACAGACTTATTGAATCCGAGTCTTTTTAATGTCTTTTCTGCGGCAATTGCTCCCGGTTTGGCATGTCCAGGGAAGTTTCCACCCACTTTCTCAACAATTCCTTTACCCAAATCATGGAAAAGTAAGGCTAAATTAAGAATTAAGTCCTCGGACTTAGCCATTTGCATTGATCTTAAGCTATGGTGGAAAACATCTTTACGGCGACCAGACTGCTTTAGCCCTTTCAAATTAGCTAAATCAGGACAAATATGTTTAATTAACCCGTAACTTGATAAGAAACTAAGACCTTTCCAAGGCTTCTCAGCTTGAAGTATCTTTGCAAGCTCCCAACCAATTCGGTCAGCTTTCAATCTCTGAAACTCTTTTGAAGCCTCAGGCATAGCTGATGATAGAGATTGATGGGGCTTTACTGGTAGTTCAGAAATAAATCTTGCAGCTCTTAAGATTCTAGAGGGGTCTTCTTTAAAAGAATCTAAGCTCCTATTAGCAGGAGTTCTAAGTATCTTGGCCTTGATATCATCTAATCCGTGAAAAGGATCATAGAACTGACCAGTAACTGATTGAGCTATTGAGTTAACAGTGAAATCTCTTTGCCGTAGGTTATCGTAAAGACCTTCTCTAGTGGTAGATATCATATCTACTTTCAGATCACCTACATAAAATTTAAGCCTAGCGAAGGCATTACTGGTTTCAGTGTATTGAATACCTAAGTTATCGAATATCTTTTTAGCTTCTTCCAATGGGACCAAAGCAATAATATCCACATCTTTGGATACTTTCTTAAAATACTTATCCCTAATATAGCCACCGACAAAATAGATGGGAATATAGTTACCGAGGGTTCTGATCCAATCAGTAGCTACTTTACGTTGGTTCAGCCTAGTTGCAACAGATGGATTGACCCAAGCAGTTCTAGCTCTTTCAAAAGTACGACCACCACGATGAACTAATTCATATATCTTAGTTTGGACTTTTCCCTTTTCACCGGGATGTTCTGTGGAAGTTTCAGCTGGTGCTCGTTCCTCGATTTGGAACTGCTCTGCTCGAGGATCATCAGCAGCATCCTCTCTGGCAACAGGCACAGTTCTTATATCTTGCTTGGCTAGCAAGTAATCTAACTTTAGTAATGTGTAGTGTTCTGGAAGTAATTTGTTCGACATAGAACTATTTATGAAAAATCCTACCCTTTGTACTTCTTACTCTCTCCACCCTTAATAGTGGCAAGTTTATCTAACTCACGTATTAATTCTTCATGATCTTCATCAGTAGCTTTTTTGGCAACGAAGCCAAGATCATTAAAAGCCTGTAAAACACTTTCCTTATCATCAGGTTCTATAGGAGCAACTAAAATATTGCCCCCTTCCAACTCAGTAGCCGTTTTAGAGCTAAAGTCTCGGACAGCATCATATATTTCTGACCA
>Ga0310344_10003180_pt1 | contig 12269 bp, 7 predicted proteins | sample HC15DNA20200_MG_FD_203801 | JGI IMG/M metagenome (GOLD analysis project Ga0310344, IMG submission 203801) | Marine microbial communities from station ALOHA, North Pacific Subtropical Gyre - HC15-DNA-20-200_MG | ecosystem: Environmental > Aquatic > Marine > Oceanic | place: Pacific Ocean: North... | reverse complement strand
AACTACAACGCCAGCTGCTAACCAAATTAAAGGTGCTAAGATATTTCGAGTCATCGCATACAGTACTGCAGTTACTGCAGACGAATATAAGGCATTAAGAATAGTTAAAGAATAATATTCCGAGCTAAAGAAGGGTAATCCGTGTAACCATGCCATGTTTATTAAATTGTAAAGTGGCGACCCCGGTGAGGGATGTGATATTCTAAAGAATTTAGCTGCCGTAATAAATATCGGCGAGTCTGAATTTACATTATAAAATGTTGGTACTGTGCTCGATAATGAAATGAAGTAGACTGCAGCTACTCCAAATAATAATAATGGTACTATCAAAGAATGCTCTCTGATAGACGTCATGAAACCTCCTATTATCTTCGTCTTTTATATTTTCCAGAACCCAGGTCTATATGAACTGGTCTATCTTCAAATTCTCTACCCGAAGAATCTCTGTAAGGAACTTCTACGGAATATCCAGACTCAGTTTCCCTTCTAACAGTTTCAGGGGTAGGAGCTGGTCTAACCTTTCCAACATCTTCTGGACGTCTACGTGAACCTGTTATTGGTCCTCTTTTTACTCCTCCTCTTAAGTTAATTGTATAGTTTGGTTCTAGTGTGACTCCTGTAGTATCTTCATAGTCTCTAATCCAGTCCCATATACTATTATATGCTACAGGATCTAGAAGGAACTTATCTTCAATCTCTTCATCGCTCATGTTATGAGAACCTGTTTGTCTTCCAGCTTCTAACCATAACCACCAGTTATCTAAATTCCATTCTCCTTCTTGCTCAGAAGAAGCGAACATAGTATCTGCAGCAGCTTTGATTATTCCTGCTCTACTATAACCAGCAGGCATTCCATAACCCGATTGTTTTAGTACACCTGCTACAGTTCCAAGCTCTGCTTCTTGTTCTAAAAATTTTCTACCTGCTTCTCTCCTACGTTCTAAAGGAGTTTTACGGGGAGTTTTAGTTATTCCATGAATATCTGTAGGATCTAATGTTACTCCTTTAAAAGGACTTTCACTTAGTCTCTGTTGTAGATACTCTTCCCTAGACTGTCCAGCAGATAAAGATTCTAAATAACCTTCAGGTATTCTGGAAGAGGGATTGGGTCTTCTTGTTTGTATTATATCACCATGAAGCCCGGAACCTCTAGTTGTCTCTTTGTATCCGTACTCTCCACGTCTTGGTTTTCTAGCCATAATATTCGAACACTCCTATTCCTATTATGAACAGCCCTATTAAACTTCCTACTATAATTGTTCTCTTAGTTCTCCACCAACTATTATCCCGTGATTGAACTATAATATCTTTAGATCTTTTCCTCCAGTTACAGTTAGCACATAGTAGTTGATATCTTCTAGTATTGTTCCTAACCTTTTTATATAGTTTACTTCTAGATAAAGTTCTTTCTTTATTTCCATCAGAATATCTATGATCTATTTGTAATACTCTTTCATCGCTTTCGTTACATTCAACACACTTCCCTCCAAGTAAGTTATAAATCTCTAACTTACGATCTCTATATCTTTGTTTGCTAGATCTTCCTTGGAGAGCTTTATGTTGACGAATCAAAAGATTAAGGACCTCTTGAATTTAATTGCAGACTAGACATCCAATCTCTACTCCTCTGCTTGTTACATTCTGTACAGAGAACTACAGGAACGAACATTCTACCATTCCTTTTTACGATACTTCTTATTCCATCACAGTTTGGACACCTAACGTAAATCATTAGTTTTCCATTATCTGCTTTATATGTATCGCCGGGTTTCATTATACTTTAAATGTCCAGTGTTTATTCCAAAAGAAATTAGATGTCATAGCTACAAAGATAGCTACAAGAGCTGATAAGATGTAATGAACTCCTGCGAGTTCTGTTAACATAGTAAGTACGCCTATATTGATAACTGTTCCTAAACTACCTACAATACCGAATTTTACAAATTGTCTAAAGTATTCGTTGTAATATAATTGAGCTAATTGCTTTAAATATTCCTTAACTTGTTTAGAGGTGAATTTAGAGTCTCCGAAGTGTCTAGAGAGGAAGACATATGGGACTTCTGTTTTGCTTCTAAGTTTCAGCTTATTGTATATATCTAAACCTATTTTAAATCCGATAGGGTTAAGTTCTTTTGTGTTTAATAAAGATTTATAAGTTCCAAATAGTCCTGAGCTAGAGTCATTGATTCCAGATAATGGTTTACCTAAAGAACTTGCTACCTTACTTACGAACCTTCTCCAGAGAGTCCAACCTTGAGTTCCTCCTCCTTTAACATATCTTGAGCCTACGACTAATTCATTGTGATCTAAAGCTCTTACAATAGAAGGTAGTACAGATGGAGGATGTTGGTGATCTGCATCCATAACTATAAAACCATCTGTTTCACATTCTTCAATCCCCCTAATAACTGCGCTTGCAAGACCTCTTTCACTTGTACGTGTAACTATTCTTGCATTCTCAATTTTCTCTGTTCCATCACAAGAGTTATCATCTACAACAATTATTTCGTGAAGATCTCCATTAAGAGTATTTCGGATCTCCGGAATAAGTGTAATTAGATTTTCGTACTCTTTATATGATGGTATAATTATAGAGATCATGAGATAACTATTCCTATTCTTCCATCGTCTCTTACATTCATAAGAGATATTTGTCTTGTAGCTATAGAGTTTTCAAACGTTTTTTCCAAATTACATATTTTGCATTTACCTTTACTATAAGGACCTTTAGCAGTTTCTATTTCCCAATGATGAATGCAACCTTTAGGTTTTTCTATTTCTTTGACCATTCCTATCTCCTTAAAATTGACATTGCTGTACCAGAGAACATTGCCCACATAGTCCAAATAAATCCTGCAGATATTGGATAGAGTATTAAGTATTTGAAGAATACATATTTACCCTCTAAGAATGCAAAGTCCCAAGCAACTAGTTTAACTACTGTCTTCATCAGAGTATAAGGAGAAGCTATAACAGTCTTCCAAGCTCCTGCTGTTGACATCTGTTGAGCAATATTAAAACCTACTGCGTTATTAATTAGTGAGCTAGATGTATTCATTACAGTAGCTCCGTGACGTGCAGGAGATTTAGTTAAGTCTGGACCTGGATGTGCTTTAGCTTCTGTAGACTCTCCAGTATAGTCATCTTGACCTCTTTGGACTCCAGTAAAACATGGACACGTTTTACTATCAACTGTTCCAGAAACTTGTCTACCAGAATATGATAATGTTTCATTTCTAATATTTAAGTAATCTGAACCTAAGAAACCTGATACCGAACCTACAGGTATAGTAGTATCAGTTGCTGTAATATTAGCAGTTAACCTTGTAGAAGATATTCCATTAGCTCCTTCAAAGGCTAGTCCAATTATTGATCCTGCAATAAACGTAAAGACAAAGAATGCCATTAACTTATTCATATTTTATTCCTTAAACGTATGCTCTCCTAGAGAATACGAACACTCCACCTGTTAGTGCGAATGTTAATACCATCCACCAGGGGAACACTCCTCCCATCATTGTACTTAGAGCTGCTAGAGCACCTATAGTTACTATGAACGTAGCTGAGATCGAAGAGAATGATCTGTAAGCTATAACTGCAGCGAACATAGTACCAATTAAAGCTAGGAATGTAGCTATAGTACCTGGAGGCATAGCTCCTTGAGTCTCTATGAAAGTAAACCAGCTTCCCATAGGTACTTCAGAGTTACCAGATATTCCTCCAGTAAGATCATCAGAGTTAATACTAACTATATCCGCAGATTCTAGATCATCAGGTAGACTAGGATCTATAGCACCAATACTTTGAGAAGAGGCTACTGTGAGAGTTATATCAGTACTGTTGTCAGGCAGTGACATTAAGATAGATGTTTCATCATCTGCTGCTCCTGGAGATGTTCTAGATGTATCTATCATCTGAGCACCAGGTAGTGAAGTTAAAGAATAACCCAGAATTGCTGTTCCTCCTGTATCTACTGTTGAATCAGTATACATATCTTGAGATTTAGCATACTTAAATGGTTTAGCAGGACTCACAGCAGTTAGGAAGTTCCAATCATCCGCTGTATCTGTATATACTCTACCATAATCAACTTCAATAACATCATTGGCATCTCCATCAACCTTTACAAGAGTTAATGGTCCTTTATTTAGAACACCTACCTTATAAGTACCATCAGCATTTGGAGTTGTAGTATTTGTAAAGGTAGCTGTAATATTCGCTATTGGATTGGAAGCAGAAGTATAAGTTATCTTTAACACAGGAACATTAGGAGAGTTACAAAGGTTCTTCGTTGAGTCAGCAACCAATTCTGAATCTTCGCCCCAAGCTGTACTAGTAATACAATCTTCAGGGAATGGAATAGCTGAACCTACTTCTATGTCCATAGTTTCAACTACAGTAGGAGCTGTACCACTAATATCCTCTTCATGTCTTAGAACAAATTGACTTATTCCTGTCTTACTAATACCTGCAATTCCCGTAGCATTCAAAGCAATGTCGTTATATGCATCGACACCGACAGTAGACGCTGTTAATCCTGTAGCAGATGCTGCTAAAGTCCAGTTATTATAATCATAATCTCCAACAACTAAAGGTTCAGATGCAAGAGAACCTATCTGAGGAAGCATCTGCCAGTCTGTACCTATTTCAACTGCATCTACATAGAGAGATAGTGTAGCTGCGCTTATTACAGCGTCATCAGGTAGATAACTAGTATCAAAGTTAGTCATATATCTATAGACTCTATAATCATCGTCACTCGTTCCAGTAAAGTTATAAGCTGTAACATAAGGACTAGCTGTTTGACCTACAAATATAGCGTCATCATTTGGATGGAAATTAACTGAAGTAGTAGCTGGAGCTAGAGGAGGACTAGGATCATCTAGTTTATCTCCAAAACCATTAATACCTGCTGAAGTATCAAAATTGTATACTGTCAGATAAGGACTACTAGCATGAGATACAGCAAGTGCTGTAGGCCCACTAGTGTCTTCATTTAACCAATCAACTCCACTTGCAATACCAGTAGGAAGTGTATCAGGAGGAGAGACTTTAGCTCCTATAGTACCTGCACTGAAAGCATAAACTTCAACATAAGGAGTTTCATCTATACCTATTGCTATCTGAGAACCATCAGGACTAAACTGAACAGAGTTTACAGCACCAGAAGGTGGAGATGATGGATCTAAAGACTTAGTACTCCAAGCAGGAGTACCTGCCCCTCCATTAGTTAGAGCATAAACATGTAAGAAAGGTGTAGTGGAACACCCTACAGCTACATAAGTAGCATCTGAATTTATGTCTACAGTGTTACAACTAACTCCAGGAGCATCTCCAGGAGTAGCTATAGTACTTGTCCAGAAAGAACCTATTGCAGCTCCTTTATCTATTTCGTACATATAAACGCCTGGAGTGGTACTAGTTGCAGCTATTAAGGCGTTATCATTAATGCCAATATCAAGGTCATTGACAGTAAAGGCTCCTGCAGAAGTCGGATTACTTGGGGTTCCAACAAATGCTGATGTACTAGGATTAAATTCATAAGCCCAGAGGTAATTAGAATTCGTTGCAGTTCCTACAACTATTCTAGTCTTATCAGAGACAAACATTGCATCTTGTCCTGCAGCGGCAGGAGTATTGCTTGAGTATATACTAGTACCCCAAGACTTTTCAACCTCTTCAAAAGGTGTTACTGTAAAGTAAGGTGTTGCATCATGAGCAAATACAGCAAAGTCTGATCCACTTTCACTAAATGAGCCACCATTTACAGTACTAGACCAAGGCGTGAATAATGTAGTATTAGCTGGTAGAGTAGCATTTAGCCCTCCACTTTCAGTAATTTTAACATCCCAAGCTCCTACAGCTGCTCCAGTTACAGGACAACTTACTACAACAGATGTTCCACCACCAGATACTGAAGTACATACTATGTCTGACTCAGAAGTCTTTAACATCCTAACATCTTCACTACCAGCCCCTCCACCATTAAACGGGTGTGCAGGAAGACCCACACCTGTTAAGGTTAAAGTAAGAGCACTAGTATTAGGAGCCATTGTAGGCGTAGCTGCAGTGAATCCAAATGGTACAGGGTCAACTTGGAAGGTAGTTGGTGAAGTCATATTAGCAAGAGCATCGTTAGTAGCACTTGCAGGTACAACTACAGTCATAGTTTCAGCTACACTAGGAGCATAAGTACTATGATTCCCGAAAGTTATACTAACCGTATCATCATCAGTCCTATCTACTTCTCCAACTACCATATTAGCTCTAACAGCAGTATTCCAAGAAAGACTTTCAGATAAACTACCTGTTATACCATCTATTATATCTTGTTTCATGGAATCAGTTAGAGGATCTTTCCAAGTAGTACCATTAGTATTGATAGTTAATACTTTATTATGTATAGCATTAGCATAAAAAGCTGCCTGATTCTGATAGCCATGAACAACAGTTAATTTAGGTCTTGCGGTAGCACTTGCAGTCTGAGTATTTAGATTGAGGTCGTAGGACCATCCACTATCATTATGTACTGGTTCATCATCCCAGTAATCATTACCTAACTGTAAACCTATTTGAGTATATCCAGTTGTACTTACAGAATATAGACCTTGTTCAGTAAATGGGAATCTAGTATGAGTACCCCAGTTCATTTCAACAGCAGGTATTTCGTCAGTAATCTGTCCTGCAGTATGTTTATGGAAGTCACTAGTTACAGCTGAGGTGTAGTCAGTAGCATGTCCAGCTTGTACTTTTACTCCAATGACTGTTAAATCACCTTCAGGGTGAGGCTTTAGAGAGTTGTTAGTCCATGCATTTCCTGAGCCAAACCAGTTAGCAGCTCCTAATTGGCTATTTCTAGACCATAATCTGGCTCCTCCATTCGAAATGGAAAGGTCTAACCAGGCATCTTGGATACCATTATCACAAGGTATATAATAATTAACAGTTAACTGAGGTTTCTCAGCATCACTTGGAGCCCCCTCTACTGTATAAAATTGTATTGCACTATAAACTGAACTTGCCCAGTATTCCTTTTGATTTATTATTCTAGTATCTACAAGACCAAATTGAGTATAGGCCCCAACTCCTTTGTTTATAGACTGGTTTATACCATAAGTATTAATTTGTAGATGATGGGTAGACCCTGCAGCATTATCATTTGGGATGCCTTTAGATGCAGGATAACTCATATCCATATTGTCAAAATCATCGTTGTGAGGAGCACTATTAGGGGCTGGATAAGAAACATCTCCATAGCTTACCAAAGAAGTAGCACTAAAAACCCCGCCGGCTGCTGAAGTTGAATTATAGGTTAGTCTCATACTAGCATCAGTAATTACAGCATTAGCAGGAATTGAGGAGGTGTCAAATTCCAAAGCACCTCTCCATTGATGCTTGTACTTTCTAGAAGTACCAGTTGTTTGATAACCCACTTGCATGTAGTTTCCAACGCTAGTGGTACTTCTAGTTTGAGTTATCGAACCCCCTGTCATATTACCATGAGCCATTTGATGCCATTCTAACCCTGCAGTATAAGAGTTTTGATAATCTCCGTCCATTGAAGGATACCCAGTATAAGTACCACTAGTACATTGAGTATAATCTGGAAGATTACTAGTATCGAAGTTAACTACAGACCTCCAAGCAAAGTAATACTCATCTCCAGCGTGAGTTGACCAGTTAGTTTGTGCTGTACCATGTTGACCAAAAGATAAATATAAGTTGGAAGCATTTTGCATAGCCATGGTTCCTGAGTCAGCCCACATACCATGCCATTTCTTATAACCTGTTCCACTATTATAGTTACCTATCTGATAGCTCCAGTCAGCATTAGAATCTGCCCCATAATAAGTACTAACTGCGGTATTAGTAACTGTATCTGTTGCCTCTGTACCTATTTCAGCACAAGGGACTCTATAGGTAACTTCTAACTTATGCTCATACATTGGACCTGATTCAGAAGAAGATATATTGAGGTAAGACCACAAGTCACTATACCAAACAGGTGCATCACCTTGTCTATCATCACTATGTAGAATGGCAAACTTAGTAATACCCTCTTTATTTATATAGGCCTTACCAAAGTCTGTAAGACTTCTAACATGGTAAGGTGACCTTATATACTCTGCTTGACCTGTAGACTCACTAGCAATAGCTGGACCTATATTTCCTGCAGCGGCTTGCATTGCATCCCAGATATACATATCTACTGTCATCGGTTCTACAGCACGTTTTAGGACGCCAAAGTCTGTATTAGTCCAAGTAGTCATACTACCCAAACGATGCCTATTAGTTCCAGAGCTCCCAATAGGATTCAACTCGTCTGGGTCTGTATAGTCCATACCTACAAGATTTATAGATTGGCTATACACCGAGTTAAAACTACCAGTAGTCCCATCCAGAGCATATTCAGCTGTGTTAGAAGTATTTTGGTTTGCTTTGGCTTGAACAGTAAAGTGCCAATTTGCATCTACTATTACAGCATCATTTGGAATGTCTGAGGTGTCATACATTACAACACCTCGCTGTATCCAGAAAATGTTCGTTCCTGGTCTTGAGTGCCAACCTACTTTAATATGGTTATCAGTACTATCACTATCATAGTTGGCATTAGAATTAGCTGTTTCAGATTCCCTAGTTCTAGTTATAAAAGTAGCACTAACGTGGTCATTATTATGAGCTACCTGCCCATCCCACATAGCAGGGGAAGTACCTTGATTTGTTGTATACCAATTAGTCTGAGTAATACAACTGTCAATTGAAGGATAGGTATACTCAACAGTCATATGAGGAGCATATGTAGTATTACCAAGTGTTACTGCATAGTTATAGCCATAATAACCATAATAGTAGTAATAGCCAGTGTTACCACTTATCCAAGCAGAGTTTTCAGCCATAGGTGTCATGGTAACCGCTGTGCATCTGTCTAACGTCTACTAGTAGTTTTTCACCCTCCCACCTATGCCAACAGTTACAGTCCATATTACCATCATTAGGATGACTAGTGACAGAATAAGGGTCAAGAGATGCAGAGACCTCAGTATCTCTGTCACAACTTGAACTATTTATACAGGTTACATGCCAGGCATCTTGAGAAGCACCCCCTCCTGTCCAGTTTACGCTATTGGTGGCTTTAGTCCAGTCAGCGTTCATGTCCCATTCTTTGTTAAGCCTGTGCAAATTTATAAAGTCATTACCATAATCCGATGGGTCATAGTTCCTCCCACCAGTAAAGTTATATAAATCTATATAGGCTCTAGTTATAACAACCCCTGAAGGTACACTATCTAAATCAAACTTAATAAATCCCCTCTTAGCTTCGTGGGCACTACCACTAGCAGCTCCTATATAGAAATCGGCTGGTCCAGTTCCATGAACACTACCACAAGTCCAGTTTGGATAGTTACCAGCAGTTATAGGATTACAGTATGCAGTCCCGAACATCATACCATTTTGTAGAGGATTACCAATTAATGAAATAGTAGTTGTGGGGTCAAGTACATAAGGAAAGCTAGTTACGTCCTTATCATCAAAAGTAAATTTAATCCTATAATCATCTACTATCTTCCAAGGAGACGCATTAACCTTTACTTTATTAGCACTCTCTCCATACTCAGCAAAAGCTCGTGGAACAACTAACTGAGGTTCAAAAGTATAATCATTCTCATTTAGAGCAAAGTCAAAATAAATTTCTCCACCGGTAGTAGATACAGCCCTATCAGCAGTTACTGCATTACCCTCACTATCTATTCTGAAGGGTTGAATACCTTCACCCAAAGGTAAGAAAGTAAATTCATAGTCTCTTTCTCCCCTAGGTTCATAAACTTCAGCATCAAGTTTTATTCCTGCAGGAGTTAGGGAATAAACCCACTTTAAACCATCATTATAATAGTAAGCAGTATTATCCTTAAAAGTTAGAGGACTCGGAGTATACCATCTACCTCCATAAGTGTCAGTAGGATCTAATATAGTTAAAGTAGATTGAGTACCGATAACTTTATAATTAGGATGAGACATCACCCAAGTATCAGTATCAGTATCAGGAACTCTAATGAAGTCGTAAGATATGTCTAAGAATTCTCCATTTTCGTTTTCACTATGAATAAGAGTCTGATAAAGTTCGGTCCTATATAAATCTTCCCCTATAGCATAGGTTTTACTATTCGCAGTCCTTAAATCAACTCTCTCAAAATAATCATCAATACCTGCTAAGAGATCTGTATTTCCATTAAACACAGTTCCATCTTCAAAGTAAGTAGTTCCTTGGAGGTGAGCAAATCTAATACTTAGGAGTCTAGCTCCCTCTTCTGCTTTTTCTGTACTTTCAACTTTTGGAGATACTACTCTACCTTTATTACCTGTCCAACCCTTTTCCTTACGTACTTCATAGACAGATACTATCTGTTCAAGTAATGCTTCTTCATTTAGAGCTATATTATTAGAATACTGTAGTCCAGGTCCATCATTATAAACATAAGTTAATTTATCTCCAAGTTGAGGACCCAGTTCTTCCACTTCATCACTCGAACGAGTTATGGGTTCTCCTAATTTCTCTAAAACTTGGTTTTGTTCCCAACCTATAGTTTCCCCAGAAGTTACTAAGTACTGAAAGTAAGTGTCCTTTCCTGGGTCTGAAGGAATTACATTCTCTATTACCTTTTGATATTCAAACTCTACTTTCTTAATTGGAAAGTACTGAACTTCCTGAGGAACACTATTTCTGTAAGCCTCGAGGTCTTCAGGTGCAATGTCCTCCTCATTGTAGTTAGGATTACTAATAGCAGGAGCAACACTATTATCTTCTAGTAATAATTGACCTTGAGCATTAGTAGCTGGAAGTCTATTAAATTCTTCCGTACCTTCCCAAGTATAAACTTCATAAAACCAATGATCCCCATTAGCCTTAAAGTGTTGAACTTCAAGCACTAACCTACCATAAGCATCCCTAACATCAACTATTCTAAAAGCAGCATGAGGATCCTCTGGGTCTGCTGTAGGATCATGACTTGCAAGTACAGTTGTAGGTAAACTAGAGTATACTAGTAAACCTATAAAACCTAAAATTGTTAAAAGACTTAAAGTCCAGGTTAGGATCCAAGACCTGTCTAAATGGTTAACTCGGGTCATTTAATTTCGCTCCAAAAGCTGCTGTAGTATTATTTACTTTGTCGTACGCTTGACCTACTTTATGGTCTGTTACTTCATTACTGCTACCAGTGTTGGATAGTAGATCAGCAGCATCTTCTTGATGTGCCGTAATGTAATTACTTGCTGCGTTATAAAAAGTTTTCGAATGTGATTGAAAACCTGTACCGCTATAGTAAGAAGAACCATCTTCTTCGTTATGAGTCCACTCACCATATCTTGCAGTTGCAGGAGCATTAAATACTAATGTATTATTACCTCCTATTGAAGCAGCTCCGTTAAAAGTAAGATTAATTGATCCCGTCTTTTTTATTACGTCTCCTGTTAGTCCAGAATCTATTTTCAAACCTACGTCACCTAACCAAGACCAAGAACCTGAAGGCTCTAAATCAGCATCATCTGCAGTTACTATACCTGCGAATCCTGGAAAGTAATAGTGACTAGTAAATAATGGATCATTATTTCCTCCATAGTATAAATTATAACTTCCAATAGTGCTGGAATCTAAACTATCTACATTAAAGAAAGCTCTTGCCGTTTCATACCATACTTGAGTTGCAAGAGGAACAGTAGTAACTCCACTAGCAGTAGCTACTGCTCTTACCCAAAAACCTTGTTTAGTGGTATGTAATGTTGATAGAGCCCAATCATCGGGTGCATTCTTAAAAATTACTATAGAATCACCTAGGGTACTAAAACTACTAGTATTGTCTGTAACAAAATCTTCATCAGGAGTATCAAAAATTGAAAAAGATACCCAACCAGAACCATTATAATATTCCCAATCTATCACATAAGAAGTAGCCGCAGCACCTTGAGAAATATTAAAATGTAAAACTCTTGAGGGATGATCTAAAGCAAACTCAAACATTTCTCCATTAGCTGCAGGAAGATTTACATCATCTACAGTAGTATTAGTCGCTTGAGAAGTTTTATCAACTCCTGCGTTATCAAAAGCATATTTAACATCTATTTTATTTGATGCGGGCATAAAAGGAGTATTGGTATTAGTTCCTTCATGAAAATGCATATTGAAGCCTGTACTTGTTATTGCACCTCCTGCAACAAGTGAGGCATGTGCTAGAGGAATAGTTCCTACTACATCAGTCACTGTAGTAGTTGTA
>Ga0310344_10003179_pt1 | contig 12272 bp, 13 predicted proteins | sample HC15DNA20200_MG_FD_203801 | JGI IMG/M metagenome (GOLD analysis project Ga0310344, IMG submission 203801) | Marine microbial communities from station ALOHA, North Pacific Subtropical Gyre - HC15-DNA-20-200_MG | ecosystem: Environmental > Aquatic > Marine > Oceanic | place: Pacific Ocean: North... | reverse complement strand
GCCGTCGATATCCGGGTGCCCATCTATCCGATCGGCGAGCTCGTCAGCGAAGTGCGGCCCCTGGACCACGACTCCGTGCCGGTCGAAGTCGCAGTCCGCTATCAAGCCTGCGACGACACGACCTGCCTGCTACCGAAATCGGAAACGTTGGTTTTGGACCTGCAGCTGGAACCGACCGACGTGCCCGCCATCGCAGTGCATATGGGACACGGCCAACGCGAAGGGAATTACGACGGCACGCGGCATTTCAAGCGTTTGCTGAAGCGCAAGGGAGACAGCGGCCGGAAGACAATCTGACCGGCGGTTTCTGTCCAGACCTTCGTTTGAAAGTGAAACCGGCGGTGCCGATCGGCACCGCCGGATTTCGTCAGATCAGACCGCTGCCAGCGCCTGCTCGAGGTCGGCGATGATGTCGTCGATATGCTCGATACCGATCGACAGCCGTACATAGCCATCGGTGACGCCGGTCGCGAGCTGCTCTTCCGGCGTGAGCTGCGAGTGCGTGGTAGAGGCCGGATGGATCGCCAGGCTGCGCGCGTCGCCGATATTGGCGACGTGATAGAACATCTTCAGCGATTCGATGAACTTCTGGCCAGCTTCCTTGCCGCCGGCCAGTTCGAATCCGACCAGGCCGCCATAGCCGACATTCATATAGGTGTCGGCCCGCCGTTTCTCTTCGCCGGACTGATTGCTCGGATGGATCACGTTGGTGACCTTGTCATTGCCGCCGAGATATTCCGCGACCGCAGATGCGTTGCGGCAATGCTCGCGCATGCGCAGCGGCAGGGTTTCCAATCCCTGGATGAATTGGAAGGCGTTCTGCGGGCTGATCGCGGAGCCGAGATCGCGCAACAGGATGACGCGGGCCCGGATGATGTAGGCGATGGGGCCGAGCGGCTTCACCGCTTCCGTCCATACCGCGCCGTGATAGCTCTCGTCCGGCTGGTTCAGGGCCGGTTGCCGCTCCGGCACCGCCTCCCAGTCGAAATTGCCGCTGTCGACGATCATGCCGCCGATCGAGGTGCCATGCCCGCCGATATATTTCGTCAGCGAGTAGACGTTGATCGCCGCGCCATGATCGAAGGTCCGGCACAGGATCGGCGCCGCCGTGTTGTCCATGATTAGCGGAATGCCGAGCGGGCGGCCGATATCGGCGACCTCCTGGATCGGGAAGACGTGCAGTTTCGGGTTCGGCAGGGTTTCCGCGTAGTAGGCGCGCGTCTTGTCGTCCGTCGCGCGGCGAAAGTTTTCCGGGTCGGAGGGGTCGACAAAGCGCACCTCGACCCCCTGCTGCCGCAAGGTGTTGGCGAACAGGTTCCAGGTACCGCCATAGAGATCCGTCGAGCTGACCACATTGTCGCCGGCCCAGGCCAGGTTCTGCAGCGCGAAGGCTGACGCCGCCTGACCGGACGAGACCGCCAGCGCTGCGACGCCGCCATCGAGGGCGGCAACCCGCTGCTCGAGCGCGTCCTGCGTCGGGTTCATGATCCGTGTGTAGATATTGCCCAGCTCCTGCAGCGCGAACAGGCGCGAGGCGTGCCCGGTGTCCTGGAACTGGTAGGACGTGGTCTGATAGATCGGCACCGCCACCGCGCCGGTCGACTCGTCGGACCGGTAGCCGGTGTGCAATACGATGGTCTCTGGATTCTTGCTGTCGGTCATGGTGATCCCCTGATTTCCCCCTGGTTAATACGGCTAGGCCGATGTTGATACGAAACCGGGGGCAGATGCAAACATGGATTGTGCGGAACCGCTTGCTTGACTTGCGCCGGAACCCGGCGTAAAAGCCCGATCTCATTCGGGAAACCTTGGTTTCCGGTCCCGAGGGGCTACGCCAGTCCGCGAGTTTCGCGCACTGGCGCGTTTTTCGTTGTCGTAACGGCTAGTTGCCTTTACGGCGAAAGGTGATAGGGGCGCGCATGTTCGAGTCATTATCCGGCCGCTTGGCCGACGTTTTCGAGAAGCTGAAGCGCCGCGGCGCGTTGAGCGAATCCGACGTGTCGGATGCGATGCGCGATGTCCGGGTCGCCCTGCTCGAAGCGGACGTCGCCCTGCCGGTGGTGCGCGACTTTATCAAAAAGGTGCGGGAACAGGCGGTCGGCCAGGAAGTGCTGCGCTCGGTCACGCCGGGCCAGATGGTCGTCAAGATCGTGCACGACCAGCTGGTCGAGATGCTGGGCGCGGAGACGGAGGGGCTTGAACTGCTGGCTCCGGCGCCGGTCGGCATCATGCTGGTCGGTCTGCAGGGCTCCGGTAAGACGACCACGACGGCGAAGATCGCCGCGCGCCTGCAGGAACGGGACCGTAAAAAAATTTTGATGGCGTCGCTCGACACGCAGCGCCCGGCCGCCCAGGAACAATTGAAAGTGCTGGGCGAACAGGCTGGGGTCGCGACCCTGCCGATCGTCGCCGGCCAGCAGCCGGTCGATATCGCCAAGCGCGCCAACGACGCGGCGCGGCTCGGCGGTTACGATGTGGTCATGCTCGATACCGCCGGCCGGCTGCAGATCGACGAGGCGCTGATGGCGGAAGCGGCTGCGGTGCACGCTGCCGTCGATCCCTATGAAATTCTGCTGGTCGCCGATGCGATGACCGGCCAGGACGCTGTCAATGTGGCGGAGGGGTTCAAGGCCCGCCTGCCCCTGACCGGTATCGTGCTGACCCGGGTCGACGGCGACTCGCGCGGCGGCGCGGCACTGTCGATGCGGGCCGTCACCGGTTGCCCGATCAAGGTGATCGGCGTCGGCGAAAAGCTGGACGAGATCGAGGACTTCCATCCGGAACGGATCGCCGGCCGCATCCTCGGCATGGGCGACGTGGTCAGCCTGGTCGAGAAGGCGCAGGAGACGATCGAGGAGGAAGAGGCCGAAAAGCTTGCCAAGAAGATTCAGAAGGGCGAGTTCGACCTCGACGATATGGCCAAGCAGCTTGGCCAGATGCGAAAGATGGGCGGCCTCAGCGGCATGATGGAATTGCTGCCCGGCGTCGCCAAGGCGAAGAAACAGATGGCCGAGGCAAAGATCGACGAATCCGCGCTGCTGCACCAGGAGGCGATCATCTCCTCGATGACGCCCAAGGAACGGGCGCGTCCGAAGCTGATTCACGCCTCGCGCAAGAAACGCATCGCGAAGGGATCGGGGACCTCGATCCAGGACGTGAACAAGCTGCTGAAGCAGTACCAGACGATGCGCAAGATGATGAAACGCATGAGCAAGATGGGGGAGAAGGGCCTGGCACGACACGGCATCCAGGGCCTGATGCCCCGCATGTAACAACCAACCGAACTTTTTGAACGACACGTAAAGCGAAGGAGAGCGAACCATATGTCGCTGAAAATCAGACTGGCCCGCGGCGGTGCGAAAAAGCGCCCGTACTACCGCATCGTCGTTGCCGACTCGCGCATGCCGCGCGACGGCCGCTACATCGAAAAAGTCGGGGTCTACAACCCGATGTTGGCCAAGGACGACCCGAACCGGGTGCAACTGGTCGAGGACCGCATCAAGCACTGGATGTCGGTCGGCGCGAAACCGTCCGACCGGGTCGCGCGCTTCCTGGGCCGGGCCGAGATCATGCCGATGCCGGCGATCCCGGAGCAGACCAAGCAGCATCTGCCGAAGGCGAAGGCGCAGGAGCGCATGAGAGAGGCGGAAGAAGCGGCGCAGGCGGCGAAGGAAGCCGCCGAAGCGGAAGCCGCGGCGCCGGCTGAAGAAGAAGCGCCGGCGGAAGAGGCTCCGGCCGAAGAAGCCGCGGCTGAAGAAGAGAAGCCGGCGTAAGCATGACGGCTCGGGCGGCACTCATGACGGATTCCCGGATCTGCGTTGGCGTTATCGTGGGCGCGCACGGCGTGCGCGGCCTGGTACGCGTCAAGAGCTTCACCGAGGAACCCGCCGATATTGCCGCCTATGGACCGCTCGGCAATGCCAAGGGTGCCCGCCAATACTCGCTCGACGTGACCGGTTCGGCCAAAGGCGTGTTGCTTGCCCGCATCGACGGGGTTGCCGATCGCAATGCGGCGGAAGCTCTGAAGGGAACGGAACTTTACATCGACCGGGATGCCTTGCCGCAGCCCGACGAAGACGAGTTCTACCACACCGATTTGATCGGATTGCCGGCCCTTCTGGCCGACGGTTCGGCCTACGGGACGGTGCGGGCCCTGCACGAGTTCGGGGCCGGCGACATGATCGAGATCGCCCTCGATGGCGGCGGCGTGTCGGTTTTGCCCTTCACCCGTGCGGTGGTGCCGGAGATCGATCTGGAGGCGGGCCATATCACCGTGGAACCGCCGGTCGAAACCATCGCGAAGTCGGAGGATGGTGCGTGACTAGCTGGACCGCCCATATCCTGACCATCTTCCCGGACATGTTTCCCGGGCCGCTGGGCCATTCCCTGGCCGGGCGCGCGTTGGCCGAAAAGGTGTGGGATCTTCGCACGGTGGATATCCGTGACTTCGCCATCGACAAGCATGGCACGGTCGACGATTCACCCTTCGGCGGCGGTCCCGGCATGGTGATGCGGGCCGACGTGCTCAACGCGGCGTTGGAGTCGGTCGCGGCGGCGCCGGGGCCGGTGATCTATCTGACGCCGCGCGGTCGCTCCTTCGATCAGGAGCGGGCGGCTGCATTGGCGTCGGGGCCGGGCGTTACCTTGTTGTGCGGCCGCTTCGAAGGGATCGACGAACGGGTTATCGATGAACGCGGTTTCGAAGAGGTCAGTGTCGGCGATTTCGTGCTGTCCGGCGGCGAACCAGCGGCGATGAGCGTTATCGATGCCTGCGTCCGGCTGTTGCCGGGCGTCGTCGGGACCCGGGAATCGCTCGACGAGGAGAGTTTCGCGCAAGGACTTCTTGAGTATCCCCAGTACACGCGGCCGGCCACGTGGCGCGGCCGCAGCGCGCCGGACGTTTTGCTGTCCGGCCACCATGAGAACATTCGCGCCTGGCGATTGGCCCAGGCTGAACGTATTACCCGCGAACGGCGCCCCGATCTTTGGGAACGGTACGTCGCGCGGAACAAGCAAGTGAGGACGATGTCATGAATATTATCGAACAGCTCGAACAGGAGCAGATGGCGAAGCTCGGCGAAGCGCGGCCAATTCCCGAGTTTCAGGCCGGCGACACGCTGCGTGTCCACGTGAAGGTTGTCGAAGGCTCGCGCGAGCGGGTTCAGGTCTTCGAGGGCGTCTGCATCGCGCGCAAGAACAACGGCGTGAACAGTGCCTTCACGGTCCGCAAGATCAGCTATGGCGAGGGCGTGGAACGCGTCTTCCCGCTGTACAGCCCGCGGATCGAGGAGATCGAGATCGTGCGCCGCGGTTCGGTGCGCCGTGCGAAGCTTTACTATCTGCGCGAGCGGCGCGGCAAGTCGGCGCGGATCGCCGAACGTACGACGGTCCGGCGGACGGAAGCCGCGGGAGACGAGCCGGCGGAGAACGGGGAGAGCTAAGCCTCTTGTGAATGCGTTTCATCGCCCTGTGAAAACTTCTCTTTTGCAAAGAGGGGCGGTGAAACGCTTAAATCGCACCGGTCGCCCTATACGCGGAGGGTCTCGGACCTGCATGTGCAGGCAGTTTGATATGAGACGACTTCACAGATAACCGTAGCGGCGCCCGATCGTAAGCGACAGTCAGCCAGGACGAGGGAGCCTTATGTCCAAGCCGCGCACACTTCTCGACAAGATTTGGGACAGCCATACGGTCGACACGCAGGAGGATGGAACCTGCCTGCTGTATATCGATCGCCACATCATCCATGAGGTGACGAGCCCACAGCCCTTCGAAGGGCTGACCCTGGCCGGCCGCAAGCTGCGCCGCCCGGACCTGACCCTCGCGGTGATCGACCACAACATCGCCACCGACCGTTCCGAGGCGATTCCGGAAGATTCCCAGCTGCAGATCGACACGCTTCGCCGCAATTGCGAAGCGTTCGGCGTGACGTTGTTCGAGGTCGATGACCCGCGCAACGGCATCGTCCATATCATCGGTCCGGAACAGGGCTTCACCCTGCCGGGCGTCACCCTGGTCTGCGGCGACAGCCACACGGCGACGCATGGCGCGTTCGGCGCTCTCGCCTTCGGCATCGGCACGTCGGAAGTCGAGCACGTCATGGCAAGCCAGACCCTGCTGCAGGCGCCGGTCAAGAGCATGCGGATCACGGTGGATGGTGAGCTGCCCTTCGGCTGCACGGCGAAGGATCTGATCCTGGCACTGATCGGCAAGATCGGCACCGCGGCCGGCACCGGCCACGTGATTGAATATACCGGTCCGGCGATCACCTCGCTGTCGATGGAAGGCCGCATGACGGTTTCCAACATGACGATCGAGGCTGGCGCGCGCGCCGGACTGATCGCGCCGGACGAGAAGACTTTCGAGTACCTCAAAGGCCGTCCCTTCGCGCCGAAGGGCGCCGACTGGGACGCGGCCGTTGCGCACTGGCAGACCTTGCCGTCGGACAATGGCGCGACCTACGACAAGGAAGCGACCCTGAATGTGAGCGATATCGTGCCGCAGGTCACTTGGGGGACCAGCCCGGAAGACGTGATCCCGATTACCGGTGTCGTGCCCGATCCGAAGGACGTGCCGAATCCGGAAAAAGCCGCGGCGGTCAAACGGGCCTGCGAATATATGGGCCTGAAGCCAGGCACCAAGATGACCGATGTGGAAATCGACACGATTTTCGTCGGCGCCTGCACCAACGGCCGTATCGAGGATATCCGCGAAGTGGCTCGGGTGGCCAAGGGCCGCAAGATCAAGGAAGGCATGCGGACCCTGATCGTACCGGGTTCCGGCCTGGTCAAGCAGCAGGCCGAGCAGGAAGGGTTGGCGCAGATCCTGATCGATGCCGGTTTCGACTGGCGCGAGCCGGGCTGCTCCATGTGCCTGGCGATGAATGTCGATCAGCTGCAGCCGGGTGAGCGCTGCGCCGCCACCTCGAACCGCAATTTCGAGGGCCGGCAAGGGCGCGGCGGGCGGACCCATCTGGTTAGCCCGGCCATGGCGGCGGCGGCAGCCATTACCGGCAAACTGACCGACGTACGCGACATGTTGAACGGCTGAGGGGAAAAGGAGAACGCGTTATGGATAAATTCAACACGCTGACCGGCGTCGCGGCGCCGATGGACATGATCAACATCGACACTGACAAGATCATCCCCAAGCTGCACCTGCGCACCATCAAGCGGACGGGGCTCGGCAAGGTACTGTTCGAGGAAATGCGCTTCGAGACAGATGGGTCCGAGAAGCCGGATTTCATCCTCAACAAGGAGCCGTACCGCAACTCGAAAATCATCGTGGCGGGCGACAATTTCGGCTGCGGGTCCTCGCGCGAGCACGCGCCCTGGGCGTTGCTCGATTTCGGCATCCGCTGCGTCATCTCGACCAGCTTCGCCGACATCTTCTACAACAACTGCTTCAAGAACGGCATCCTCCCGATCCGCGTCACCAAGGATCAGTTGGATGCGCTGATGGCCGATGCCAGCGATACGGAGAACCCGGAACTGACGGTCAATCTGGTCAATATGGAGATCAAGCGCCCGAACGGCGTGACCGTGCCGTTCGAATTGGACGCCTTCCGCCGCGAATGCCTGCTCGACGGGCTCGACGATATCGGCCTGACCATGCAGAAAGGCGATAAGATCGACGGGTTCGAAGCGCAGCAAAACCAAGCGCAGCCCTGGCTCAATAGCGGGCCGCCGGCGTAAACATGGCGGCGCCGCGCACGCTGTTCGACAAGATCTGGGACGCCCATCTCGTCGACACCACTGAGGACGGCCTCAGCATCCTCTACGCCGACCGGCTGCTGATCATGGAGATGCAGCCGCAGGCCTTCGAGGGGCTGCGCATGGCCGGGCTCAAAGTGCGCTGTCCGGACAAGGTGCTCGGCGTTATGGATCACGTCATCCCGACGCACCCGCGCGATCAGGCCATTGAGGATCCGGTCGCCCGGATGATGGTCCAACAGGCCTATAAGGATTACGAGGAGTTCGGCGTCGAACTGTTCGACTTGATGGACAAGCGTCAAGGCATCGTCCATGTCATCGGGCCGGAGCAGGGCTTCACCCTACCGGGCGTGACCCTATTCTGCGGCGACAGCCACACCGCGACGCATGGCGCCTTCGGCGCCTTCGCCATGGGGGTCGGCACTTCGGAAATCGAGCATATTCTGGCCACCCAGACCTTGCGGAGTCCGAAACCGAAGAACATGCGGGTGACGGTCGACGGCGATCTGTCGATCGGGTGCAGCGGCAAGGACATCATCCTGGCGATTATCGGTGCCATCGGGACCGCCGGTGGCACCGGCCACGTGATCGAATTCGCCGGTTCGGCCATTCGCGACCTGTCGATGGAAGGGCGCATGACCGTCTCCAACATGACGATCGAAGCCGGCGCGCGTGCTGGGCTGATCGCGCCGGACGAGAAGACCTTTGCCTATTGCGAAGGCCGCCAGCGCGCGCCGAAAGGTGCGGATTGGGACCGGGCCATCGAGTATTGGAAAACCTTGCCGACCGACGAAGGCGCCGTCTTCGACAAGGAAGTGACCCTCGAGGCGGAGAAGATCGCGCCACAGGTGACCTGGGGCACCAATCCGGAGGAAGTCGCGCCGATCGACGGTGTGGTGCCGGATCCGGCCGACGCCCCAAACGAGGACCGACGGCGTATGATCCAACGCTCGCTCGACTATATGGGGCTGGTGCCGGGTACCGCGATGAAGGACGTTGCGATCGACCGCGCGTTCATCGGTTCCTGCACCAACAGCCGGATCGAGGATCTGGAAGCCGCCGCGGCGATCGCGCTTGGCCGCAAGGTCGCGGACGGCGTCGAGGCGATGGTGGTCCCGGGGTCGGGTCTGATTAAGGACGAAGCCGAGGCGCGCGGGCTCGATAAAATTTTCATGGAAGCCGGTTTCGACTGGCGCGAGCCGGGATGCTCCATGTGTATCGCGATGAATGGCGACAATATAGAGCCGGGGCAGCGATGCGCCTCGACGTCCAACCGGAATTTCGAGGGACGGCAGGGCCGCGACGGGCGGACTCACCTCGCCAGCCCAGCAATGGTCACCGCCGCGGCGGTGACGGGCCGTCTGACGGATGTCCGCGAACTCGAAACACGTTCAATCGAATAGACAGATATATTTCAGGGGAGCCTCATGGCAGCGAACAAATCACTTCTCATCTTGCCGGGCGATGGTATCGGGCCGGAGGTCATGGTCCAGGTGCGCCGCGTCGTCGACTGGTTCGACCAACGCCGTGAGGTCACTTTCGAGGTCAAGGAAGGTCTCGTCGGCGGCGCTGCCTACGACGCGCATGGCACTCCGATCACCGACGAGACCATGGAAGACGCGATGGCCGCCGACGCGGTGCTGTTCGGGTCGGTCGGCGGGCCGCAATATGACGATGCGCCGCGCGATCTGCGGCCGGAGATGGGTCTGCTGCGGCTGCGCAAGGATCTCGACCTGTTCGCCAATTTGCGCCCGGCGCTGACGTTCGATGCGCTGCTCGACGCGTCCTCCCTGAAGCCCGAGGTGGTGGAAGGGCTCGACCTGATGATCGTCCGGGAATCGACGGGCGGGGTTTATTTCGGCACGCCGCGTGGCATCGAAACGCTGGAAGACGGCCAGCGCCGCGGCTTCGACACGCAGACTTACACCGAATCGGAAATACGCCGCGTTGCCGGCGTCGCCTTCGATCTCGCCCGGCAGCGCCGCGGCAAGGTGACCTCGGTCGAGAAGGCCAATGTGATGGAAAGCGGCGTGCTGTGGCGCCAGGTGGTGAGCGAGCTGCATGAAAAATCCTATTCCGATGTGGACCTTGGACACATGTACGCGGACAACTGCGCCATGCAGCTCGTGCGCGAGCCGACGCAGTTCGACGTTATCGTCTCCGACAATCTGTTCGGCGACATCCTGTCGGATTGCGCAGCGATGCTGACCGGCTCGCTCGGCATGCTGCCCTCGGCGACGCTGGGCGCGCCGGACGAAAGCGGCCGCCGCCGCGCGCTCTACGAGCCGGTGCATGGCAGTGCGCCGGACATCGCCGGCAAGGACATGGCCAATCCGCTCGCCTGCCTGCTCAGCTTCGCCATGCTGCTGCGCTATTCCTTCGACCTGGAAGAGGATGCCAGCCTGGTTGAAAACTCCGTGCAGGCCGTCCTCAAGTCCGGCGTCCGGACGTCTGACATCATGGCCCCGGGCGCCGCGCGCGTGTCGACAACGGTCATGGGCGATTCTATCGTGCGGGAATTGGACAAACAGGCAGCGTAAGAGGTCTCGGCATGCTTCGATCGGTAATCGCGGCCCTTTTCGCCCTGGCATCGCTCGCGGCGCCTGCATGGGCGGTCGATGTGGGACATGATTGTGCGGAAGGGGCGGACGAGTACATCATCGCGGACACGAAAGACAAGCCAAAGCCGCCGGCCGGCGTTTAAGGGGTGTCTGACGGACCGCTTGATTGCCGATCGAGGCCCGTTTATGGTCATCGCCAGAGCTTTAGGAGGTTTTGCCATGCGTAGAATCGCTGTTTTCTCGATCGCCGCCGTCGCGGCATTGGGTTTTGCGGCCAGTGCACATGCTGGCGAAGATTGCGGCTGGGGCCATGCGGCGAAGGTTGCCGAGACGCCGAAACCAGCTGCGATGAGCACGAAGACCGTGAAGCAAACCACCATTCCGTCGCAAAAGACCGTCGCGCAAACCGCGAAGACGACCAAAACGGAAAAGGGTAGCTAACAAGCACTCCCCAAACACGAATTTGTATTCGGGCGAGGGGGCAACTCCTCGCCCGAAGCTTTTGTGCCTCCCGGGCACCGGTAATTTCAGGAAAACAGGAACAGTAAGATGGGCTACAAAATCGCAATTGTGGGCGCCACAGGCAATGTTGGGCGCGAGCTATTGACCACCCTTTCGGAGCGGGCTTTCCCTATCGACAAAATCACGGCGCTGGCGTCGGAAAACTCCGTCGGGCGCGTGGTGTCGTTCGGTGAGGAGGATGAGCTCGACGTGCAGAGCCTCTCTTCGTTCGATTTCACCGGGACGGATATCGTCCTGTCGTCGGCCGGCGGTAAGGTCTCGGCGGAATTTGCGCCGCGCGCCGCCAAGGCGGGCGCCGTCGTGATCGACAACACGTCGCATTTCCGCATGGATCCGGACGTGCCCCTGGTCGTGCCGGAGGTGAACCCGCACGCCATTTCCGAGTATGGGCAGCGCAACATCATCGCCAATCCCAACTGTTCGACGATCCAGATGGTCGTCGCCCTGAAGCCGTTGCACGATCTGGCCGGGCTGAAGCGGGTCGTGGTCAGCACCTATCAGTCCGTTTCCGGGGCCGGTCGGGCTGGCATGGACGAGCTGTTCAACCAGACCCGTGCGGTGTTCGTGAATGACCCTCTCGATCGGGCCGAGTTCACCAAGCAGATCGCCTTTAATGCCATTCCCCATATCGACGTCTTCATGGATGACGGCTCGACTAAGGAGGAATGGAAGATGGTCGTCGAGACCAAGAAGATTCTCGACCCCAAGATCAAGGTTTCCGCGACCTGCGTCCGGGTACCGGTGTTCATCGGTCATGCCGAATCGGTCAACATGACCTTCGAGAAGGAAGTTACGGTCGAGGAGGCGCGCGCCGCACTGTCCGCCGCGCCTGGTGTCGTCGTGGTCGATCATCGCGCCGACGAAGGCTATGTGACCCCGGTCGAAAGCGTTGGCGAGGATTCGGTCTATGTCAGCCGTATCCGCGAAGATATCAGCGAAGAGAATGCGTTGAATATGTGGGTCGTTTCCGACAATCTGCGCAAGGGCGCGGCACTGAACGCGGTGCAGATCGCAGAGGCGTTGGTGGCAGGTTATCTGGATAAGGCGGCCTAGCCGAATTCCAGCACGGCTCGATCTGATTTAGTCTGCCCGGCATGAGCGACGAATCGGAAAACACGCCGCCGCGACAAGTAGATCGCGAGACCGCGTTCCGCATGGCGGTACAGCAACAGCAGGCCGGCAACGGCGCCGAGGCTGTCCGGATTTATGAGCGAATCCTGGAGGCGGACTCGGGCTTCGCGCCGGCCTGGATCAATTGCGGGGTCGCCTTGCGCAGCTTGGGCCGGTTCGAGGCCGGTGTCGCCTGTCTGCAGCGGGGCGTGGCGTTGAAGCCGGAAGACGCCGGTGCGCGGTCCAACCTCGGCAATGCGCTGCGGGCGGTGGGACGCCTCGACGAGGCGCGGGACAGTCATCTTGCCGCCATCGAACGCGATTCGACGGTCGGGTCGTTCGTCTACAATTTAGGACTCGTGTTGCG
>Ga0310344_10003178_pt1 | contig 12274 bp, 12 predicted proteins | sample HC15DNA20200_MG_FD_203801 | JGI IMG/M metagenome (GOLD analysis project Ga0310344, IMG submission 203801) | Marine microbial communities from station ALOHA, North Pacific Subtropical Gyre - HC15-DNA-20-200_MG | ecosystem: Environmental > Aquatic > Marine > Oceanic | place: Pacific Ocean: North... | reverse complement strand
ACCAGTTTCAGACATCATTAAGATCAGTGGAATTGATAACTTCGAAGAAAAAGTCCCGGTTGATGGGAAGATGACCATAGTAGAGAGAGAGTGCACCGTCGAAGTAGCTTTCCGTTGGGTTGAAGGATATGAAAGCAAAATTGTCTCTTTCGTCAATACCATCCCCACTTCAGAGGGTGGAACGCATCTCGCCGGCCTGGAAAGAGCAATGACTCGAGCTGTAAACGATGTCTTACTAGCCGGCTCAAAGAAATTAGCTAAGTTGGCAAAGGCGGGAAATGACCGAGCTTCTAAGGATGATGTTCAAGAGGGTCTTATAGCTGGGCTTAAAGTAACATTCCCTGAACCACAATTCCGAGGGCAAACTAAACAGGAACTCGGAACTCCTTCTATCCAGGGGATCGTATATGAAATTGTTAAACAAAGCTTATCTGACTGGTTCGACGGCAGTGGCAAAAAAACCCATATAAACGCTGTCCGTGAGAAAATTTCAAATGCCGTTATAAATCGGGTTGCATCAAAAGAAGTTTTGGACGCAAAACGAAAAGCAGCGAGCTTGGGTAGTACTGGCATGCCCGACAAACTCGCTGATTGTCGATCTCACGGTGAAGACAGCGAATTGCTTATTGTAGAGGGAGACTCAGCCGCAGGCCCCGCGAAGGCAGGTAGAGACGCCGAATATATGGCTATTCTTCCCCTCAGAGGAAAGGTAGTGAATGCGGGAAAAGCCACTATGAAGCAAGTAATAGACAACGCTGAAGCCCAAGCATTAATTACAGCTATCGGAGCGGGAAGTGGAAAAGATTTCAAGATAGAAGAAGCCCGATACGGAAGGATCATCATTCTATGCGACGCAGATGTTGACGGAAGTCACATTCGTTGCCTCCTCCTAACTCTGATATTCCACTATATGAGACCCTTATTAGAACAAGGACGAGTCTTTGCGGCGCTCCCCCCTTTGTATTCATCGAAATGGCGCGGCGAGACCTACTACGCGTTTAGTGATACAGAGAGAGACGCCATAGCAAAAAAGAAAAAAGTTCCTCTTGATAAGTGGGTTAGATTCAAAGGGCTCGGAGAAATGGACGTCGACGAACTAGCGGAAACGACACTCAACCCAGAAACGCGAATTCTAAAGCGCCTTACTATGGACGATGCTAAGCAAGCTAAGCTAGCAACGACAATGTTCGAGACTTTAATGGGATCAGATGTTTCAAAAAGAAGGGCTTTCGTCCTGAAAGAGAGCGCTCTTTTCGATAGAGATGCTCTAGATGTCTAAAAACCTGTAATTCTTTAATACCCAGGCTTCCATACCATTAGAACAAGCATGACGGCCAGAGAGATATGCAAGGTCGCCGATAGCAGGGCTCGCTTACCAGTTACATCGGGCAATGTAATAAACGACGGAGGAAATGCCAACGCTGCAGAGGCTACAGCCAGAAGCCATAAGCCGCCCCCAATAGCAAGCCACGTCTGACCAAAATCGTAAACATCATCCGATAGGCCAACAAGAGCCCCACCAAAAACTCCTCCAAGAAGTAACGCAGGTGACATCACCGTTGCCAGAAGCGAAGACGTTGAACTTGGGCTTAGCTTTGACTCCTTCTGCTCTCGCGAAAGAAGAGCCGGCGCAAGAAACGCTGCCCCAGTTCCAACAATTACTGAAAGGAGATGTAGAAGAAGCACAATGTTGTATCCATTGTCATTCACAGCCGCTATAACCATAGAACCTCGCTCACTAATATCTTCCCCATAACGATAATGACTCTTAACGACATACCATCGAGCAAGAAGAGAAATAAACGAAAACACCAGTAGGTAAGTAATTGAAAATCATTCATCACAGAACATGTCATAGCGAACTGATAGACAAGAGATATGGAAGAAACAGAACTTCGGGCTACTGAACTGCAAAAGGTCCCCCAATTGCCGGCGATGGAGCATGTCTCAGCTTTTTCTCCTTCAAGTTCAGCCACTTTCGAACAATGCCCAAAACAATGGTACTTCAAATACATAGCCAAACTCCCCGACCCCAAAGGAGAGGATGCTGTTTTAGGAACCTTTACCCATAGCGTCCTGGAGCTACTTCTTCAAGAACCAGCAAAGAATCGAACAAAGGACAAAGCGAGAGAAATTGCCCGAGAAATCTGGCCAGAGGTTGAAGATGACCCTGATTTTCTGGCCTTAGGACTCAGCGACATTGAAGCTCTCTCGTTCCGTAAACGAAGTTGGATAGCCATTGAGGGACTATGGGAGCTAGAACAGCCACAAGACGTTGTAGTCGATTCGACTGAACTCGAAGTTAAAGTCGAAATCAATAACATTCCTTTCCGTGGCTTCATCGACAGAGTAGAGAAAGAAGACGATGGCCTAGTAATCACTGACTATAAATCTGGGAAGGCTCCGAGCAGAAGATTTGAAGACGATAAACTCCAACAAGTTCTTCTATATGCTGCGGCGTTGGAACAACTTGGTGGATTCCGACCTATACGAGCAAGATTGCTGTTTCTAAATAACCGTAACGCAAGCAACTCTCAGAATCGAAGAATCGTCGAAGTAGAGGTAACTGAAAAGAACTTGACGAAAGCCGCAGAAAAGTTTGAGCACAACTGGGTGGAACTCAATGCTGCGTGCGCTTCAGAGACCTTCCACGCTAAACCTCAAATATTGTGCAAGTGGTGTTCATTTCTCCAGAGCTGCTCTCAAGGACAGAAATGGGTGTCGGCTTCGAGATAGGGATTAGTTTTCCAGTGTTACGTCTTGAAAGAGCCAAGCTACAAGGTGCATTATCTTATAATGCCTGAACTTCCCGAAGTTGAATCGATTCGCCGGCAACTTGAACCTTTGCTTTTAGGCCACCATGTTACTGAATCTGATAGCCATCCATCTGATAAGTTCACCCCAGCTCGAGAGATAGTGGGTTTGGGTTTTGAAGCCGTCCTAAGACGTGGCAAGTATCTTCTATTTAGTCTCGATAATGGAACCGAAATGGTTATTCATTTAGGTATGACAGGTCAGTTGATGCCCGTGAGTGACCTTTCAGATCCGCATTTGAGAGCTTGGTGGAAGCTTGATAATAATGTAACTCTTGGCTATCGCGATATCCGCCGATTTGGGCGGATACGAATCTGCTTACCAGGTGATTACGAGGGGACTCTGAAAAAGCTCGGCCCCGAACCGTTGTCTGACGATTTCACTATTGACGCGTTTTACGCATCGCTAAAGAGGAGCAGCAGAAAGATAAAAACGCAACTACTAAGTCAGCTACCCGTAGCAGGTGTAGGGAACATTTATGCTGACGAAGCTTGCTTCCATGCTGGTATATACCCTGGCCTTAGGAAATTAACTAGATCGAAAACGGCTGACCTTCATCACAGTATTCGCCAAGTTCTATATAGTGCCGTCGAGAATGGTGGAACGACATTGCGAGATTATGTGAATGTTGAGGGAAAGCAAGGAAGAAATCAGCAGTACCTAGCGTGCTATGGGCGAGATGGATTACCGTGCATCAATTGTGGAGAGCTGCTTCGGCGGACGGTGATCGATGGACGGGGAACAACATTCTGTCCGACATGTCAACGCAGGTAAGTCTTTATAACGTCGCAAGCCTGTCGTACATCAGTCTAAAGAAACCAACATCATCAACTTGTGAAACCCAATGACAATTCGGGTCTTTCCGTCGTGCTCCCCAATAGTCAACAACTGTCATTCCCATTGTTAAGCTGCTTCTTGTTTCTATTTCTACGTAGACGTCTTTACCGGTATAAAGCTCTGGTTCAATGAGATAAGCGATTGTAGCGGGGTCATGCACTGGGCTTCCTGCCATTCCGTATCGTGCTAAATCAAATCTGTTATAGAAGTTGAGCATTTGAGCGGATTTAATCCCTACTTCAGTATCTAATTCCGAAAGAGTATTAATCCATTCTTTCGTCATTAGAGCTTTGTGGGTGACATCTAATGGCATCGCGACGATTGGAATCCCTGACCGGTAAACAACATCTGCTGCATGAGGGTCGACAAAAATGTTAAATTCTGCGGCTGGGGTAACATTACCTCCGACAAAATACCCTCCGCCCATCGTGACTATCGTTTCAATCTTTGATGCAATAGCTGGTTCCCTCACTAATGCCATTCCTATATTTGTCAAAGGTCCAACTGGGCAGATGGTAATTGACTGATCTTCAGCATCAAGCAAAGTCTCTACGAGCCAATCAACTGCATGTTGTGGCTGTAACTGCATATTAGGTTCTTGCCAATCTGGGCCATCTAAACCAGTTTCACCATGTACCTCTTCAGCAGTGACTAACTTTCGAACCATAGGCCGGTCACACCCTGAGAAGACCTTAATGTCTTCTCTTCCGGCGAGTTCGCATATCCGAAGAGCATTTACTTCTGTGAGATGTAGCGGGGCATTGCCTGCAACGCACGTTATTCCAATAACTTCAAGCTCAGGAGACGCAAGTGCAAGAAGGATCGCTATTGCATCATCATGGCCTGGATCTGTATCAATAATTATCTTCTTTTGTTCCACGTCTGCAACATAGCCCAGTTCGGTGCATAATGTGAACGTATGACTACAGACTTTCTAGAACTACAAAAAAAGAATAAGAGGACCACACGCTGGCTTCTGCTGGCAAGCTTCCTTCTAGTTTTCATCGTTTCGTTCGTAGCGGGACTCGCGTTAACAGGCTTTCTAGGCTTTGGAATTTTCGCTCTTTTGCTTTCGGGGACTCTTACTTTTTTCCAATATCGAAAATCGTCGAGCCTAGCGTTGCGGGCAACGGGCGCTATCCCTGCTGACCCTGATGAGTACGCTCAGTTGCACAATCTCGTTGAAGAAATGGCCCTCGCATCCGGCCTCCCTAAGCCCGACGTCTATATTGTTATGGATCCAGCACCCAATGCTTTCGCTACCGGACGCGATCCGGAGAATGCAGCTGTTGCAGCCACCACTGGGCTTTTGGAAAAACTAGATAGAAATGAACTCCAAGGCGTTATTGCTCATGAAATGGCACATATTAGAAACTATGACATTCGTGTCATGACTGTTGCAGCAGCAACGGCTGGAGCTGTAGCGATAATGGCTGACCTATTTTGGCGAATAGCATTCTTTGGAGGACTAGGGGGAAATAGAAACCGGAGTAGCAACAATCGAGGAGGCGGACCTCAAGCAATCATTGTTGTCGTCGCTTTTATATTCGTCACGGTGCTAGCTCCACTTGCCGCAGCTCTTCTCAAAGCAGCTGTGAGTCGAAGCAGGGAGGAGCTCGCTGACGCAACAGCAGTAGAGTTAACACGAAATCCTTCTGGAATACGAATGGCTTTAGAGAAACTCGACCATGATGTAACCGTGGTGCGAAAAACCTCGCATGCGACCAGCCATTTGTGGATTGAATCTCCAGACGACCACGTGAAAGGGCATCGAGGGAAAAAAATGAACGATATGTTCAATACCCATCCTCCCCTTTCAGAGCGAATTAACCTTCTTCGAAAAATGGAGGGGCTACCCCCATACCTCAGTAGTCAAGAAAGTGGCCGCGACTCTCAGGACCCTGGACCTCCTCCCCGTCGGAGGATGCGTTAATCATGGGCCTCCTAGATGATCAGGTTGCAATAATTTCTGGTATTGGCCCAGGTATGGGGAGAGATGCCGCATTAGCTTGCAGTAAAGAAGGAGCTAAAGTCGTTCTTGCCGCACGAACCCCCGCAAAAGTTGAATCGGTCGCTGATGAAGTAGCACAAATAGGAGGGACTGCTCTAGCTATCCCAACTGATGTTACAGACTTGGCCCAAATAGATCATCTGGTTTCTTCAACTGTTTCTGAGTTCGGTCAAATCGACATTCTTGTGAATAACGCATTCGTCCAGCCACCGTTTGAGACTCTTGAGAAAATGGAACTCGAATCTTGGTATACAAGTTTCGAAGTTAACTGCACGTCGGCGCTTAAGATGAGCCGAGCTGTGCTGCCTACTATGCGGAAACAAAATCGAGGTTCAATAATTAACGTCTCAACCATGTCGATCCGTAATAATAAACCTATGTTTGGCGCCTATGCAGCAGCAAAATCAGCCATGACGTCAATGACGAGAACCATGTCGAAAGAAGTAGGCCCTGATGGGATTCGGGTAAATGCCATCTGCCCTGGATTCATTTTTGGTGAATCGGTGAAGTGGTATCTGGAAAGTCTCGCGAAGCAAAATGGGACAACATATCAGGATGAGTACGACAAGGTTGCCAATGAGATTGCGTTACGTTTCATCCCAGACTCTGAACAAATTTGCGGTTCAATTATCTTTTTTGCCTCAGAACTTTCCGCCGCTTGTACAGGAACAAGCCTAGATGTCAATGGTGGCCACTACACAACCTTCTGATTCTAAGCTAGCGGCCTAAAATAAGAGGAAAAAGTGGGTGATCGAAAGGATCTCCTACTCGCATTACTCCCTCTAATTCCGGAAACGGTGGCGAAGTGGGTCCGGGCCTTTTTGCGTAAACAGCGTCATCCCCTAACCACCTTGCTGAAAAAGCTCTCCTTCGTGTAGCACTGCCTCCCGCAGCATGGAGAGTGCGCATATGAAATAAAAGAACATCTCCTGGGTTCATCTCCCATGATCTGATGTTCGAAGCTTCTTTCTCTTCGTTAATGTTCGGCACATCTTCAAATCCGTCGTATCCATAGGGGGAATGATCGACAAAGCGACGGGGAGCATACATTGGGCCTTTATGGGAACCAGATAAGAACCTCATCGCTGATTCTTCAGAAACATAGTCGAGAGGGACCCATGTAGAGACTAGCTGGTTTCCATCAACACAGTAATAGGGCTGGTCATGGTGCCATGGGGTCTTCTCACTGGTGTGCGCTTCTTTTACAAGTACGTGCTCATGGAAGAGACGAATCTGAGTAGATTGAGTGACCTTACGGGCCATAGTTGCAAGAGGAGATTCAAAGAGAACTTCCTCATACTCGCTAAACCGCTGCCAGTTACAGTAGTCGTCCCAGAACTCTCCTTGATCATCGGGTTTCGTGTAATCGCACGACCACGGGCCTCTATCTGATTTGTTTCGCTCTATTCCTTTAGCGAGAAGATCCAACCATCGTCTATCGAGGGCATTTTTGACTAGGAGAACCCCTTCTAATTGAAATTGGGAAATTTGATTTTCCGTAAGCATACCTACATCTTAGATTTTCGCTTCGGTCACTCACCCTATCACTCTGAATTCGTAGCAAATGGAAGTCCAGCTAAATGAGCATGGTCGTTATATCGAATTAGCGTCCACCGCCCTCGTTTATCACTCCGGTCATCAACAGCAAACTCAGTTAGCGAAGTGTTAAGTGTCCACAGATCAAATTGCCCTCTCCGCGGGAGATCGAGCAGCTGACGAATTGCCACATCAATTACTCCTCCATGGCAGACAATGATTACGCTTTCGCCAACATGCCGACTGATCACTGCCTCTAACGCTTCAGAGACGCGGAAATGGAACCCAGACAGGCTTTCAGCTCCTGCAGCAAATGGTGTGTGTGGACGCCCATAGTAGTCATTCTTTCCAAACAATTCTTCAAGTTCGGCGTAGGGCTTTCCGTCTGCTTCTCCCGGACGATGTTCGACAAGTTCTTTCTCGGTTAGTAACTCTTTAACATTGAGGGATGGTTGAATAATCTCCGCTGTCTCAATAGCTCTCGGCATAGTGCTTGCATACAAGCGGTCAACCTTAATGGACTCTTTCTCAAGTCGGTCACGAAGCGCACATGCTTGAGCTCTTCCAAGGTCACTTAATCCTGTGCAGCTCTTCTCTCCGCCGAGAATTCTTTCTACAGTTACGTTTGATTCGCCATGACGAATAAGAATGAGGCGTGTTTTATCTTCATGGGCCATCTCCCCATGTAAGCCTCTAGTCCGCTATTTGTACAACCTGTGGAATGAGGTTCATCTATCGCCCAGCGAAGAACTCTGCTGGAATCGTCCCTGAGGAAGTTTGAGTAAGAATCTCAAACCCGTCATCAGTAACGACCAATGTATGCTCAAATTGGGCTGACCTTCGTCCGTCAGTGGTTACAACTGTCCATGTATCATCCCACATGTGTAAAGTATGCCCTCCCAGATTTAACATCGGTTCAATAGTGAAACTCATTCCAGTAAGAAGTTCAGTTGTTGCTCGACGATCAAAATAATGTGGAATCGCAAGTGAACTATGGAATTCCGGACCTACACCGTGCCCGATGAATTCTCGGACGACGCTCAGCTGATTTGAATGAGCATATTTCTCGATGGCTTGACCTATGTCACAGACTTGAGAACCATTTCGGACTGTCTCCATCCCCTTGTAAAGGGCTTCTCTTGTCGTATCCACCAAACTACGACTGTAATCATCTACTTCACCTACCAGAAAAGTAACTGAGGTATCTCCATGAACTCCTTCGTAATACACCGTCACATCGATGTTGACGATGTCTCCATCTTGCAATTGTCGGCTGTCCGGTATGCCATGGCATACCACCTCATTAACGGATGTGCACACTGATTTAGGAAAACCGCGGTAGTTCAAAGGACTCGGATATGCTCCCCTTCGAACGATTTCATCATGGGCTATCTGATCAAGTTTGTCGGTTGAGATCCCAGGTGTCACTTCTTCGCCTACATAAAGAAGAACTTCGGCAGCGATTGCTCCTGCCTTTCGCATAGATTCGATCTCATTTTCCGTTCTAACTAATGGCAGAACAGATGGCCCTGGGTCGCCTGTCTGGGCATACGGAGGGCGCTGTATGGCGCTTGGAACATCTCGTCGAGGACTTACTAGCCCTTGTCGCACTGGCGGAAGGGAAGCTGGGACTTTCGGAGTCTTTGTCTTACGTTTAGCCATAAGTATAAGGCTACCTTATTTAGCAAATCTATTGAAGAGTGTCAGTTGATGAATCTACTAATACTTTCAACAATGCAGGCAGGTTTTGGACTCCCTTGAACCTCTACTGTGATAATTACGACAACTTGGACTCCGTCATCAAGTTCGGTCACTTCACCTACCGTACCTGTTGCCCTAACTAGCGAACCCACAGGAACAGGGCTGGGAAAGCGGACCTTATTGACGCCGTAGTTTACGCCCATTGAAATGTTAGTAACTTGAAGCAGTTCGGGTAAGAACTGATTTGTTAATGAAAGAGTTAAGTATCCATGTGCAATGGTTGTACCGAATGGTCCGTCTTTCGCTTTATCGGGTTTTGTGTGTATCCATTGATGGTCTCCCGTAGCTTCCGCAAAAAGATCTATACGGTCCTGAGTGATTTCCATCCATTCTGTACAGCCGAGGTCAGTCCCTTCTGCACTGAGAAGGTCTTTCGGGGTGTCGTAAATCATCGTCATAAGAGGGACATTAGCCGAATAGACTCTCAAGAAGGGAATTCTTAACTACTTGATGATGCAGGAGGAAAACTAATGGCCGCAACTGGTGGGACTAGAACGATTGTTACCGCCCTCATTGCTAACTTTACGATCGCAATAGCTAAATTTTTTGGATTCGTGATCACAAGTTCTTCTGCGATGCTTGCCGAGGCAGTTCATAGCCTCGCAGATACTAGTAACCAAGCCCTTCTCCTTTTAGGTAAAAAGCGATCTAAGAAATCACCTTCAGCCGAACGGCCATTCGGATTCGGACGGGAACGATTTTTTTGGGCATTCGTTGTCTCACTTGTTTTGTTTTCGCTGGGCTCAATGTATGCCGTCTATGAAGGCATTGAAAAGATCCGGCACCCTCATGAAATTGAATCTTTGTGGTGGGCGTTAGCAATACTTCTGTTCGCAATGGTCATGGAAGCATATGCTTTCCAAACTGCCGTTAAGGAATCCCGCTTATACAAAGGCGACCATTCCTGGAAAAGCTTTATCAGAAGGTCACGCATACCAGAATTGCCTGTTGTGCTACTTGAAGATTTTGGAGCTCTGATGGGGCTTGTCTTTGCATTTGTGTGTGTTCTTATCGCAGATGTCACCGGAAACGCTGTCTGGGATGGAATCGGTACATTATCAATCGGTATCCTGCTCGGGTTAATTGCGATTATTCTGGCGATCGAGACAAAGAGTCTTTTGATAGGTGAAGGAGCGTTACCTGAACAATCAATGAGGATAGAGAATGCAATCACTAGTGCTCCGGAAGTTTCATCTCTGATCGATATGCGAACTGAGTATTTGGGTCCTGAAACCCTTTTAGTTGCGGCGAAAATTGAATTTAGTGAAAAATCCTCATCCCCAGATATCAGTAACGACGTTGACAATATCGAAAAGCGGATACGTGAGGTCGAACCTCTTGCCAAGATTATTTATCTCGAACCAGGTTCGATAGATGATCAGAATTCCTAACTTTCCATAATCTGTTGGTGATTTCTTTACGTTGGTATGCCTTGACCCCCAATGAGCATCTAGGATCTGTGTCATGTTTAAAGCAATTTATTTAACTCGCGATGAAGAGAAGAAGGTTACTGCTGAAATTACCGACCTTGATGAGGCAGATTTACCAGAGCACAATGTTGAGATTGACGTGGAGTACTCAACGATCAACTACAAGGATGGGTTAGCAATTATGGGTAAACCGGGGGTAGTTCGAAGTTACCCTATGATCCCTGGAATTGATTTAGCTGGCACTGTGACTTCCAGTGAAAGCTCTGACTATAACGTCGGTGACCAAATCGTTCTTAATGGTTGGGAAGTCGGTGAGTCACATTGGGGAGGATTAGCGCAAAAATCACGCCTGTCTTCTGATTGGCTGGTGCCACTGCCTGATGCTTTCACCACCCAGCAAGCTATGGCTATAGGAACCGCTGGCTATACTTCCATGCTTTGTGTCCTTGCCTTAGAGGAACATGGAGTAACTCCAGATAGTGGCCCGGTCCTTGTTACTGGAGCCTCGGGAGGAGTTGGCAGTACAGCTGTTGCTATTCTTGCGAAACTGGGTTTTGAAGTTGTTGCCTCAACGGGAAGACCTGAGGAGTCCAGCTACTTAAGTGACATTGGGGCCTCTGAGATCATTGACCGGAACGAATTAGGAGAGGAGAACCCAAGGCCACTCCAGAGTACACGATGGGCTGGCGTCGTCGATGCGGTAGGAAGCCACACCTTGGCAAACGCTATCGCACAAACGAACCCAAATGGCTGCGTAGCAGCATGTGGGTTAGCTCAGGGCGCAGATCTCAATACGTCGGTGATGCCATTTATACTCCGCGGGGTTACTCTCGTCGGAGTTAACTCTGTTTATGAACCTTACGCTCGAAGAAAATTGGCTTGGGACCGAATGGCTAGTGACCTCGACCCTGAAAAGCTAGAACAGATGACTCAGATTGTCAGCCTAGAGGAATCAATCAATGTCGCTGAGCAGATTCTTCAGGGTAAAGTTCGGGGAAGAGTGGTCGTTGACGTCAACGCATAATTTCAAAAATTGACGAGTATTTCCATTTTGCCGAGTACTCAGAATCTGCAACACTTGTTTCAAGCGTTGGCTGGGCAAGGAGGTAACTAGTGGAACGCCCACTTGAAGGTTTACGCGTCGTCGACACAACAAATAACCGCGGTGAATTGTGCGGAAGGCTTCTATCTGACCTAGGTGCGGATGTTGTTTTAGTTGAGCCCCCACAGGGGTCAGATTTACGAAGGGTCGCCCCATTCTCGCCTAATGGCGAAAGTTTAGGTTTTCTCTGGCGTAACGCAAACAAGTCCAGTGTTGTTATTGATTACGCAACGGAAGAAGGTTCAGGAGAACTCCTTCAATTACTTGGAGAAGCTGATGTTTGGATTGAAAGCGGGTCAAACCTTGGAGAAATAAAACCTGATTTTGTTGTAGCAAAATTCCCTGGTTTGGTAATCACTTCTATTACGCCTTTTGGGTACTTCGGACCCTACGCTGACCTTCTCGCAAACGATGATGTGCTTGAGGCAATGAGCGGGATGATGTTTAAAGCTGGAATAGCATCTAAATCACCGCTTCTACCCCCGACAACTCTAGCTACAGACGTTGCCTCCATTTCAGCTGCTGTTGCCACGGTTCTTGCGTTCTATCAAAAATCGAGAACTGGTGAAGGCCAGCATATAGATCTTGCCATCATGACTGCCGCTGGTGCTACAACAGATTGGTCATATTCAAATGCTTCTGTCTTGCGTGCTGCAGACCATCCCTATAACGAAGTACGTCAAGGCGGTGGCTTCATGTACCCGATTTTTGAATGCCTTGATGGCTGGGTACGTATGGTAATTTTGAGTCCAAGACAATGGGAGTCGTTATGGGATTGGATGG